>Ga0070658_10003048_pt1 | contig 13857 bp, 12 predicted proteins | sample KBSC13metaG_FD_64664 | JGI IMG/M metagenome (GOLD analysis project Ga0070658, IMG submission 64664) | Corn rhizosphere microbial communities from Kellogg Biological Station, Michigan, USA - KBS C1-3 metaG | ecosystem: Host-associated > Plants > Roots > Rhizosphere > Soil ... | reverse complement strand
ACTGCGCGAGCTGCGCACGGCCGGCCAGCTCAACGTCATCGACGAGGGTCAGGTGTGGCACCTCTGCCTGCACCCGGACGTCGCGGCGCGGCTGTCCACCGACGGTACCGTCACAGAGGGCTGAATCGGTGTGCGGCATCGCGCTGATCGTCGGCGCCGGCGCGGAGCCGGCGTTGTTCCGGCAGATGATGCGGCCGCTCGCGCCGCGCGGCGACATCGAGGAGGCCATCCTCGCGCCGGGCCTGTTCGCGGGTACCCACCGGCTGCGCATCGTCGACCGCGAACGTGCCGTACAGCCGTTGCTGTCCCGCGACCGCCGGTTCCTGTTGTGCTACAACGGCGAGGTCTTCAACCACCGCGAGCTGCGCGCGGAGCTGGCGGCCGCGGGGCGCGCGCCGCGCACCGCGAGCGACACCGAGGTGGTACTGGACGCCTTCGACGAATGGGGACCCGGCGCGACCCGGCGGCTGCGCGGCGAGTTCGCCCTCGCCATCGTCGAGCGCGCGACCGGGCAGACGTTCCTGGCCCGCGATCCGCTCGGCGTGAAGCCGCTGTACTGGTCGCGGCGCGACGGCCGGCTGCACGTCGCCTCGGAGGTCAAGGCGTTGGTACCGGTCGGCGCGCCGGTCACCGAGGTGCCGCCCGGCCACCACGGCTGGGCGGCGCCGGATGGTTCGGGGAGCCTCGGCGAACCGGCCCTGGTGTCCTATGTGGACCTGCTGCGCCTGGGTGCCGACCAGCCGCCGGTCGGGGATCCCGACGAGGCGGCGAAGCTGGTACGCGAGGCGGTGCGCGAGAGCATCAGGGTACGGGTGGACACCGACCTCACCGTTGGCGTGGTGCTCTCCGGGGGGCTGGACAGCTCGGTGACGCTGCTCAATGTCCGGGAGCTGCACCCGGACTGCGTCGCCTTCACCGTCGGCGCGCCGGGCAGCGAGGACCTCGAGTACGCGCGCCGGTTGACGCGGCAGCTCGGTGTGGCGCACGAGGTTGTCGAGGTGGCGCCGAGCGCGATCCGGCTGGCGCAGATCCGCGAGACGATCCGGATCGCCGAGCTGACCGAGTACGGCGACACCATCAACGCGGTCGTGTCGGTACCGCTGTTCCGCCGGGTACGGGAGGCGGGCGTCAAGGTGGTGCTCACCGGCGATGGATCCGACGAGTTGTTCGGCGGGTACCCGATGTACCACGAGGCGGGCGCCCAGACGCGTCGACTGTTCCTGCACCGGATCCGCAACCTGTGCCGCACCGAGTTGCAGCGCGTCGACCGGGCGAGCATGGGCCATGGTGTGGAGGCGCGGGTACCGTTCCTCGATTTGTCCATTGTGGAGCTTGCCATGCGGCTGCCGATGGACCTGAAGCTGCGCGACGGCCAGGAGAAGTGGATCCTGCGACGCGCCTTCGACGACATGCTGCCGGAGTACATCCGCGACCGGCCGAAGAACCCGATGTCCTACGCCAGCGGGCTGCACGAGCGGGCGAGGCTCTACAAGCCGCTGTATCCGAGGCTGCACCGCGGCTTCGGGTACGACCTGCTGGAGCCGGTACGCCGCGACTTCGACTCGGTGCTCGCCCGCTGCGGCAACGATCTGGACCGCGCCGTGGCCGAGGGCGGTGCCCGCCAGGACTACACAGCCTACGAACGGCTGCGAGACCTGGCGGGCGCCCTGCTCCGGTCGTGGCAGGCTAGCGGCGACGCCTGCGGAGCCGCTAAAGGTCAGCGCTCGCCTAGCCAGCCACACACCCGGCGCCGTTGAGCGTGAAGCTCGTCGGCTTGTTGTTGGTCCCGTTCCACGACGCGAGGAATCCGAACTCCGCCGTGCCGTTGGGTGCGATGGTGCCGTTGAAGCCCGCGTCCTTCACCGTCACCGCCGCGCCGCTCTGCGTGTAGCTGCCGTTCCAGAGCTGGCTGATCACCTGTCCGTTGGCGTACGTCCAGTTCAGTGTCCAGCCGTTGATCGGCGCCGTACCGGTGTTGGCCACCAGTACGTCACCCTGGAAGCCGCCCGGCCACTGGTTGGTCACCGTGTAGGTCACCTTGCAGGTGCCGGCCGCCGTGGACGTGCTCGGGCTCGGGCTGACCGATCGGCTCGGCGACACGGACGGGCTGGGAGTCGTCGAGCGGCTCGGGCTCGCGCTCGGGCTCGCGCTGCGGCTCGGGCTCGCGCTCGGGCTCGCGCTCGGGGTCGCCGAGCGGCTGGGCGACGGGCCTGTCGTCGTCGGGCCGGTCGACGGCGTGCCGCCGACCCGGTCGGCGTAGAAGATGCCGCGACCGTTGGTACCGAGGTACACCCGGCCGTAGATCCGCGGGTCACCGGTGATCGCGGCGCCGATGTTGCCGTACTGGTGCTGGTCGTCATTGATCCGGATCCAGTTCGCGCCGCCGTCGTCCGAACGGAACACGCCCCGTACCCCGGACACCTTGGCGATCGCGTACAGCGCCGGGTACGACGCGCCCGGAGCCGCCTTGCCGAAGCCGATGTTGTCCGCCTGGTCCACATTGGACAGCTTGGTGAACGTGGCGCCCGAGTCGGTCGAGTGCCACAGCCCGTAGGTCGTCGAGGCACTGCCACCGGCGAGCCAGATGTCGCCCTCGTGCCCCGCTACCGCCTTGAAGTGGACGTTGGTGGTGGGCAGCCCGCTCGCGGCCGTCGCGGTGAACGACGCCCCGCCGTTGGTGCTCACGTAGAACTTCCCACCCGAGTACCCGTAGAACTTGTTCGAGTTGACCCGGTCCGACTCCACCGTCGAGTTCGCCGGGATGCCGGTGGACTGCGTCCACGAGTTGCCGAAACCGACCGAGAAGACGACCTGTATCCCCGAGTCGCCCGGTGCCCATACGAAGCGGCTGCCGTCGGCCGACGCGGCGATCGTGCCGCCGTTGTTGACTCCACCGGGTTCGGTGCCCTGGAACCAGTTCGCGCCGCCGTCTGTGGAGAACGCGGCGTGGCTGTCGCTGGGCCGGTCGGAGTCGGTGAAGTTGCCCGCGCGCACCATCACGCTCGGGTTGGTTTCCGCGTAGTCGATGCTCGTGGTGCTGGTGAAGACGGGCTGCGTGAACATCATCGACGGTACCGTGTCGAGGTTGTTGTGCCGGAAGCCGCCGAGGTCACCCAGCGCGCTCACCAGTGGGGCCCCGGTGGGCGGGCTGATGAGGTCGAGCGCCGAGGTCTCCTCGAGCCCGGCCACCACCGGCTTGATGGTGAACGTGCCGCCGGTGTCCCACTTGGTCAGGTCGCTGGTCCCGTAGAGGGTGGCGCCGGTGCCGTAGAGCAGATGGTTGGAGTCGAACGGGTCGATCTCGACGGAATCGTTCATCCAGCCCAGCTTGGGGCTCGGTACCGGCGGCGCCGGCTGGACGCCGAACGTGAGCCACGGATATGCGCTGTCGTCCAGGTTGTAGCGCAGGCTTCGGTCGGGGTAGCTGGTGAAGTCCCAGATCCGGGTCCACGTCGCGCCGGAGTCGGTGCTACGGAAGAAGATGGCATCCGGCCACCAGGAGATCTGGGTGGCCACCATGATGGTGGACGGATGCTGCCGGTCGATGGTGAGACCGCCGTAGCCGAAGTAGTCATCGGAGCTTGACGACGGGATCGGGCTGATCTGCGTCCACGTACCGGTGGTGGTGGCGTAGCGCCACACGTCACCCTTGGCGCCGTCGTACGGGCCGCCGGTGTCGCTCGTGGCGATGTACAGGAAGTGGTTCACCGAGTCGAGCACACCCTTGTGCGCCAGGAACCCGGTCGGCGCGCCCGGTAGCGCCTGCCACGTGCTGCCGCCGTCGGTGCTGCGGTACACCGGGTTGTTCTTGTCCGCGACGCCCACGTAGATGGTCTGCGTGGTGTTGGTTCCGGTCGCGCTGGACGGGTCGAAGGTGACCCAGGTGACGCCCTGGTTGTCACTCTGGTACCCGGTGGTGTCGCTCGGGTCGGCGACGTAGTTCCCCGGGTTGGGGAAGCTGGTCACCTTGGCCCACGTGACACCGAAGTCGGTGCTGCGCCACAGCCCGTTGCCACTGGGCGCGCCGAAGTAGAGCACGCTGTTCTTGTGCGGGTCGATGGCCAGCCGCTCGCCCATCCCCCGGCCCGGCATGTTGCCGCCGAGCTTGAACGGCAGCGGGGTGATCTGCCAGCTGTTGCCCTGGTCGGTCGAGCGGAGGATGGCGCCGTTGTTGGGATCGAAGCTGTTGGTGTACATGCCAGCCGCGATGTACACCCGGTTCGGGTCGACGGCGTCGGTGGCGAGGCTGACCGCCCCGTTGTAGCCCCAGTTGTCGAACCCGACCCAGTCGAGCAGCGGTACCCAGCGGGACGTCGACGCGTTCCACCGGTACGCGCCGCCGATGTCCGTACGGGCGTAGACGAGGCCTTGCTTGCTCTGGTTGAAGATGATGCCGGGGATGAATCCGCCACCGCCGATCGCCACGTTCTTCCACGTGTACGGGTCGGAGGTGGCCGCACCGGCGGGTGTCGAGTTGACGAGGACCTGGCCGACGAGGGCTGCCGCGGCGGTGACCGCGACCGCGGTCAACAGCCCGGCAAGCCTGCGGGAGGGGCGAAGTTTCCTTGACATGGGTAGCAATCCCCCAGGGGCGTAGGATCGATGAAGCCTTTCGGCCCTCGACTCCCACGGCGGCTCCGCAACAAGATTCGTCCTATGAATTCGCGGTGTCAATGTGCCGTGAAAGTTCCCGGCCCTCGCTTTGACGACCATGGCTGCTTTCGTTATCTTTCGCTGCGGGAGCCGGTCATCGAATCAGAAAGGCTCCGATGACCATCCGAAAGTTTCGAGGCCGCGCGCTGAAAGTCGTCCTGCCGGCGGTCCTCGTCGGCTCCGCGGCGGCGATGCTCGTCGCGTTGACCGTACCGTCGGCCAACGCGGCAGCCACCACGCTTCGCGGCGCCGCCGAGGCGAAGAACCTCTACTTCGGTACCGCCATCAGCACAGGGCACACCGGCGAGTCGCAGTACGCGAGCACCGCCTCGACCCAGTTCGACATGGCCACGCCCGAGAACGAGATGAAGTGGGACACCGTCGAGTCGTCCCAGAACTCGTTCAACTTCGGCCCCGGCGACCAGGTCGTGTCCTTCGCGACGGCGAACAACATGCGCGTACGCGGACACAACCTGGTGTGGCACAGCCAGTTGCCCGGCTGGGTGTCCAGCCTGCCGACCAGCCAGGTACAGGCCGCGATGGAGAACCACATCACCAAGGAGGCGACCCACTACGCGGGCAAGGTGTACGCCTGGGACGTCGTCAACGAGCCGTTCGACGACAGTGGCAACCTGCGTACCGACGTCTTCTTCCAGGCCATGGGCAGCGGATACATCGCCGACGCGCTGAAGACCGCACGCGCCGCCGACCCGAACGCCAAGCTGTACCTCAACGACTACAACATCGAGGGCAGCGGCGCGAAGTCCGACGCCATGTTCAACCTGGTCTCCTCGCTCAAGCAGCAGGGCGTACCGATCGACGGTGTCGGCTTCGAGTCGCACCTCATCCTCGGCCAGGTGCCGTCGACCATGCAGGCCAACATGGCCCGGTTCGCCAACCTCGGCCTGGACGTCGCCATCACCGAGCTGGACATCCGGATGAACACCCCGTCGACCGCGACGACGCTGGCTCAGCAGGCCAACGACTACCAGACCGTGGTCGACGACTGCCTGGCCGTCTCCCGCTGCGTCGGCATCACCACGTGGGGCGTCACCGACAAGTACTCGTGGATCCCGGGCACGTTCTCCGGCCAGGGCGCCGCGCTGCTGTTCGACGAGAACTACAACGCGAAGCCGGCGTTCACCTCGGTGCTCCAGGCGCTCGGCGGCAACACCAGCGCGTCCCCGTCGGTCAGCCCGACGCGTACGACGAGCCCCTCGGTGAGCCCGTCGGTCACCAGGTCGACCAGCCCGTCGGCCTCGACGACCACCGGGTCGGCCGCCTGCACGGTGACCTACGCGGTCTCCAACCAGTGGCCCGGAGGCTTCACCGCAGCGGTGACCATCGCCAACACCGGTACCTCAGCGATCAGCAGTTGGTCGCTGAAGTTCACCTGGCCCGGCTCGCAGAGCATCGCCCAGGGCTGGTCGGCGAACTGGACGCAGTCCGGTACCCAGGTCACCGCGACGAACTTGTCCTGGAACGGATCCCTCGCGCCCGGGCAGTCGACGCAGATCGGCTTCAACGGCAACTGGAGCGGCAGCAACCCGAACCCGACCGCGTTCACGCTGAACGGGAGTACCTGCACGACGGGCTGATTGAGCCCGCTGGGATTGACAAGCCGTAGGGGTCCGCTAGAGTCCATAATCAACCTTCGATGGAAGCGCTCCCACGGCGGCTTCCCCGATCGTCCCACAAAGCAAGGAGGTGTCGTCGCCGCGTGCCCGGGCCCGTCCGACCGGCTCCCGCCCGGCCGCGGCGCGACACCTCGGTATGGCCGCGGCCTGTTCAGGCCGCGGCCATACTGTGGGCCAGCGCCACCGGATTGCCATCGGGATCGGCAACGTAGCCGAGCCGCTCGCCCCACGCCATGTCCTCGGGCTCGCGCAGGATCGCAACCCCGTGCGCGCGCAGCGCCTCGACCGTAGCGTCGACGTCGTCCACGTAGACGAACAACTCGAACCGCACCCCCTCGCCGACCACCGCGCCGTACCGGTCGCGCGGCCACTCGGCCGCCACCACACCCAGCCCGTCCGCGTCGCGCCGCAGCCCCACATAGGTCGGATCACCGTCGGCCGGAAACTGGAAGTGCCGCCGGAACCCCAGTCGCTCGTAGAACCCGACGGTCGCCGGCACCTGCCGGGCGTACACCACCGGGAACGCACGCGATGTCATCGCACGAGGCTACCGGTGGCGTGGAAGGATCGCGGCCATGAGCGACCAACGACCACTCTTCCACCTCGCCGTACCGGTCAACGACATCCAACAGGCCCGAGCGTTCTACGGCGGCGTTCTCGGGCTCGCCGAGGGACGCTCGGCGGACAACTGGGTGGACTGGAACCTCTACGGTCACCAGTTCGTCACCCACCAGGTGACCGCGCCGCGCGACGCGGACTCCGGCCACAGCAACGTGGACGGTCACCGGGTACCGGTACCGCACTTCGGGCTGCTGCTGTCCATTGTGGACTTCCACGCCCTGGCCGACCGGCTGCGCGCCGCAGGCGTCGAGTTCGTCATCGAGCCGTACCTGCGCTTCGCCGGCCAGCCCGGCGAGCAGTGGACGATGTTCCTGCGCGACCCGGCCGGCAACGCCATGGAGTTCAAGGCATTCCGCGACGAGTCCCAGGTGTTCGCGGTGTAGCGGACCGGCGTCGGGGCCGGCTCAGCCGATGCCGGCCACGCCGACCAGGTTCCCCTCGGGGTCGGCGAAGTGGCCTATCACCAGCCCGTTGCCCGGGGCACGCTCCGGACCCAACAGGCGGGTGCCGCCCAGGCTCTCCGCGCGGCGCAGCGCGGCCTCCACGTCGGGTACGCCGACGTAGCACAGCACGCGCGGCCGGTACCCGCTGCCGCCGCCCACGCCGCCCGGGATCCCGACCCCCTCGGCGGTCCGGCCGCCGTTCGTGAAGCCGTAGTTGCCGGCCTCGGACACCGCGGGCGCGACCGGACCCGAGGTGTCGAAGTCCCACCCGAAAAGCTCGGCGTAGTAGCCGCGCAGGCGCGCCGGGTCGGTACCGATGATCTCGAAGTGCACGACTGGCTGTCCCATACCCCGACCCTATTCCTCGTGGTTGTTAAAAACAACCGCGAGGTAGTACGTTGCAACCATGCCGACCACCCGCAGCTACGGCGACGCCTGCGGGATCGCCCGCGCCCTGGACGCGGTCGGCGAGCGGTGGGCAATGCTGATCGTGCGCGAGCTGCTGCTCGGCCCGCAGCGCTTCTCCGACCTGCGCGCCGGCCTGCCCGGCGCCAGCGCCAACCTGGTGACCGACCGGCTGCGCGAGCTGACCGACCGGGGCGTGGTCCGGCGCCGCCTGCTCGCACCGCCGGCCGGCTCCTGGGTGTACGAGCTGACCGACTCGGGACGCGAGCTGGAACCCGTCGTGCTCGCCCTCGGCGCCTGGGGCCTGCGGGTACCGCTGCCCGAACCGGCCGGGCTCGGCGCCGTGTCGGTGCTCCTCTACCTGCGCGGCATCGCCCGACCTCGGCGCGGGGAACCCCGGACGACCTACCGCGTCGAGCTCGACCGTCGCATGTGGACGGTCCGCACCGCGTCCGGTCGGGTACACGTGGAGTGCGGCGAGCCCGGGTCGGCGGACGCGGCGCTGACCACGACGCCGGCGACCCTCAACGGCTTGCTGGCCGACCCGTCCACCCTCGACGCGGTCCTCGCGGCGGGCGGCGTCGCGGTCGACGGCGACCTCGGCGCCGTACGGCGCCTGCTCGACTCGGCAGCCTACTGATTCCGTGCGCATGCTGATACGATTTCCGTGCTGATACCGGCACGAAAAGACGGGAACGCCATGGCGAACATCGACGAGCCCACGACCTGCGACGCGTGCGGCAGATCCCTTGATCTCCAAGAAGGACGAGGTCGACGCCGTCGGTACTGCGACGCCACCTGCCGCAGCGCGGCCCGGCGCCAGCGGGATCGGGACGAGCCCGTAAAGGTCACATTGACAAGCCCGGGCCGTCAAGTCAAGCTTTACGACATGGATGGCACGGAACCGCTGCGGTCGCTGGCCAAGGCCCTCGCGGCGGTGCGCGAGGCGGAGAGCCGGCTGCACGACGCGGTCGACGCGGCCCGGGACGCGGGCCACAGCTGGTCCGAGATCGGCGAGGTGCTCGGCACCACCCGGCAGGCCGCGTTCCAGCGCTTCGGCCGCCCGATCGACCCGCGCACCGGAACCCCGATGAACGCGGCGTTGCTGCCCGGCGCGACCGAGGCGGCCGTGGCCCTGTTCGTCAACCTGGCCGAGGGCAACTGGGACGTGGTGCGCCGCGACTTCGACGCGAGGGTCGCCGAGGCGCTGCCGGACGCGGCGGCCGTCGCCGGCGCCTGGGCCGCCATCGCGGGCAGCTTCGGCCGGTACGAGGAGCACATGGGTACGCCGCGCGCGCACCAGCTCGGCGACTACACGGTCGTCGACATCCCGCTGCGGTTCGAGGTGGGCGAGCAGGTCGGGCGGGTCAGCTTCAGCGCCGATGGCAAGGTCGCGGGCCTGTTCGTGATTCCCCCGGAGAAGGCGAGCTGAGATGCGCAACCCGGCCGTCTGGCTGCCGATCGCCGTACTGCTGTTGGCGTTTCTCGCCTTCTGCTTCGTCGAGCTGGTCCGCCGCCCCGCGCGGTACCTGCCCAAGCCCGTCTGGGCGCTCATCGTCCTGGCGCAGATCCCGCTCGGCGGCATCGTCTACCTGATCATCGGCCGTGGCGAGCGCCCGGCCGGGGACGGCGCGGCGCCTTCCCCGGGCGGCCTGGCACCGGCGGACCGTCCGCGCGTGGCGAGCACGGGTGACGCCGTGCGCACCCGCGCCCTCACGAAGGTGTTCCGCGACAACGTCGGCCTGCACGCGGTGGACCTCGCCGTACCGGATCGCGGCGTCTACGGGCTCGTCGGACCCAACGGCGCCGGCAAGACCACGCTGCTGTCGCTGCTCGCCGGGCTGCGCCGCGCCGACTCCGGCGAGATTCTGACCTCCGCGCGGGTGATGCTGTGCCCGGACACGCCCGCGTTCGAGCCGTGGCTGACCGCCGCGGAGACCGTCGACCTGTTCGCCGGGCTCGGACCGCATCGCCCGGCCGGAGACCGGTCCGGGACGGCCGATACCGCCAAGGCGCTCGCGCTCGCCGGGCTCGCCGGGGCGCGCGACCGCCGGGTGGGCGGCTTCTCGCGGGGCATGACACAGCGGCTCGGCCTCGCGGTCGCCCTCGCCACCGACGCGGACGTGCTGCTGCTCGACGAGCCGACCAGTGCGCTGGACCCGCAGGGCCGCTCGGACGTGCTCGAGCTCATCACCGCGCTCGGCCGGGACCACGCCGTGGTGTTCTCCAGCCACATCCTCGCCGACGTGCAGCGCGTGGCCGACACCATCGGCGTGCTGCGCGAGGGCCGGCTCATCTACCAGGGCTCCGTCGAGGAGCTGCTGGACCGGTACACCCGGCCGAGCTGGCACCTGCAACTGCGCTCCGGCGTCGACGCGCTGGCCGAGCGGCTCGGCGAGCGCGAATGGGTGGCGGCGGTCCGGCCGTACGGGCAGGGTCAGGGTCTGCGCGTGGACACGACCAGCGTGCGTGCCGGCGAGACCCTGCTGCCCGCCGAGATCACCGCCAGCGGCGCGGAGTTGGTCGCCTTCAATCCGATCGGCGCGGATCTGGAGTCGGTGTTCCTGGAGATGGTCGAGGTACCGGCATGAGCCTGTGGCGACTGGAGCGGGTGCGGCTGTTCCGTACCGGACGATGGATCATGCTGGCCGCCGTCTTCCTCGTACTCGGCTTCGCCGAGCCGTTGCTCACGAAGTACCTCGGGCAGTTGCTGAGCGGCGCCACGGGCGACGGGTACATCCACATCACGGTGAGCGCGCCGAAACCGTCGGACGGGATGAGCGCCTACTTCGGCAACATCACCACGCTCGGTACCCTCGTCACGGTCGTCATCGCGGGCCTGGCCTTCTCGGTACGGTCCAATCCCCCGCTCGCCGCCCTCTACCTGACGCACGTACCGCAACGCGCCGCGCTGCTGCTCCCCCGGCTCGTCACCACCGCTGTCGCGGCCGCGATCGCCAGCGCCCTGGGCGGCGCCGCCGCGGCGTACGAGACGGCGCTGCTGCTGGGCGCGCCGCGGACCGGCGCGACCGCCACCGGCATCCTGGTGTCCAGCCTCGGCGCGGTGTTCGCCGTCGCGGTCACCTTCCTGGCCGCCTCGGTACTGCGCGGCCAGGTGGCCGCGATCGGGGTCGCGCTCGCCACGGTCTTCGTCGCGGTACCGTTCGCGGACCTGATCCCGGGGGTACGCCACGTCGGGCCGAACGCGTTCACCGCGCTGCCGGCGCGCCTTCAGCTGGTCGGGTGGAGCACGGACGACACCTGGGCGACCGTGGTCACGCTCGGGATCGCCGCCGCCTGCGTGGCCGGTGGCCTCTGGCGCGCGACGCGCTGGGAGATTTAGCGCCGACGGCATCCGCCGACGCCGCGGGACATCCGCGCGCGTCGGCGGTACCGGCGGTGCCGGCGGTCAGCCTCGCGTCGGCCCGGCCGTGCTGGCCCGCACCACGAGCGGCGTGGCCAGTTCGACACGTGTCGACTCGAGCTCCTCGCCCGCGATGAGCGTCAGCAACATGCGGGTCGCCATGCCGGCCATCTCCGTCAACGGTTGACGGATCGTGGTCAGCGGCGGCACCGCCCAGCGGGCCTCCTCGAGGTCGTCGAAGCCCACGATGCTGACGTCCTCCGGGGTGCGCAGCCCGCGCTCGTACAGCGCCTCGTACGCGCCGAGGGCCATCTGGTCGGAGCACGCGAAGATCCCGGTCGGCGGGTACGGCAGATCCAGCAACGCCAACGTCTCGCGGTACCCGGTACCGCTGCGGAAGTCGCCGGAACGCACGTACCCCTGGCGCACCTTCAGCCCGGCCGCGCCCATCGCCGCCCGGTACCCGTCCACCCGCGCCCGGCTGCACAGCACGTCACCCGGGCCGCCGATCACCGCGACCCGCTCGTGCCCGAGCCCGATGAGGTGCTCGGTGGCGGCCAGCCCGCCGGCCCAGTTGGCCGCGCCGACCGACGGCATGCCCGGCGGTGGCTGACCCGCCGGATCGACCACGACGACCGGGATGCCCAACTCGTCCAGCAGCGCCTGCTGGTCACCGGACAGCTGCGACAGGATCAGCAGCACCCCGTCGGAGCGGCGCGCCGCCAGGTTGTCCAGCCAGCCCCGGTCCGGCCGGGTCCGGTTGCGCCCGTGCACCGCGGACACGACGATGCCGGTACCCGCGCGGTGCGCCACCTCCTCGGCACCCGCCAGGATCTCCATCGCCCAGGCGCTGCCCAGGTCCACGAACACCAGGTCGATCAGGCCGACCCGCCGCCCGGGCCGCACCGCGCGCGGCTGGTACCCGTGCCGGCGCAGCAGCCGCTCCACCCGTTCACGAGTGTCCCGGGCGACGTCCGGTCGCCCGTTGACCACTTTGGACACTGTCGGTACCGAGACGCCAGCGGCCGCGGCAACCTCCGACATCGTTGTCCTGCCTCGTACTGTCATTGCCATACCCCCATTGACCGCCACCCGACCGGCGATCTTCCCCGGCAGTTTAGCCCGAAAGTTTCGAAGGTTGGAAGAGGGCAAACGAGGTGGGAAACCGGCCGGCCGACCGTCCCTCGGCCGGCCGGTCCCGTACCACTCAGCGGTTCGGCGTCTGCGTCATCCGCGGCAGTACCTTTGGCGGTCGGCTGAAACGCGAGGTCGGCCGTACCAAGTTGTACGCCACCATGGCCATTGAGCCAAGCCTTCGCGAAACTTTCCGCAATCTCGCCGAAACGGCGGACCGATCAGATCGGCCACCGTCAACGGGATTGCGCCCGGTTAAAGGCAGGTTGACCGGTGTCGACGCGGCATCTTAGGCTGACTCGCCAGGATTCGCCGGGCCGAAAGTTTCGGTCCGGCGATCGCTAGCGAGGCTTTCAAGCTCTAGATCGCCGACGGCGGTCGATCCGACAAGCTACTCGACTCTCGATCGCCGCCCGGTGGTCGATCCGACAAGCTACTCGACTCTCGATCGCCGCCCGGTGGTCGATCCGACAAGCTACTCGACCGGGAGGTTGCCGGCATGGACCGCAGCGAGGTCATCGACACCCCGATCACCCGGCTGCCGGAGCTCGGTGCCGGCGCCGGCTGCGTGGCGCTCACCTTCGACGACGGCCCGCAGCCGCCGTGGACCGGGCAGCTGCTCGACATCCTCGAACGCACCGAAACCCCGGCGACCTTTTTCGTGCTCGGCTCGCAGATCCCCGGCAACGAACCGCTGCTGCGCCGGATGGTGCGGCAGGGCTGTGCCGTGGAGGTACACGCCTGGGAGCACACGCGCATGACCGAGCAGACGGCCAAGGAACTGCGCGCCGACATCGATCGCACCCGCGACCTGATCGGCACGGTGACCGGGCGGGAGCCGCGGTACCTGCGGCCGCCCGAGGGGCACGTCAGCCGCGAGGTGCTCGAGGACATCCGGGCGGCCGGCCTGACCCCGGTGTTCTGGAGCGTGCACGCGGCCGACTGGACCCGCCCCGGTACCGCCACCATCGAGGAGCGGATCACCGCGGGCCTCGACGACGGCGCCGTGGTCCTGCTGCACGACGCGGGCGGCGACCGCTCCCAGACGATCGCCGCGGTACCTCCGATCATCGCAGCGGTGCGGTCGCGCGGCCTGCGCCCGGTGAGTCTCTCGGACCTTCCCTAACGGGGCGGGACTGGCCGCGGCAGCCCCTCGTAGGACTGTCCCGGCCGGGCGAACCAGGGCACCGCGGAGTCGTCCAGCGCGGTGTCGATCCGCAGCCGGTCGAACGCGTCCATCCCCGCCGGCAGGTCGTCGAGGTGGTACCAGCCGACGGCCAGCGACTCCTCGTCGTTGACCCGTGCCGTACCGCCGGTGGCCCGGCAGCGGAACCACACCACCAGGTACTGGCAGACGTCGCCGTTCGGGTAGTGGGCCTCCCGCAGCACCACGCCGGCGAGACGCTCGACGGCGACGTGCACGCCGGTCTCCTCGTAGACCTCCCGCACGACCGCCTCGGCCGGCTGCTCCCCCGGGTCGACAATCCCGCCGGGGAGCGCCCACCGGCCGTCGTCGGCACGCTGCCCGAGCAGCAGCCGCCCGGCCCCGTCGACCACCACGGCGGCCGCGGCGGGCAGCATCAACATGTCGTTGCCCACG
>Ga0070658_10003047_pt1 | contig 13862 bp, 8 predicted proteins | sample KBSC13metaG_FD_64664 | JGI IMG/M metagenome (GOLD analysis project Ga0070658, IMG submission 64664) | Corn rhizosphere microbial communities from Kellogg Biological Station, Michigan, USA - KBS C1-3 metaG | ecosystem: Host-associated > Plants > Roots > Rhizosphere > Soil ... | reverse complement strand
GCGCCGGGTTCCGGCGTCTGCGGGGCCGCGTTCGGACCGGTGACGAAGCCCTGGTTGCCGGCCGGAGATCCGTTGCTGTTCTTAACGGAGTTGGCTGCAAAGGGAGTAAAGTCTCCCGCCGTATTGAATGCGAGGCTGGAGTGGACGAGCAGCGTTCCCAGAAGTTGAGATCCGGGGCCAGGATTGGTCAAGGGCGAGGTGCTGCCGTTGTAGGTCAGCGAGATGTTGGGCAGACCGTTGTTGTCCGGCGGGATCAGCGCGTTGGGCGGGTTGAGACCCACGTTCTGCACTGAGACGGCGTAGTCCACCCCGGCTTGACCGGGACTGAAGGTCGGGGTGTTCGCGCCGCCGACCAGCAGACCGTCGAAGTCGTAGAGGGTGAAGATGTCACCTGTCGTGATGCGCGTATCAGCGGTGCTGAAGAGCTGGTACGTATAGGTGAAGTTGCCGGCAGCGCCGGTGGTACCGATGAATACCGGTGTGACGGACTGGGCCTGCACGGCGCCTGCGCCGACAACGGCCATAGCGGCCAATGCAAGCGTTCGTGGTAAGAGACGAGAAATCTTCATGGATCGTTTCCTTTTTCTAACGGGATAATCCCAACCCGGTTTCCATCAGCGGGCAGAGATGCTGTTACACGCATCAGACACATACAGCTGATTGCGTTCTTCCTGAACCTCTCTGTGTAACAGGAGTCAAAACTCTGGAGACTGGAGATCTCCCTTGCAACGATCATGCTTTCGCGTGGGCCAGAGCAATGTTTTATGACTGAAAATAGCTCAGAGCAAACACCTGCCTGGTTTCCCGGCTTTTTCCGGAACACGAAAGCCTGATATTAGAAAGTCCCAGCAGGGCGCGTCCAGCCGAGAGATTCTTCACACAAGTCCTCTATTGCATGATCTATGCCAGATTCCCGAAAAACAGGCCGTAAAAGCAACTATTTTTTTTGCTCTGGCATCTAAACAAGCGACCAAAAGCAGAATAAAGCCTCCAAAATGCCTTTTGCGCCTGATAACACACGTTGGCGGGCAAGTCTTGTGGACAGGCCAACGGGTTCAGGCGCAAAAGTGTCTATGGAAGGATGTCGTGCGACATCACACATCACCGAGGCAGAGTGGCCGCGGGCTGCCGTCTATTTGCGGCGCATACGGCGGCGGGCGACCAGCACGCCGGACATGCTCATGCCGACAAACATAGCCCAGGTGCCGGGTTCCGGCGTACCGGCGACAGCGCCCGTAGCGCCGCCTGCTTTCGGCGTCGGGGAGCCTCCATTGAAGAAGCCCGGGGCTCCCTGGCTCGCGGCCTGTCCGGCCAGAGCGCGCAACTGGAAGTTCACGGTCGGCAGACCGGCGGCGGTGAAGACGTAGTTAAACACTTCGGCCTGTCCGCTCGGCGTGGAGACGACATTGTCGTAGGTGTTGATCAGGGTATTGGAGATCTGGTCCAGACGTCCGGTAATGGTGCCCGTAACATACTGGGTAATAGCGTTGTATCCAGCCAGCGGCGTTCCCGCAGCGTTGGAAGGGACCATCGTGACCGCGATGCGATACGGGAGGTTGTAGGTTCCTGCCGTACCACCACCTACCGGGTTGGTAACCGTACTGTTGGTGGCGAAGGTGTACAGCGGCACCGTCACCGCGCTCGGCGGCGCATAGACGCCGGTGATCGCGATGTCGTTAATGCCGAGGGCCGACAGACCGTCCGTCGAGAAAGCGTTGACGACATGCACGCCCGCCGACGTCTGAAAGTCGGTGGTCAGGTTAAAAAACTGCGCGTGGGCCTGCGGCGCGGCGCCCATCATTACCGCCCCTGCGGCCAACAGTGTAAGACTAAGTCTACGCATAGGTCACTTCTCCTTGATGTGTTCCATATCGTGCACACCGACTACGGGAATACCCTATCGGCGCAAATCATAATCGCGGTTTAAAGAGAGCAGGCTTATGAGAAACCCGTCTTACTATTATACACCCATAACCACGCTCCTTCGCATGCTGCAAAGGACCGGGACCTCTTTATTTTGAAAGAAAAAGGTCGCGACTGCGTCTCCGCACATTTGCGAAAGGATGGATAGTCCGCGGTAACGTTCCGGTTATCGCACCTCTCCGACGTTTTTGGAGTGGGAAATGGCGTTCTTCCCTCTACAGTGCCTAACTGCACAAAACGTGCCAGATTCGCCAAAATGGTGTTGCCGAGCCGATAATTCCTCAAACAGGCGGTTTTGAGGGCGAAAGGAGCGAACAAACGCCCTCCTTCTGTCTGGCAGGCGGCTTTTCAGGGATCGGTCCAGGTTCGCTTCTTAACGCCTGCTTGCCAACCAAAGTGAACTTTCTTCCTGGCGCTGCGTCTTTCCCGTATTCGAACCCGTTTTCCGGATTCAGGTCGGTACAGGTTGTCCTGCCTACAGGTCCTCTGTAAATTATGGCAACATCCGCTTGACATCCTGTGTCATATTGGGTTAGGATTACAAGCGAATTCATAACGAGGGGGAGGGTGAACGTATGCAACTGTGGAAAGCGGTTCTTCCACTGGCGTTCGTCGGGTGGATACTGCCTGCGGGAGCGCAGACGCATGGGCATACGGCTCTAAAACGACATACGGCGCCTAAATCCGCCGCTGCCAAAGTCGTCAAACCACCTGTCGAGGCGGTTCTGCCCGATCCTCCCGTTCCAGCACACCCCGAGTTCCTGCGCGATGTCGCCCCGATCCTGGATCGCGGCGGCTGTTCCGGTTCCCAGTGTCATGGCAAGTTCGGAGGCCGAGGCGGCTTCCAGATCTCCCTGCTGACGCTCAGCCCGGAAGACGACTACGAACCGATCGTCTATGGCGCGCGTGGACGACGCATCAACTTTACCGATCCCGAGAAGAGCCTGCTGCTGCTCAAAGCGGTCGGCGCCACGCCGCATGTCGGCGGCAAGCGCTTTGCCGTCGGCTCCTACCAGTACAGTACTCTCCTCCGCTGGATCAAACAGGGCGCGCCTTTCACCGAGAAAGATCCCCGCCTGACCTCTCTGAAGGTCGATCCCGACAAACTGCCGCTCACCAAAGCCGGACAGACGCGCCAGTTGAAAGTCATCGCCACCTATAATGATGGCAGCAGCCGCGACGTGACGCGGCAGACCGCCTTTCAGTCCACCAACGGCGCGGTGCTGGATGTCAGCCAGAACGGCGTGGTCAAAGGTCTGCGCTGGGGCGGTGGGGCGGTCGTGGTGCGCTACCTGGGCGTCGTCTCGGCCAGTTTCGTGACGCTGCCGCAGACCGGCAAAGGCTCCTACCCGAACGTTCCGACCAACAACATCATCGACAAGTATGTGTTCGATAACCTCAAAAAGTTGAACGTCGTCCCTTCCAACCTGAGCGACGACACCGAGTTTCTGCGCCGGGTCACCCTGGACACGCTCGGACACCTGCCCTCTCCAGACGAGGTGATCGCCTTCCAGGCCGATCCCGATCCCGCCAAACGCGCCAAGATGATCGACAACCTTCTGGAGCGCCCGGAGTATGTGGACTACCGCACGCTCCACCTGGCCGACCTGCTGCGCGTCAATCCGCGCAAGTTCGGCAACGGCAACGGCGCGCTCGCCGATCGCAGCGCGGTCCTGTTCACCGACTGGATCCGCAACAGCGTCGAGACCAATCAGCCCTGGGACCAGTTTGTCCGCGAACTGATCGAGGCGCGCGGCAGTACCTATCAGAACGGCCCGACCAACTTCTACCGCGTCGAGCGCGGCGCAAACGACCGGATGGAGAACATCGGGCAGGCCTTTCTCGGCGTCCGGATGTCCTGCGCCCGCTGCCACAAACATCCCTTCGACCGCTGGACCACCGACAACTACTGGAACTTCGCCTCCTTCATGGGCAAAGTGAACGCCCGGGGCGGCAACCTCAACGCGGAGGAGATCGTCGGCTACGATCCAAACGCCCGCGTCGTCAACCAGTCGGTCAACGGCAAGAACCGCGGCAAGATCGCGCCCTGCACCTATCTCGGCGATACGGAGCCTGCCAAAGAGACGCCGGACATGATCGCCTCCCTCGCGGACTGGATGACCGATCCGAAGAACCCCTTCTTCGCCCGCGCCAGCGTCAATCGGCTCTGGTCCTACTACTTCGTGCGCGGCGTCATCCATCCGGTGGACGATATGCGGGCGACGACCCCGGAGAGCGTGCCGGGCCTGCTGGATGCGCTGGCAAAAGAGCTGGTCGATCATAAGTACGATATGAAATATCTCACACGGCTGATTTTAAACTCCCGTACCTACCAACTTTCCGCCGTGCCCAACGCGTCTAATGAAAAGGACGACCGCTTCTTCTCCCACTACTTCCCCAAGGCGATGCCTGCGGAAGCCCTGGTAGACGCGGTGAATCAGGCGACCGGCGCGCCGGAGGCGTTCGGCTCGTTCCCGGAGCGCTCGCGCGCCGTACAGGCCGAGATCCCGAACAACTCGCAGTTTTTAAGCGCCTTCGGGCAGTCGCATCGGGAGTTCCTGGCGGATATCGACCCCAAACTGGAGCCGAACCTCGTGCAGACCCTGATGATGATCAATTCGCCCTACATCGAAAACAAAATTCGGAAGGGCACGACGGTCAACAATGAGGTTGCCCGCAACGATTCCGATGAGAACCTGGTGAAAGCGCTCTATATGCGCACTTTCTGTCGCGCGCCGAATCCGACGGAGCTGTCGAAGTCGGTCGCCCTTCTCAAGCAGGTTCCCGACCGGCATGAGGGTGCGCAGGATCTGCTCTGGGCGCTGCTTTCCGCCCGTGAATTCTTTTTCAATCACTGACGTATTCGGATGTATCGGAACATAGGGGAGGTTGGCTGATATGGACTACAACTGGCTGAGCGACTGCGAGAAGTTTCATCGCCGCGACGTGCTGCGCGTCGGCGTCCTGAGTCTGCTGGGGCTTTCGCTGTCGAAATACTATGCGCTGGCGGACAGCGCTCCCAAGACGCAGGCCGACGGACAGCATACGACAGGAACCGCGGACTCCGTGGTTCTGATCTGGCTGGCGGGAGGCCCGAGCCATGTCGACACCTTCGATCCGAAGCCGGATTCGCCCCTGGAGATCCGCGGCAAGTTCAACGCGATCCCGACGAGCGCCACCGGCATCCAGTTGTCCGAGCACCTGCCCAAACTCGCGCAGCAGATGGACAAGGTCTGCGCCGTGCGCAGCGTCACCAGCCCCACCGGCGCGCATGAGATCGGCACCCACTATATGCTGACCGGCTTTATGCCCCTGCCCGGCTTCGCGGTGCCCTCCTACGGCGCGGTCGCATCGAGCCTGCTCGGCCCGCGCAGCGCCCTGCCCCCTTATATCTCGATCCAGCAGCCCGGCAGCGAGATGGGCGCAGGCTTCCTCGGCGCATCGCTGAACCCGTTCTATCCCGGCGGCGACCCGGCCAACCCGAACTTCCGCGTCCGCGACCTGGACCCTGCCGCCGGCATGACGGAGGCGAAACAGACGCGCCGCAAAGAGCTGCGTGAGACGGTAGACGCCGCTTTCCGCCAGCATGAGAAAGGCTCCGACACGGCACGCGCCGTCGATTCCTTCTACAATCGCGCCTATACCCTGCTCTCCTCCACCGAGGCCCGCGCCGCCTTCGATCTCTCGAAAGAGAAGCCGGAACTGCGCGACGCCTATGGCCGCAACAACTTCGGGCAGAGCCTGCTGCTGGCGCGCCGCCTGACGGAGGCGGGCGTGCGCTTCTCGACCGTCACGCTCGGCGGATGGGACAACCACTCGAACATCTTCAACGCGCTGGGCGGCGGTCATCTGAATATGTTCGACCAGAGCTTCTCCACCTTCATCGCCGACCTGGCGCAGCGTGGCCTCCTGCAGCGCACGCTCGTGGTGGTGATGGGCGAGTTCGGACGCACCCCGATCATCAACCGCGATGCGGGCCGCGACCACTACCCGCGCGTCTTCTCGATGCTGATGGCCGGTGGCGGCGTCAAGGGCGGCACCGTCGTCGGCTCCTCCGACGCGAAGGGCATGGAGCCGGCCTCCGACCCGGTACGCCCGGAAGACATCGCCGCGACGATCTACCACTGTCTCGGCATCGACTATACGCAGAGCATCGCTTCGCCGGAGGGCGTCCGCATCACCCTGGCGCGTGGCGGCTCGCACATCCACAAGGCGCTCGTATGATGCAGACGGTGCGTATGTCACATGTCGTGAGTCTGGCCTCTGTGTTAGGGCTGGCATGGGCGGCGGGAGCGCAGACAAAAACCGCTCCCACCGCCCCTCCTGCAAAGCCGCAGAACGGCGTTGCCCCGGCGACAAAGGGTCAGACGACGGGTAAGCCTGCCACACCGCCTGCCGCCACGCCCACGCCTCCCGGCGCTCCCGGACAGGCAAAACCGGGCGATCCGGCAAAGCCGGCCACCGACAAGCCGCAGGATCCGAACGCCTCCGTCATCGTCAAGCCCAATCGCCCGCTCGGGGAGATCACGGCGCTGGCCTATAGTCCGGACGGCAAACAGTTGGCCGTCGGAACCGCAGGTCAGGTGGTCCTCTACGATGCGACGACCTGGCAGGTGGTCAGCACCTTCCGACAGGTGCAGGATCGCGTGCGCTCGCTGGCGTTTCATCCGAACGGGCAGCTTCTGGCCATCGGCAGCGGACAGCCGGGACTGACCGGAACCACGGTCGTCTGGGACACCACTAACGCCGCCAAACCGAACGTGCTGCCGAACCAGTTCGACACGATCGAGGCCGTCGCTTTCGACCCGGAGGGCAAAGAGCTGCTCATCGGCTCCAACGACAAGAAGGTGCGCTGTTTCACCTCTCTCACCACCAACAGCGGCCCCATCCTGGACGCGCACAACGACCGCGTGCAGGCTGTGGCCTTCTCACCCAAAAGCGGCTTTATCTTCCTGAGCGGTGGCCTCGATCGCATCGTCAAGGTGTGGGACCAGCAGAAGACCGTCAATGTCATCAACTTCGACCAGAGCGAGGGGGGCATCTCGGGTCTGGCGTTCCTGAACAACGGCAGCCAGTTCGTCGGTTCCAGTCTGGACGGCAAACTCTACTGGTGGGGCGTCAACCGCGACGATCGCAAAAACGCCTGGAGCGGCTACCAGTTTCGGACCATCATGGCGCATCCGGGCGGAGTCTATACCCTGAGCCGTTCCCAAAACGGCCAGCGCATCATCACCGGCGGCGCGGACAACATCGTCAACATCTGGAATATCGACAACGGCGGCAAAATCCGGGAGTTCAAAGACTCGCCGCAGCCTGCCTATGCCGCCGCGCTGACGCCCGACGGCAAGATCGCCGTCGCCGGGGGCCGCGAGGGGATCGTCTATGTCTGGGACGTCGAGGCGAACAAACTCATATCCGGCTTCGCCCCACCCGCCCTGCCCGCTCCCCCGGCTCCTGCCGCCAAGACACCTGTCAAAACACCGGGCAAATCGCCAATTAGGAAGAAACGGAACTGATTCCGGCTCGCTTCGCTCGCTTACCTAACCCCCGTCCCCTTCCCCACAGGGGAAGGGGTGCCCTAACAAGCAACGACCACGCGGCACTTACCGTTATGAACATCAAAAAACACTGTCAATGCATCGCCCTCATCCTCAGTACACTACTCACGGTAACCATCGCGCAGGCGCAGGTGCCGCGGATCAACACGTTCTTTCCGGTAGGCGGTAAGGCGGGCACGACCGTGACGGTCGAGATTCGGGGATCGGCGCTGGATGGCGGCGGGGTCGTGCTGGTCAATGCGCCGGGGGTGACCGGGCAGTTGGTGCCGGGCGGCAACAAAGGCGATGACACCTTTCGGCCGGTCTGGGAATCCAAGTGCGGTACCTGCCACGAACTGCGCTCTCCCGGCAATCGCAGCCTGACGGCGGCGCAGTGGACGGCGACGGTCACCCGCATGATCAAGGTGCGTCAGGCGCCGATCGCTCCTGCGGATGAGCAGAAGATCGTCAAGTTTCTGGTGTCGGCGGCGGCTTCCGGGCAGATGGCGGCGCAGATGAAGATCGATCCGGATGCGCTGCCCGGCCTCTATGAGGTGCGCCTTGTCACCACCCATGGAGTCTCGACGGCAGGGCTGTTCGAAGTCGGCAATCTGCCGGAGATCCAGGGGGTCAATGGGAGGCGGGAGACGGCGCAGGTCGTGAAGCTGCCGATCATCGCCAACGGTACGCTGGCGGCGAAGGCGGAGCGGCACTACTATCGGTTCGAGGCAAAACAGGGCCAGCGTCTGGTATTCGATCTCAAGGGCTACCGCTACAACGATCTGACCCAGCTTTTCTTCAATCCGCAGCTGCGGCTCTACGATAGCTCCGGCAAGGAGATCGCGGAGAATCACGGCTACTACGAACTCGATCCGCTGATCGACTGGAAGTGTCCTTCCGACGGCCCCTACACCCTGGAAGTGCGGGACCTTCTCGGCAGCGGCAATCCATCGTCGGTCTATCGAATGCGTATGGGCGTGCTGCCCTACGACACGGTGCTCTACCCGCCCGCCGCGCAGATGGCCTCTCCCGCCGCGCTCCATGTGGTGGGTAAGAACACTGAGAACATGAAGACGGACTTTACGCTGGCGGCTCCCGCTCAGACCGGCGTGCAGAGCGTCGGCAGTCCCTACGGCCCGCAGCAGCTCTATGTATCGCCCTACCCGATCGTGCGCGCCGAGTCCAAACCGGCGATGCCGATCGCCTTGCCCGCCGCGTTCGCCGGTCATTTCGCCGGGCCGGGCGCGTCGGATACCTTCAGCGTCCAGGGCAACGGCCCGGTCGAGTTCGAAGCGTACGCCTCCCGGATCGGCTCTCCCGTCCTGGTGCACGTCTCGCTCCAGAACGCGAAGGGCCAGACGATGGGCGACATCAACGGCGACAATCGGCTGCGGGTCAATCTCGAAGCGAATCAGACCTATACCCTGAAGGTGGATCAGCCTGCCGCACAGAACAGCCCGAACTTCGTCTACTGTGTCGAGGCACGCCCGACGCATCCGGAGATCGAGTGCGTCGTCCATCCCTCCAATGTCACGCTCCGCGCGGGAACCTCCGCCGCGGTACAGGTGGTGCTGCGGCGTCGGGACGGCGTCAAAGGAGAGATCCTGCTGACAGCGACCGATCTGCCCCCCGGCGTTCATGCGACTCCCAAGGCGATCCCTGCCGATCGTAACGATGTCCTGTTCATTCTGACCGCGGACTCCTCGGCCACGCAGACCGAGAAACCCTTCCAGATCAATGCGACCGTGGTTTCTCAGGGAGCCGAATACTCTACGCAGGCGATCGCCCAGGATGTCTACCAGATGAACAACCAGCCGCACTACATCACCCGCAGCAACTGCGTGGTCGGAGTGCGGGGAAAGCCGGACTACAAAGTCACCTTCGAGGACGCGCCGATCAAGGTCCATCCGCGGATAGGTTTTCCGTTCAAAGTGAAGCTTACGCGTATGGGAACCTTCAAGGGTCCGGTACAGGTTAAAGTCGAAAACCTACCCTCCGGCTGGGTCGCAAATGCCGAAACGATCCAACCCGATAAGACGGAGACCACGCTGCTGGTACGCCCGGACGGCAACAACACCAAACCCTTCATGACGCGTGATCCCGCGCTCACGCCCATCCGAGCCGTCGTCATCGCCAACTCCGATGAGTTCGAGTTCGTGGCGGGAACGGTCGCCGTCCAGAAAGACGACCGCCCCGAGACCAAGGACGACAAGAACGACTGAGCGCTCTGCACATACGAAATCCTGTAAATCTTGTTCATCCTGTCCAAATGCATTCTTTTAGACAGGATGAACAAGATTTACAGGATTAACCTATTTTAAAGGCGAGAATCCTGTCTACTCTCCGGCGGATTGAGGCGGGCTGTTGGTGAGGTCGCGGAGGATGCCGGGAGCGATTTTCGAGCCGGAGTCGGGTGTGCTGCGCGAGGATTGCGGCAGGAAGCGGGCGGCAATCCCCGTCATGTCGGCGAAAAGCCCTGGGAAGAGGCGATGCGCGAGTGCGCCTGCCTGGGCTTGCAGGGAGAGGATCACCTCGGCATCTCCATATTTGAGCGCTTCTACGACTTGGCGAGCGGCGGCATGCACATCGATAGAGGTCATGGGGGAGGTTGCGCCGAACGTGAAGAGCGCCTGATCCGCCGAATTCTCGCTTTTGAACTCCGCGTGATGCTCGCCTCCGGTACGCATCAGGCCGGGACAGACGGTGGTCACGAAGATATTATCTTTCTGGAGTTCGGCACGCAGCCCCTCCGACAGGCCGACCAGAGCGAATTTACTGCCGCAGTAGGGCAGCATGTGCGGCACACTGATCTTGCCGCCGATGGAGGCGACGTTGACGATCCGACCGCTGCGGCGGCTGCGCATTCCCGGCAAAGCCGCCAGCGTCAGGTAGAGCGGGCCGAAATAGTGGACCTGCATGGCACGTTCGAAATCTTCGACCTGCATCTCTTCCAACGGGCCGACACCGATGATTCCGGCGTTATTGACCAGAATATCGACCGAGCCGAAACGATCCGTCACGGCACGCACAATATCTTCGACCGAGTCCCGATCGCTGATATCCACCGGCAGAATAAAAACGTCGCCTCCGTGGCTTTTAAGTTTGTCTTCGGCGTGTTTGAGTTCTTCTACATCCCGCGCGCAGAGCGCGACACGTACGCCGCGATCCACCAGTTGTTTGGCGATCTCAAGGCCGAGTCCACGGGAGCCGCCAGTGATAAGGGCGACCTTACCGGGCAGAGAAAACGCACGCCGTTTCCGGGCCGCCTGCCGCGCCAGTGCGATCGCACCTATCCCGGCTGCCAACCATAAAAGAGTCGTATTTCGAGGTCTCATAGAATGTCCCCTGTCTGCGAAAAGGAAGAGGGCGGCATCGCCCTGGATGTAGACCAGACGCACGGACGCTGTCGTCTGTTCCAGGCTTAATGTGCCGAACCGCAAAAGCGCCTGTCGCAGGGGAACAATCTACACGTGGGAGTAGTTCATGCTGTATACTGTAGAGAGAAGCGGCGCATCGGGCGCGTGAACGTACGGCAGCATAGTGTGCGTCCGGATGCCTGCGCTGACCATGCTTAAGATGAGAGGCTACGAGGAAAAAATCAGATGAAGAGACTACTGGCCCGAGGGGGCATGATGGCGGTAATGGGTCTGGTGGGTGCGATCGGAATTCTGCCTGCCACTTCCGTGAACGCCAACGAGGCGGATCTCAAGAAGTTTGGCCCGATCGCGTGGCAGGGGACGTTGGATGCCGCTATGAAGATCGCGGCGCGCGAGAAGAAACCGATCTTCGTCGATTTCTGGGCGACCTGGTGCGGTTCCTGCAAATTGATGCTGGCCACTACCTATAAAGATAAAGCTGTCGTCGCGCGCTCGAAGGAGTTTGTGCCGGTGCTTATCAATGCCGATGAGCAACCCAAGGTGCTGGCAAAGTTCGGGATCAGCGCTCTGCCTGTCCTCCTGTTTCTGGATGCAAAGGGCAAAGTGCTGATCCGATCGACCGGCGCAGAGAAACCTCCTGAGTTCCTGAAACTTATGGATGAAGCCAAGAAAAAGTTCAAATAGTTTAAATAGTTTACTGCCCACTCTCGTACCGAGAGTGGGCAGTATCGTTCTATCTGGCGCTCACCTGTGTGGAGGCTTTGTCGCTCTGCATGAGAGCCAGGGTCGCCCAGCAGGTCGCCGCGAAGGAGGCGTACTGCGAGACGCCGTTCGGGAAGCCCGCGTCGAAGTAGGTATTCGCAGGATTGCACCGCTTGTTGAGATACCAACTACCGTCTTCGTCCTGGGTGCGCAGGAGGAATCGGGTTCCGTTCTGGTAGGCCGGGGCGCTGGTAGGCATTCCGCCTGCGAGATGCAGGGCGTAGAGCGCCATTCCTGTTGCGTAGGCATCGCTGCCGGAAGCGTTCGGTTCGACCGACCAACCGCCGTCGGCTCGCTGTGCGGCCAAGAGTTCCCGTACCGGTTTTTCCCGCTCCTTGTTGGTCGCGCCGGCCCACATGCTTCCGAGCAGTCGGGCGGCTTTGTCTTCTGTGGTCGGCGTGGGCGTCGTCAGGAGCCAATGTTTCGCGCGATTCAGCGCCTCCGATGTCTGGCCCGGTGCGCCGTAGGTGCGCAGTACCTGGGCGATGAGGGCGGTGGTCGTCACATGGCTCGACTGCATCGGCTCCCGGTTGAAGCCATATCCCCACTGTCCGTCCGACTGCTGCTGCATGGTCAGGAACTGCGCCATCTCCTGCAAGCCGGGGTTCGTAGGAACTCCGTTGGCGATCAGCCCTCCAAAGATGTAGCCCGCCCCAATGGAGATATCTCCGATGTCCACCGCCGGAATCGTCTTCGCGACATCTTTGTCCATCAGCGCGAGATGGATGGCCGGACCGCTCTTCTGTCCGTCCTCACCGACCTGTTTCAGATAGCTTCCCAACACCTCTTTATCGACGGCGAAACCGCGCTGCGCCGCCGCGCCGAGCACCATCACTCCCAGCCCCTGATGATGGCAGGAGACACAGGGCGCGCGTTCGGCGAACGACTTCATACCGGTCTGAAGGGCGGTCAGGCTGCGCTCGACTGCAGGCCGCGTCTCCGTCAGCATCGGCACGGCGGGTTTGGAGGTGAATGACGTGTTCAACACCCTGGAAGCCTCGTGGTAACCTCGCCGCTCTGCCAGGATAAACGCACTGGCGCCGCCTGCGTCTTTCACATCCGTCTTCGCCCCAGCATGCACCAGGCTGTGAATGACCGCGGCGCTGCCGCTGTGGCGGGCCGCGAGGGTCAACGCTGTCGCGCCGGTCTTGTCCTGCATATTCACGTTGGCCTTGCTTGCCAGCAGGTGATCCGCGCACGCCGTAAAGCCGTTTTCGGCGGCATACATCAGGGGAGTGCGTCCCCGACTGTCCGCGACATCGACTCCGGCTCCCGCGTGCAGCAGGAGCGCGACCGCCTCGGCTTTGCCCGTGCGTGCCGCATAGATCAGAGCCGTCGCGCCGTCCCCATCTACGGCGTTGGGGTTGTCCTTACGGTCGAGCAATGCTCTGATAACCTGGGTCTCTCCGTTCCCTGCGGCAAGCATCAGGGCAGTCGCGCCATCCACTCTCGTCCCATGGATGCCTGCGCCTCTGTCGATCAGGTGCAGCGCCATGCTCTCCTTCCGGCCGATCAGCGAGGTGCTGAGGGCGGTTCCATAGTTGCCGGCGGCGTCCATCTCGGCTTTGTGCGCGAGCAGGGTGTCCGCGATCTTCTGGTTGCCTTTCATCGCCGCCCACATCAGCGGGGTGAAGCCCAGCCAGTTTCGGCCGTTCGGATCGGCTCCATGCGCCAGAGCCGCATCGGCGGCAGAAGGATCGTCGTGGGTGATCGCCAGGAACAACTCTGCAGTGAGTATTCCCGCTTTCCGTGTTTTTTCATCCTGTGGGGCATCCCCCGCCTGTGCGAAGACGGGCGTCGTGATCGCTGCAAACAGGGCAGCCATCCCCAGACCTTTAACCATCGTTTTCCATGCCATGACACTCTCTCCTCTTCACTGTCCGTTCGCGCGCTTCTCACCATCGAAATCGGCTCCTCCCAAGAGCTTGCCGGGAGGAACAAACGGTCGTTAAATCGTATGCCCGTATGTTACCTGTTTCCCAGTAAAAAACGATGTTATCTTTTCCACACCGGCGAAGTGACCTCTCACACGCGCTGCCGAATCCGGAAAAGATCGGTGACAAAAAAGACCTTCCGGTGAAACTTTCTGTCTACAGAGATCGTCTTAGTCTACAAGAGTAGACACGGAAGAGAGACAAAGCGTTATGGAGCTGGAAAAGCCGAACCTGGGTGAGCATGAACTGGAGGTGCTGCGATACATCGATACGCATGGCCCGATCGCCGCCCGCGAGGTGGTCGAAGCGGTGGGCCAGGAGCGAAATCT
>Ga0070658_10003044_pt1 | contig 13873 bp, 14 predicted proteins | sample KBSC13metaG_FD_64664 | JGI IMG/M metagenome (GOLD analysis project Ga0070658, IMG submission 64664) | Corn rhizosphere microbial communities from Kellogg Biological Station, Michigan, USA - KBS C1-3 metaG | ecosystem: Host-associated > Plants > Roots > Rhizosphere > Soil ... | reverse complement strand
TCTTCGGCGTCCTGATCGTTGCGTGTCAGCCAGCGCGCCAGGTTGTGGGCGGCATCCAGATGGGGCAGAATCGCCTTCTCAAATGCGCTATGTCGTCTCGTGATAAACACGTGCATCCCCTTTTAGGCGTTCTGCCTATCCTCTTATAGACTGCCTGAAATGCCGCTTTATTCCCTCCAAACGATCGAATATATATTTCCAAACGACTGGGAATAAACCGCGGAACGGCACAGTCTACAGGACGAATGCGGACAGGGGCCGACGGTCGGTCTCGCCAGTTGAGGTGCGCACAGGGGCGCACCGTACGCTGCCGAATCGGCTCTCCGCCGACTTCCGATTCGCAAACCACTCGCCTCGTTAACCAAGAGGATTTCGTTCTGTCCCTGTCAACAGGACGAAAAGAGAGGGATGGCCTGCAGTGCGGTGCAGGCCATCCCTCTCTTACCCGTATGTCTTCGAAAGGGACAATCGCATGCAACGTGAATTCCGCCTACTTATGCTTCCCACTGCTCTCGGTCTCCTGCTGGCCACGCTGCCCGGCAAGGCACAGTACGTCCAACGGAATCTGGTTTCCGACCAGCCAGGCGTTGCAGTGACTACCGACCCCAGTCTGATAAACCCATGGGGCATGTCGGCCCCTCCAGGCGGCCCCTTCTGGATCTCCGACAACGGGACCGGCCTCTCCACGCTCTATAACGGCGCCGGCGTCAAACAAGGCCTTGTCGTCACGATCGTTCCGCCAGCGGGAGGATCGCCTGTCGCTCCGGTTACGGGCCAGGTGAACAACGGCGTCGCCACCGATTTCGGCGGCTCGAATTTCATCTTCGTTACCGAAGATGGCACCGTAAACGCCTGGAAAGGCGGCGCAGGCGGCACCGGGACGACTGCCGTGCTGAAGGTCGATAACTCTCCTTCGGGAGCGGTCTATAAGGGTCTTGCCCTTGCAAACGATGGAACGTCGAACCATCTCTACGCCGCCAACTTCAAATCCGGCCAGATCGATGTATTCAACAACAACTTCGCGCCGGTCTCTCTCGGCGCGGGTGCGTTTACCGACCCGAATCTTCCTTCCGGGTACGCCCCGTTCAATGTACAGACCGTCGGCGGCAAGATCTATGTCACCTACGCGCTGGCGGATGCGACGGGCCATGACGACGTCGCAGGCGTCGGGCATGGAATTGTCGATGTCTACTCCCCTTCGGGCGCTCTGCTGCAGCGCCTCGCTACCGGCTCCGCCGCAGGCGGAACGCTGACCACACTCAACTCTCCGTGGGGTATCGCCCTCGCGCCATCCAATTTCGGGCACTTCAGCAACGATCTGCTCGTCGGCAACTTTGGGGACGGCACCATCGATGCCTTCGACCCGACCTCCGGCATCTTTCAGGGACAGATGACAGACGCGAACGGCAACCTCCTCACCATCGACGGCCTGTGGGGCTTACAGTTCGGCAACGGCGGCAACAACGGATTGACCAATCAACTCTTCTTCACGGCAGGTCCCGGAGACGAATCGCATGGTCTGTTCGGCGTGCTCGCGGCCACACCGGAGCCGTCCACCTGGGCTACGGCAATGATCGGCGCCTGCTCTCTCGCCGCCTTTGCGCGCCGACGCCGCAAAAAATAGTGGGCTGGTCGTACCAAACGCGCATTTTCAAGCGAGTTGACTGGTCTCAGGACAACAAGATCTATCTTCAGGACTCAATTTCTAACTTCGATCAGGCCATACTGACGGTCGGCGCTCAGGACGTCGGGTGCGGTACTCGAATCCGTAACGCGGCAGGAGAGACCTGAACGGTCAGGGGCAGATGACCGGTGGGATCTCCGTCGAGTTCCACCGGCATCCCTTTGTCGGACGTGAGGGAGATGTGGCGCGCCTGAAAGTGATGGACCCCCGTCGCCGTGTGGAAACGATTGCGGACGAGGGCGAATGCATCGGACGCCATGCCGCGAACGAGGGGCCGACGATGGGTACAGACGAAGACGTCGAGCAGTCCGTCGGAGGGGCTGACCTGGGGGCCAAGGCGGTAGTGACCGGCATACTGTCCGCCGTTGGCGATCAGCACCAGATATGCGTCGAACTCCAGGGGCGCGCGTTCGTCCATCGTCAGGGTGATATGGCAGCGCGGATAGCGCATCGCGACTTTCGCCGCGGCCACCACATAAGCCCACTCTCCGATATGGCGTTTCATTTTGCGGCTCACGGCGTTCGTTACCGCACCATCGAAGCCGATACCGGCCACCAGCGCAAACCAGCGTTCGCCCGTATGCCCTAAATCGATGCGCTGCTCCAGGCCGGTCATCGCGATCTGGGCCGCGCGGGCCGGATCGTGCCTCGGAATATCCAATACGCGCGCGAGCACGTTGGCGGTGCCCATCGGAATCAGCCCCAGGCGCACCCGATCTTCCGACCCGAGCGTCTGGATGACATCGTTGATCGTGCCATCCCCGCCGACCACCACCAGCGTCTCGCATCCCGCGTCTATGGCTTCCTGCGCGAGCCGCCGCCCATCGTCCGCCGCCTTCATCTCGTAGACGCGCACACGATCCGGTTGTTCGGGATCAAGCCACCGGGCGACCGCTGCCGTGCGGTCGTGTATCAGGTGCGAATCGTGCAACCTCCTCCAACCGCCGGACCTCGGATTGACTATCGCTCCCACCATGCTGCTCGTACCTTTCCATCCGGATCACTCTTTCACAATCCGATGTCGCGTTATATTGTCCGATAATGTTTACTTCGCCTGTTTATGTTTCGCAAAATGTATCTGACAACGGATGGGAGAGGCGTCAAGGGACGTTGTCCCTCGCTACGCGCCTTCGGCGGGCCGTCCTCTGGACGGAACGACATTAATCAGAGAGTCGATTTTTCTGCGGAAAGCAACCTCGTTGTGCCCGCTTTAGCGGGCCTTCGGCGCGAAGCGCCCCTAGCGGAGGGCTTCAGCCCTCGTGCAAATCAGACCACTTCCCAACGGGTGCACGGGTGGCCCATGGCGCCAAAAAAGAGACCGACGGCATCGGAGATCGGATCGATCACGAGAGCGATCTGCCAATCATGGAAGAAGACATCACGCTGGGTCTCCAGATCGGTGGAGGAGAGAAATACTCCCATGCCGGGGTGAGAGTGGAAGGAACCGACCAGTGTCCAGTGTGCCGGCAACGCCTGCAACTGCGGACTGAGGGCCAGCCACGTCGCTGCCGTATACGCAAAGGTCAGCGCCGTACCTTCCCCTTCCTCGGCGGGGAGCGCCTCTTCGACCACCACGACATAGCACTCCATTTCGGAATCGTAGAACGCTTCGCCCATCAGCAGCCCGCCCAATTCAATTCTGGTATTGCTGCGCAGGTGCGCCTGAATCTTCTCGAAGGCTGCACGACGCACAAGGCACCAGCGAGCGCCCTTCCTCAGATCCAACGGCCGTTTCTGCACCAGGCCGGAAAGAAGTTCCGCGGCCATCCGCTGTTGAGGCCGATAGACATCCTCCTGCTCGATCCACTCGATCGCATCCGGCTCCGGAATCTCCCGGGTTAGCTCGACTGAACCGATCGCTTCACGCTCCTGACGCTTCTTCAGCACCGATGCAATGAAGGCTTCCTCCTCCTCTTGCGCCAGAAGATCACCGTCCGCAGGAGAGGCAGTCGGCGGCAGCGCTCTGACATCCGGATGTTTCTTCCAGAAGGGTCGCATTAGAGGTCTTTCCAGACGACTTCAGGCTCGTCCTCCATCGGGGGCATTGGCGGAGGCAGGTCATCCATGAGCGGCGTAAAAGAAGGCAGATCGCTATCCCGATAGGTGCGGATCGGCGGGTCGTTGTGAAAGGTGCAGGTATCGGTCGGAAACAGCATCCGGTTACGTTTCGCCCACTCTACCGCCTCTTCGTTGGCCGGGTCTCTGATCGCCAGGTACTCGCGTTCATACTGAAGCAGCGCGCCAAGACGCAGCGCGAACTCGTCCAGAAATTCGCTGGTCTGCCAACTGCCCATACAGACCACCCGGTTGGGATAGACATGGGGATGATACAGCGGCGTCAACAGTTGCACCACCGGTGGAGCGATCGGCGCGGGATATTTGGAAGGCAGGCGGATCGAGACGCGATGCAGATCCCGATAGACCGGACGCCCCTTCTCCAGGCGCTCGATCCCCCGGCACCGATAGATCAACAGATAGTGATCGACCGGACGGCCGCGCACCTCCGCGATCTCCAGGGTACCGCCGCTCTCGGCCGCAAGTCTCCGCAGATGTTGGTAGTCCGACTGAAGGCGAAGATCTCTTGCATTCGCCATGCCGGCTAGCTCCCACCGTGGGTGGCAAGCGGCTGGATCATCAGGATATCGTGATTACTCACTCGATCTTCCGTCAGCATTTCGTAGGGGGCCAGTTGGCGACCTTGAGAGAGGTTCGTGACAACAAAGTTTGTGCCGGTGAGCATCTTCCAGCGTTTTACCGAGGCTTTGATGACATCGCCGGCCGTCATCGAGCGGGGCAAAACCACCTCGGCTTTGCGGGTCTTGTCCGCAGTCTGCAAGTAGATCAATACGCGATCGTCGTTCATGATTTAGCCTTTCCGGCGCTTGCCGAAACAGTCTCCTCCCATCCATTGGAGGAATCGTGTCGCCTCGTCCCCTTGTATCCGGACGACTCCCCCTTCCGGCATCCCCAGGCGTGCCAGAGGAATGTCCGCATAGGGACTCTCCGCATCAAGCCAATTGACTGCGTTCGGCTGACGAGTACGGGTGTGACAATGCGGACAGAAAGCCAGCTCCAGACTGCACCGCTCCAGAGGCATCAAGACCGCTTCCGTCTCCCCACACGCCATACAACGCAGCTCGGTCAACAGATCGAAACCCAGATCGACCGTTCCATCGGGTTCTCCCGCAATCTCCAAAAGCGTTCGCGGAGTCAACTCCGCCCTGGAATGCTCGATGACCTCCACCGGTCCCCACGTATCGTGGGCCAGGCAATCCTCATTTTCCGGCAGATCGTAGACACCGAAGTGGTAGGGCTTCAGCGTCAGGTAGAGTTTCTGCGAGGCGGTCATGCCCTCCTTCGGCTTTCCCTCCACCGCGTGCAGCAACAGCAGCGCCTCATTCACCATAAAGGCCGCCACGGCAGAGGCCACCACCGCCGTGGTCGGCATCTTCTGCTCGGCCTCGTCTGTGCGCAGCCCTCCACAGGCGAAGCGCCGATTGCGCTCTTCCCACATCGTCTCCGACATCGCGCATTCGTAGCAGGCTCCCGTTCGGCCATCAAACAGGCTGACCTCTGCGATCGTGGCCTCGATGCCTCCATTCAGCCAGGGCACGGCGGCCCGCCGACACAACCGATTGAGCGCCAGTCGCGCCGCCACACTGTCCAGGCATCCCAACACCACATCCATATCCCGATAGACACCAAGCCCGACATCGAACTCCAGGTCCCCCACGATCGCGCGCACCTGAATATCCGGATCGATCTCGGCAGCACGCTCCGCCGCCACCTCCGCCTTCGGACGCCCCTGATCCTCAGCCCGAAACAGAACACTGCGCGTCAGATTCGAGATCGCCACCGTATCGCTATCGACCACCACCAGATGCCCAATGCCCAGCAGAGCCAGATTCTTGATCACCTCATTGCCGATGGCGCCCGCCCCAGCCACCAGGATCCGGGCGCTCTTCAAGCGCTCCTGATCCCACCAGTCGATCAATCGATGCCGCGCATAACGGTCCTCTTCACCACTCACGTCGATTTCCCTCCTTCACGAAAGGGAATCACAGAACCGAGTTGACGGCAGTGACAACAGCGGCCCTTATCCATCTCCCGCAGAAAGTCCCATCCCTCCGAACTGTAAGCCGTATTGCACTCCCGGCAGAGATAAAGAAGACCGCCTTTCTCCAAGGATTGGCGGGTTACCGGACAGATCAGCGCGGTATCTGTGCCGAGCGCGGCGGCCTGCGGCGGATCCAGGGAACGGAAATCGATCTCCGGATCGTCCGGCCCCTCGATTCCCCGCACCTCTTTTTTCACGGTCTCTTCTGGGAGCAGATCGAGTCTGCGCAGCAGCGCGGCCAGTCGTTCCCACATTGTGCCAACCGTCCTTGCTGTCCTGTCGTCTACAGCGCGTCGTCTCCCCGCTCCTCGGTACGGACGCGCACGGCGTCCTCCATCGGCAGCACGAAGATCTTGCCGTCGCCCTCTTCTCCGGTATGGGCATGGCGCTCCACCGTAGCAATAATCTCTTCTACGTCTTCATCCCGCGCAACGATCTCAATTTTTATCTTCATCGGCAGCTCGACCGCATACTCCACCCCTCGAAAACTCTCCCGATGCCCCCGCTGTCGCCCACTCCCCCGCACATCCGAAACCGACAGCCCCGTCACCCCGATCTCGCCCAACGCGATCTTCACCTCATCCAACTTCAACGGCCGAATAATTGCCTCAATCTTCTTCATCTGTTCGCTCCTTTCCTGCCTACTGCTCCCGTAAGACCCGCACGGCGACATCCATGGAGCGCGCGTAGGGGCCGCGATAGATGCCGCGGATCGGGGGGACGTCGCCGTAGTCGCGTCCGAAATGGACCTTCACGTAGTTCTGGTTGGTCAGGAGATTGTTGGTGGGATCGAAGCCGTGCCATTTGCCGTCCGGCAGGAGGCATTCGACCCAGGCGTGCATTGCGTCGCCCCCGGTCGGATTGGTGCGTAAGGAGTAGCCCGGCTGCTCTGGAGAATCCTCCGAGGCTTCCGGAATGGGATAGTCTTCGGCGCGCTCTCCGGTATAGAGATAACCGCTGACGTAACGCGAGGGGATATGCTGGCGGCGACACACGGCGAGCATGAGGTGCGCAAAATCCTGGCAGACACCGCTCTTGTGCTCCAGGACCTGCTGAATGGACGAGTTGACGGTGGTCGCTCCGGGCGTATAGGCGATCACCCGATAGAGCAGACGGGTGAGGGCGATCAAAAACGAAGCCGCGCCAAGATCGGCCTGTTTGTGGGCGACAGCCGCGATGCGCTCCGTCTCCGGGTGCAGGAGGACGCGCTCGGTCGGCGCTAAAAACTCACTGTACCGTTCGCGTATTGTCTCCTGGCGATAGAAGGCCGAGTCATCTTCGGTCAGATTCAGGCCTCCGAATGGGTCGTGACGATGCGTCACCACCAGCGACTCGGCCATGATGGTCAGTTCGGTATGCGGTGCGATCATATCGAAGTGATGGACACGTCCCGTCGGCAGATCGTACTCGAAGACCTGCGTGGGCGGCACGGTGGTCAGGCGGAAATCGAGGCAGGTTTGATCTCCGTCACTCAACGGCATCAGCCGTACTTCGTTGTGACTATCGACCGCAGGTGTCCCGTAATGGTATCTTGTCGTATGGTAGATCCGCAGACGCACAGTGGCAGTTACCTGTTCTGGAGAGAGACACTCTCAGTACGAGAGATAGGTGCGTGTGATGGCGCGGCCGACATCGTCGCATCGTCCCTGAACGCTGTCCAGGAACTGATGCAGGCCGTCGCGAATGATCTCCTCAGAGCGAATAAAGGTCAGGTCGGCGCGCAGTCGCCCCAAAAGCCTTTCGGGTTCGGTCGTCGGCTCCTCGCGCATATTCCCGCTGATGCGCTTCTGGCATCCCTCTACGCGCGCGATGCCGTGGCGTACCGACGCCGGAAAGGTCGGATTGAGCACCAGAAAATCGACGATACTGGACGGGCGAATGCCGTCGTGATGCGTCTTACGATACATCTCAAAAGCGCTGACCGACTTCAACACCGCGATCCAGCCGTGCATGTCGAGCGGACCACCGACGCCATAAGGATTCGGCTGGCGCTCCGCCGGGGTTGCTCCGGTGACACCCGGTATATCGGTGACATAGACCGGCAGCAGATCGTGATACTTCACATCCAGTAGACGTGCCGTCTGTATGGCGCGTTCCAGAAATCGTCCGGTATCGAGCCAATCGCGGGCTTCGCTCATGAGCATGGTGCGGTTCAGGATGCCCTGAAACAGATGCGAGGCGTTTTTGACCGCCTGGAAGAACTCGTGGGGCGATCCCGTCAGGACTCGATCGACATTCCACTCCCGCAGCCAGAGGTAGAAGACATTCAGGCTCTCCCACATCTCGGAGGCGATCTGTTCGCGAATGGAGCGCGCGTTTTCGCGGGCGGCGGTCCACGTCCGTAAGATCGAGCCGGGATTATCGGTATCGAACACAAAGAAGTGGATCACGTCGCGATCGTTTTCGGTCGTATAGCGTGCGTGGTAGTCCAGTGTGCTGCCGGAGATGGCGAGCAGCGAAGCCCAGCGCATCGGGGTAAACGCATCGTCATTTGCCAGATCCGCAGCGGGAAGAGTCGTCTCCAGAGCGGCGTGGTAGTGAACATCCACCATGCGGGCCGTGGCTTCCGCCCGCTCGACATAGCGCCCGATCCAGTAACAGGAGTCGGCATCTCGACTGAGCATTACTGGCCTCCTTCTGTCTGAGTCTTGGGTGCGGGCGTACCGAGCGATTGGGTCATGCCCCCGAGCGATTGCGACATACCGGTTCCGGTCATCAACTGGCTCATTCCGTTCATCTGCTGACTGAGGCTGGCGTGATCGTGCGCGAGCACCCAGGTGTCCTTACTGCCGCCTCCCTGCGAGGAGTTGACGACATACGAGCCTTTGCGCAGCGCCACCCGTGTCAGCGCGCCCGGCACGATCGTGATCTCCTTCTGACCATAGAGGATATAGGGGCGGAGGTCGATATGCCTCCCCTCCACGCTCGTCTCATCGATGAAGGAGGGCGCCTGCGACAACGAGATGAGCGGCTGCGCGATGTAGTTGCGCGGATCGGCCTTGATCTTCTCGGCAAATTCCGCGCGTTCCGCCTGGGTCGCCTGCGGCCCCATCAGCATCCCGTACCCCCCCGACTCGTTGGCCGCCTTGACGACCAGCTTATCGAGGTTCGCGAGGATATAGGTCATCTGGCTCGGCTCGGACGCGAGATAGGTCTCGACATTCTCGATAATCGGCTTCTCGCCCAGATAGTACTCGATGATCCGCGGAACGTAGGCGTAGACGACCTTATCGTCCGCGACGCCGGTGCCGATGGAGTTCGCGAGCGCGACGTTACCGCTGCGATAGGCGTTGACCAGTCCGGCTGCGCCGAGCATCGAGTCGCCCCGGAACACCAGCGGATCGAGAAAGTCGTCATCGACCCGGCGATAGATCACATCGACGCGCTCAGGTCCCTTTGTCGTCTTCATATAGACGATGTTGTTCTCGACGAAGAGATCCTGCCCCTGCACCAGTTCGATGCCGAGCTGCTGCGCGAGGAAGGCGTGCTCGAAGTAGGCGCTGTTATAGACGCCGGGCGTGAGCAGCACGACATTGGGAGATTCGCGGCGACCTTCCGGAGCGAGTTCGCGGAGGTTGTGCAGCAGTTGGGTGGTGTAGTGATCGACGGGCCGCACCGGCAGATCCCGGAACAGTTGCGGCAACACCCGCGTCAGGATAATCCGGTTCTCCAGTACATAGGAGACTCCCGACGGCGTGCGCAGGTTGTCTTCCAAAACCTGATAGGTCCCGTGCTGATTGCGGATCAGATCGCTGCCGCAGATGTGCACGTAGATGCCGCCGGGAGGGTCGGCGCCGATAAATTCGCGCCGAAAATTGACGGCGTTGACGATCAGGTCCCGTGGAACCACGCGATCGGCCAGGATCTTCTGATCGTGGTAGACATCGTGAATGAACATATTCAGCGCGGTCAGGCGCTGCTTGAGGCCACGTTCGATCAGTTCCCATTCGTCCGCGGGAATGATGCGTGGGATCAGATCGAAAGGGAACGGCTTTTCTACACCCTGATCGCTGCCGTAGACGGCGAACGTGATGCCCTGGTTGATCAGGGTGAGTTCGGCCAACTGGCAGCGTCGAAGGAAGTCCTCGTGGGTCAGACCTGAGAGACGCTGAAAAAGCTTCCAATAGTGGGGGCGTGGTTGACCGTCCGGCTGAAACATCTCATCATAAAAGCCGGTTGTCCGATAGTTGTCGAATAGTGACATCGAAAGAGACGCACCTCCTGCGGGTTTCGACTCACTCGTTGAGCCGTGCAGACTGTTCACCGAGGGGCGGCATCGCCTGTTCCGGGCGCGAAGGTCGGGTCACCGCTTCGCAAAAGGGGGAAAAACACTGTGCACTGTGGAATATAGGAGAGTGCCGCAGGGATTACCGCTGTAGTTCGCCTATTATAACCCGTCTGGCCCTATAAAGTAAAGATGTGCCGCAGGTTAACTGGACTCCACCGCGCGTTGGACGATCCTGCCCCCTCTCTTTGCATCGAAGACGAGCAGGGATATACCATAAATACAAAATGACAGTCTGAGGAGAGTGGAATGAGTGACCTGAATTTTGGCCTGTTGAAACGGATCTGTGAGACGCCGGGAATTCCGAGCCGGGAAGACGCGATTCGGAAGCTGGTCATCGAAGAGTTACGTCCGCTGTGCGACACCCTGGAAGTGGACGTGATGGGCAATGTGATCGCCTTCAAGAAGGGCGTGGACGACGGCCCACGTGTCATGATTGCAGCGCACATGGATGAGATCGGTTTCATGGTCAAGCATATCGACGATAAGGGCTTTCTGCGCCTCCTGCCGGTCGGCGGCTGGGATCCGCGCGCGATGGTGGCGCAGAGGGTCCTGGTGCACGGCTTTACAGGCCAGACGCTACGCGGCACCCTGATGCCCGGCATCAAACCGACCCACCTCCTGACCGGAGACGAAGGCAACAAAGCGCCAAAGGTGGATGATTTCTTCGTCGATCTCGGGATGTCGGGTGAGAAAGTCAAAACGCTCGTCGAGAAGGGCGACATGGTCACAATGGACCGCACCGCCGAGCAGGTCGGGGATATGGTCGTGAGTAAAACACTGGACGACCGCCTGAGCGTCTTCATCCTGATCGAAACGCTTCGCAAACTGAAGGACACTTCCACGAAAGCCAGCATTCTTGCGGTCGCCACGACCCAGGAAGAGGTCGGCCTGCGCGGCGCGACCACGGCCGCCTACGCCCTCAAACCCGACATCGGTATCGCCCTCGACGTCACGCTCGCTGTCGATCTGCCCGGCGTTCCCGACCAGGATCAGGTGACCCAACTCGGAAACGGCACCGCCATAAAGATCGTCGATTCGTCTCTCCTCTGCCATCCCAAACTGGTCCGCCACTTCCGCGATGTAGCAGAGGCCAAAGGCATCAAGTACCAGTTGGAGATCCTCCCCCGCGGCGGCACCGACGCAGGCGGAATCCAGCGCAGCCGAGGCGGAGTTCCCTCGTTCACCCTCTCCATCCCGACCCGCTACATCCACACCGTCAACGAGATGGCCCACGCCGAAGACATCCAGGCCACCATCGACCTCCTGGCCGCCTATCTCCCCGAAGCCCACACCCGAGAATATGGCTATGCGGCGGACGTCGAATAGCCGTTCTGTGCATGCTCGGCATGTTCCCTATCAACCCTGGAACATGCCGAGCGGACAATTTCTCTTCTCACAGCAGTCCTCTCACGACTTCATGATCCCGACCTCAATTTCGCGAAAGTACCGGGCATCCTTACCTATGTCAGCAGACTGTGTCGCCGTCTCATTTGGATTGTCTGGCTTTAAGCTTGGAACGCATGGTGCGAATCTGTGCATCCAGGTGTGCGTGGGTGCCTTCCATGTGGAAGGTCAGGTTCTTATCAAGCATGGCGAGCGTTTTTGCCGCCTCATCACAGACACGGATCGGAAGCCGCGGCTCGTTGGTATGTGGCTTGATACTGTAATCCAGCGCACATTTCCGTTTATCGGCAAGGAGAGGCGCGAGAACATCGACCGCTCCTTTGAAATGGACTTCCTGTATCGCATAGATCACGGACAGCGTTCGATTCAAGTTCGGATGCCGCAGAAAGGTATGGAAGTCCGGAATGGCGGCTGGGCCGCAATACCTACTCAGCGCCGCCAGGAGATGGCAGCCGTTTCCGTACGGCCCCGGATCGTCGGAATGGGTTTTCAGTAGTTCCTGGAGTTTGGTCTTGATCTGCGCGGTCTCCAGGGCAGGAGGGAACGAGAGACAGGCGAGTGCGATCTCAGGATCCTCGGCTCTCACAAACCGGCCCGCGATCGCTGAACGAACGTCGGAACGGGGACACCACGCGGACGCCTTCATGAGTTCGTCGGTACGCGCGCCGTTGGCAACTTCACGCTGATACCAATCGTCCGGCCAGGGGCCATCATTGGGGTGTTTGGTGGAAGAGGTGTCGTTCACTTTGAGTTTGCCTAGTCGATCGGAGATCATAGTCGCGGTCTGGTCCGGAAAGTAGCACAGCAACCGCAAGGTGGCGGCTACTTGAAAATGGCTTCCATAATACCAGTTTTCGAGGGAGTAGTCGGGTTTGTGTGGGATGCCATGCGACGAATAGTCCACCAACAGCGAGTCGAGCAGACGTTGTTCCGGATTCGGAGAGTTCCAGATGTTCCGCACGGTTTTGGCGAGGACCGGATCGTGCGTCGGACTATTGTAGATGACCGATCCGCTCCCATGCTGGTACTGAACCACCGAATAGTGTCGGCTGACGATCTGGCCGAGGATCACAAAACAGACATCACCTCGGGTCACGGTGTAATTCTTGGGGCCGTCGCCTCTGAAAGAGGTAAAAGTGTATCTAGGTATATCACCGAGCGCCACCATTTCGGCACGATTTCCAGGATTACCCTGAAGGGCACGACCGTAGGAAGGTTCTCCATCGACCCCAACATGCGTGATCGTCAATTTGGTGGGAGTCTTATCATCCAGAGAAGCCAGAAGGTAAGGTATCGCCTTCGGCCCCAGGTGAACCAGTTCCAGAAATGGAGAGGACTTACGAAGATCAGGCTTTCCGAGCGCAAACCCTTCCCCGTTCCGCTCCGAGCCTGGCTCGTCACTCTCAGCGAAGCCGGTCATCGTCCGGGCAAATCCCAGGTCCGGTTTGTCAGTCTCCGCCAGACGAGTGATGAGGTTTTTTATCCGCTCTGCCGTTTCGGGCGAATCCGGTGCGCGCGGGGAAAGTACGATATGCGGCAGATTCAAAACGGTTACGGTATACTCTTGATCCTTTCGCGGGTCCGGCGCAGCCCTCCCATCGGTGCCGGGAGCAAATGTGATGAGAAGTACTACAAGCCAGAGGTACACGGTTCGCATGGAAATCCTCCGTATCAGAAGCAGACGGGGTGTATATGCGCACTCATGCGCGAGATGCAGTCTCGTTTAATAGGGAGATAACAAGACAGTCGAAGAGCAATTTTGAGAGTCATTTGGTACTCGGTTTCCACAGGGCCGGTCGATAATCCTGCCTGCTTCCGAAACCACAGGCGCTTCAACAAGGACAAGGACGACGGGCAATCTGCCTGTCGTCCTTGCTGTTGCTCGCGTCACGGCGAGTTCTATAGAACCCGTGCCGCCGCACCTGTTCCTACGGCATTACAGGGCGCACTCGGTCCCCGTGGTGATCATGGTGCACCGGGTCAGCCCGGTAGACGCCAGCCCGACCGTCTGCCAGAACCACATAGAAGACGATCTGCCCCTTGTTGTTCAGGCCGGAACGGATGGAGTCGGTAATAAAGTGAGAGACAACCGAGCCGGCCAGTGCATCTCCTTCACCGATGCCCCGGTCGCGGACAGGGTCTCCACCGGTGAAAATACCCGCGCGTCCGCCCTGGAGCGTTCCCAGAAAGGCGATCTGCACCGGAGGCGTTGACGTTGGGATCCAGGTCCAGATCACTGAAGAGGCCGGAGGTGTCCGCGATCGTGGTCACGTGTCCCCCGGTGCCTACGACGATAGCCAGTGACGGGCGAGGGAGCGCGAAGCTGACCTGAACCGTACTATACGGCCCTGAGGGACTGGAGAAAATATCCCCATTGTAG
>Ga0070658_10003039_pt1 | contig 13878 bp, 10 predicted proteins | sample KBSC13metaG_FD_64664 | JGI IMG/M metagenome (GOLD analysis project Ga0070658, IMG submission 64664) | Corn rhizosphere microbial communities from Kellogg Biological Station, Michigan, USA - KBS C1-3 metaG | ecosystem: Host-associated > Plants > Roots > Rhizosphere > Soil ... | reverse complement strand
CCCTCCGGGGGAGGTTTAGGTGGGGACGGGGAGCGTAAAAAGAATAAGCGGCGCCGTATCTTCTCCCCCTCCCCTTGCGGGAGGGGGTGGGGGGAGGAGGTCCAGAGGGGCCTCGCCATAAAGAGATACCGCCGGGTACGGCGGACCCCTCTCCCTAGCCCTCCCCCTCAAGGGGGGAGGGAACGGTGCCTCGCCGCTGCGCGGCATCGGGTTCGGTTTTGCGGGCCGTGAGGACGAAGCGGTGGCCGAAGTGTTGGGTCACCGTCGCCGGCAGCCCCGCCGCCCTTGCCAGTCCCTCGGCCTCGGCGACCGTGAACGCCTGCTTCACGCTCACGCGCGCATCGTGGGCCACCATGCGATCGGCCAATAGCGTGAACAGCACGATCCACCGGTACGCCCGCCGGTCGCGGATCAAATCGGCCGCGACGATGCCGACGCGGGCGACGCGGTTCATCTCCCGCAGCGCTGCCACCGCCAGTTCCGTCGGCAGGTGATGCAGGAACATCGACGTGGTCACGATGTCGATCGACTCGTCCGCGAACGGCAACGATAGCGCATCCCCCTGCACCAGCGGCAACGCGCCCTGCGAGAAGCGCTGCGCTTCCTGCAACGTCCCGGCGTGCAGATCGAGTCCGATGACATGCAGCCGCTTGCCGTCAAAGGCCGCGTATTCCGGCAGATGCACCGCGATATCGCCGGAGCCGGTTGCCACGTCGAGCACCGAAATCAGCCGATCTTCACTGACCGTCGCGGCCATATCCACGACGGCATGCGCGGTGGTGCGGAGGTATCCGAGGCAGTTGTTAATCCGCCGGATAAACCGCAGCGCTCCCACGAGCCGCCGCTCGTCCACGCCGGGGGCGTCCATCTCTTCGGCTTCAACCAGTTGGCGGACGCTGTCGGGCGCGAAAGGATCGACGCTCATCGCTGAATCATCGCATTCCGCCGCGTCGTCTGGGCTTGGTCGTACAGCGACTGGATGGTCTTCTGCGACGGATCGATCGCCGCCCTTCCCACCTCGCCCATGGCGGCGGCGAGCTGCTGTTCGGTCTGAGCGTAGGTTTGCGCCTGTTTTTCCATGTCGCGAATTTCGCTCTGTTCCTGCGGCTGCAGCCCGCGGAGCGACGTGCTGGTGTGCATGATCCCCTTGTTGTCGGTGTAGCGCGAGACGGTGGTCTGCTGGGCGAGCGTGGCCAGCTCGTCGAGGCGCTTGCTGTTGGTGCTCTGCCAGTCGGCCATCTTCTTGGCGAAGTTGTCGCCGAGGGTTTTTTCCAGCGTGTCGAGCTTGTCGGTGTTCTTGTCGACCACCTTTTCCATCGGCCGCAGCTCGGCCAGGGCGCGGGCGGCGCTGATCAGGGGATTGGGCGCTGTCGAGTCTTTGAGCTTGTCGATCTTCGGCGCCGCGTCGCTCAACTCGACAGCGAACAGTGCCCCGATCGCGTCTTTGCGCTTCTGCGGATCGAGAATGTCGTACGTCTGCGGCGAGGGGTTGTCGCGGGTGGCCTTGGGCGTGTACCCCTTGCGTTCGCTGTGCTTGAGCAGCGTGCCGGTGGCCAGGCAGAGGTTTCGCTCTTCGTCGGTGGCGTCTTTTTCTTCGGCGGCACTGGCGAACGCCTGGCCGGCGGCGCCGAACTGGTTGCTGTGCAGCAGCGCCTCCGCTTTCATCATCCAGACGGCGGTGCGGTGGTAGCTGGCCGTCGCCGGGCCGCGGAGCAGGAGGATTCGATTCGCGCCCGACAGCACGGCCGGGTAGTCTTTGGCGTCGAGTTGCTTCTGCAGCTCGTCCATCGACGGCAGCGGCTCAACCGCCAGGGCGAAGTTGCCGCCGATCAACAGGGCGAAGATTGCGATTGGCGTTGCGATTCGTTGCATCGTCCACCTCGGTTCAGACCATCCTACGCCATCCCGCCGGCGATTGCGTCGCGGATGCGCCCGGACAGGGCTCACCCGTCCCGCCCCGGCTTTCGTGGCCCCTTGCGCGGCACTTGGCCGAGCGTCAGCACGGCGTGGCCTCTATCGTAAATCGCCTTGATCGAGCCTTCAGCCCCTTTGAGCACGGCCCGGCCGATCTCGCTGCCGGCGGCGGACAGGTCGCCCTTCTCGTGGCCGTGCGTCGCGGCCTCGTCGAGGATGCGGCGGACCTGCGACTGCTCCGTCTGCGTCAGCCCCCGCCGCGGCGGCTGGCCGGGCGTGTCGGATGCCGTCGCGCCGCTGGTATCCGGCTGGCGGGCCAGCGCTTCGAGCTTCCGCAGGATCGGCAGACTCGCGTCGTGCCATTCATCGATGCGATCGACGAAGCTCTGCGTCAGGTCTTTTTCCAAATTGTCGAACTTTTCCGATGAGCCGGCGACCGCCCGCTCCAGCGGCTGATGATCGACGACCTTTTTCAGCAATTTCAGCAGCGGATCCGGCCGTAGCGGGCCCTTCACCATTGCCGCCACGCGCGGCGACAGGTCGGCCAGCTCGTTCGCCAGGAGCGCCGCGCGGGCGTCGGCGCGCCGCGCCGGGTCGATCACGTCATACACGGGCCATTGGTTGTCCGGCCGGGCTAGGTTGGGCTTGTAGCCGTTCGGGGTGCTGAGGCGGAGCAGCATCGTGTTGGCCAGGGCCAGATCGCGCTCCGGCGGCGTCGCATCCGGCTCGGCGGCGACACCCACGAACGCGTCGGCGGCGATCGACATCTGCCCGCTGTGCAGCAGCGCTTCGGCCTTGTAATTCCACAGCGTCGGCCGACGGTAATCCTTCGAGAGCGGCCCGCCGTGCAACGCCAGCGCCTTCGACGCGCCGGCCAACAGGTTCGGCCAATCGGCGGCGGCGTGCAGCGCCTTCAGGTCGTCCATCGTCGGCAGCGGATCGGCCGGTGCGAAGGTCGGCAACACGAGCAAGCCGAGCAGCAGAAGCGGATGACGTCTCATACGAACACTCCCCATCGTAATCGGCGTAGGCCGACCAATTCCGCTCGGCAGACACGCGCCGCGCCGAAAGGTCAGTCAGCACCATGACGCAAAACCGCAGTTAATTTTCGCAGTTCGACATATTGGCCTGCTTATGCTTCGCCACGATCGTGCTGGCGGTAGTGCGATCGGCGGAAACACTCGCATCTCACTGTTCGGAACAAGCCCGCAACGGGCCGGAGGATTGCTATGCGTGCATCGAAGGGACTGCCCTGTCGCGCGATCGTCGAGACGATGGAAACGCGCCGCCTGTTCGCGGCCTACCACCTGACGTTCGACGACGAATTCAACTCCCTCAACCTCGCCACCAGCGCCACCGACACCAAGCCATGGTCGGCCTTGGATTACTGGGGGAACCACTACGTCGGTTCGGATCAGCAGTACTACTCCAACCCGCAGACCGAATCGATCAACCCGTTCAGCGTGGCGAACGGCTCGCTGAGCATCAAGGCCCAGCCGACGCCCAGCGGTTTTAACGCCAGCGGCAAGAGCTATGTATCGGGCGAGATCACCACGGCGCCGCGCAACCAGTACGGCACCAACCCCGGCGGCGTCGGATTCAGCCAGAAATACGGCTACTTCGAGATGCGTGCCAAGCTGCCGCCGGGCAGCGGGTTCTGGCCGGCGTTCTGGCTGATGCCGCTGGGGAACAACAACGCCGAGTACGACATCGTCGAGGGCCTGGGCAACAACACCGACGCGGTCTATCAGACCCAGCACTGGGGCAACTACAGCGGGCAGGAAGGCTTCACCTACGAAACGGCCATCGACACGACGACCGCCTACCACACCTACGGCTTCGAGTGGAATTCCAGCACCATCAGCTGGTACGTCGACGGCGTGAAAACCAAGACCGGCGCCAACCACGCCAACGAGGCGATGTACATCCTGGTCAACCTCGCCATCGGCGGGTGGAACAACAACAACGTCAACGCCAATACCGATTTCAACAAGACCTACGACGTCGATTACGTGCGCGTCTACTCCGCCGATTCGACCAAGCCGGCGGTGACGCCGCAGACGGGGTACTCGATCAACCCGAACACGCTGCCGATCGCGACTAACGGGCTCGACAACGGCTTCAACCAAGCCGACGTCGGTTCGCCGGGCGTGGCGGGCACCGGGTCGTACAGCGGCGGGGTTTACACGCTGGCCGGCGGCGGGACCGACATCGGCGGGACGAGCGACAAGTTCCACTACGGATCGAAAATCCTGATCGGCGACGGCGTCCTCACCGCCCGCCTCACCGGCCTGACCGGCGGCGATTCCTCCGCCAAGGCCGGGGTGATGATGCGCACGGATTGGTCGGCCAACGCCCCGTTCGCCAGCATGGTCGAACTGCCCGGCAACCAGGTGCAACTGCGATGGCGCACGACGGCCGGCGGAGCGACGAGCGCGACGACCGTCACCGTCCCCGCCGGGGCGACGTATCTCCGGCTGACGCGCAACGGCAACACCTTCAGCGGCTTCTACAGCACCGACGGCACGAGCTGGACCGGCGTCGGCTACGGCCAAACGATCACCATGCCCTCGCAGATCCAGGCCGGGCTGGCGGTGACGTCGCACGTGAATACCTCGCTGGCGACGGCGACGTTCGACAACGTCAGCGTCACGCCGTCCATCCTCGACCGCACCGGCTGGGTGCCGACGGCCAGCAAAACGATGTACAGCGAAACCACCCGCGCCACCGACGGCGACCTGGTCAGTAGTTGGTACACCGGCGTCTCAGCCACCACGGCGATGTGGTTCCAATTGGATCTGGGCAGCACTAAGACGTTCCAGCACGTCCTGATCAACCAGGGGACGGCTACCGATAAGCAGATCGGCGGGTACAACGCGTACGTCTCCAGCGACGGCGTGAACTGGGGCAGCATCGTCGGCACCGCCAAGGTCAACGGCCAGTACGGCGCGATCACCTTCGCCACGCCGGCCAACGCCCGTTACCTGCGATTGATGCCGGACGCGAATTATACGGATTGGTGGTCGCTCACCGAGATCAACCTGGCCACGGTGCCCGCGGTCATGCCCGCCCCGCCCGTGCTGCCGAGCGGCTGGACCGATTCCGACATCGGCTCCCCCGGCCAGGCCGGCTCGGCCAGCGAGAGCAGCGGGGTCGGCACCGGCACGTGGACCGTCAAAGGCGGCGGATCACAGATCTACGGCTCGAGCGACCAGTTCAACCTGGTCAGCCAAACCGTCAGCGGCGACCAGACCGTGATCGCCCGCGTCACGTCGCTGACCAACACCAACGCCGCCGCCCGGGCCGGCGTGATGTTCCGCGATTCGACGGCCGCGAATTCGAAGTACGCGTGCGTGTTCGTCACGCCGACGAGCGGCCTGCGCTTCTCCTACCGCAGCACCGCCGGCGGCTCGGCCGTCAGCAGCGGGCCGAGCGGCGCAGCGCCGGTGTGGGTGAAACTCGTCCGCAGCGGCAGCACGTACACCGGCTACTACGCGACGACCACGGGCACGCCGACCTCGAGCGACTGGATCCAGATCGGCAGCAGCGCCACGTTCTCCTTCACCAACAGCAGCTACCTCGCCGGCCTGTGCGTGAACGCGAACGACAACACGAAACTGGCGACGGGGACGTTCACGGACGTGTCGATCACGGCCGGCGGCGGGTCGTTCGCGGCCAAGACGACGACGGCAACCACGACAAACGCGAAGCCGGCGACGACGTTCAGTTCGACGCGGGTGATTACGTTGTTGGATACGCCGAGTGATGATCGGTGGTGAGTCTTATCCCTCCCCCTCCGGGGGAGGTTAGGTGGGGGCGGGGAGCGTAAGTGGACTTCGTAGTTCCGGTCTTCTGACGCCCAATGCCCTCACCTAACCTCTCCCACAGGGAGAGGCTAATGCCTCGCCGCTGCGCGGCATCGACTTCGGCGACGCTATTTCCCCCACTTCTCTTTCCACTCCCGCAGCAGATCGAACGCCGCGGCCGGCGAGAGGTGGTCGAGGTCGACGCTCTTCAGTGCGTTCTGCAATTCGCTGCCGGTGTCGAACAGGTACATCTGCCAGCTATCCTGCGGCTTCACCTTCTTCGCGGCCTTGGCGTGCTCGGCGTGGTGGACGGCGAGTTGGCTCAAGAGATCCTTCGCCCGTGACAGCACCGGCTGTGGCACGCCGGCGAGTCGCGCGACATGGATGCCGTAGGAACGGTCGGCCCCGCCCTCGACGATGCGGTGGAGGAAGATGACCTGATCGTCCCATTCCCGCACCGCGACATTCAGGTTCCGGACCGCCTGGCTGCGCTCGGCGAGGTTCGTCAGCTCGTGGTAGTGCGTGGCGAACAGCGTGCGGCATTTCACGACACTCGCCACGTGCTCGGCGATGGCCCAGGCGAGGCTCAGGCCGTCGAGCGTGCTCGTGCCCCGGCCGATCTCATCCAGGACGACCACACTTCGCTCGGTCGCGTTGTTGAGGATGTTGGCCGTCTCGGTCATCTCGACCATGAACGTGCTTTGCCCGCTGTGCAGCTCGTCGCTGGCGCCGATGCGGGCGAACACGCGGTCGGCCAAGCCGATCGTGGCGGATTTGGCGGGGACGTAGGAGCCGATCTGGGCGAGCAGGACAATCAGTGCCGCTTGGCGGATGAAGGTCGACTTGCCAGCCATGTTGGGGCCGGTGATGAGGATCAGGCTTTCGCCGCTGGCGATTTTGAGGTCGTTGCTGACGAAGCGGGAATCGAGTTGTTGCTCCAGGACCGGATGCCGCGCGTCGACCAGGTGCAGCACGTTCTCGGCGACGAGATTGGGGCGACAATAGCGCCGGTCGAGCGCGAGTTGGGCGAGTCCGCAGAGCGTGTCGAGCCTCGCAAGCGAGGCCGCTAACTCCTGGTATTGGGGGATTGCCGGGAGTAGCTGTTGACGCAATTGCTCGAAGAGGCGCTGTTCCAGCGCGATCGATTTGTCGCGTGCGCCGAGCGCTTCGTTTTCGAATTCCTTCAGCTCGGGCGTGATGTAGCGCTCGGCGCCCTTGAGCGTCTGCTTGCGCGACCACGCCGCGGGGGCTTTGTCGCGGTGGGCTTCGGTGACTTCGATATAGTAGCCGAAGACGCGGTTGTACCCGACCTTCAAGCTGGGGATGTTCGATTCGGCGATGCACTTGGCCTGGAATTCGGCGAGCCAGCGTTGTCCGCCTTCTGCGATGTTGCGCAGGCGATCGAGTTCGGCGTCGTAACCGGGGGCGATCACGCCGCCCTCGCGCAGGTGCGGCGCAGGATCGGGAAGGATGGCGGATTGCAGCAATTTTGCCTGTTCTTGAGCTAAGCCGCGAGCGGATTGGAGGTCGGGGGCGATGTGTTGCGCGCCGCTGAGCTTGCTCAGGCGATCCAGTAGTTGCGGCAATTGCTGCAGACACCGCGACAGGCTCGCTAAGTCGCGCGGGGCGGCACGACCGACGGCGACGCGGGCGATGATGCGCTCGATATCACAGATGCCGTCGAGCTCGTTGGCGATGGATCGTAAGTCGATCGGTGACGCGATCAGCGCGGCAATCGCGTTCTGCCGCGCGGTGATGTGTTCGACGTCGCAGAGGGGGAAGCGCACCCACTGCCGCAGTAGACGGGCGCCCATGGCGGTGCGGGTGCGGTCGATGGCGTTCAGCAGGCTGCCGTCGACGCCGCCCTGGCGGGTGGTGCGGTCGATTTCGAGGGCGCGGTAGGTGGCCGGGTCGATGGCGAGGAAGTCGTCGCAGGTGTGGCGGCGCGGGGTCCGCAAATGCGCGAGCGAAGATTTTTGGGTTTCTTCGAGATAGCTGAGGACCGCGCCGAGGGCGAAGTTCGCCGGGTCGTCGTCACTAAAGCCGAAGCCCTGGCTCGTTTTCGCCTGCCAGTGGCGCTGGATCAGTTCGCGGGCGTGGTGCGGGGTGAACTGCCAACCGGGGCGGGCGACGATCGCTTTGATGCCGCGGGCGCTCAGCCGGGCGCCGATCGCGTGCGGCTGGCCGCTGGTGAGTTCGGGGATCAGCACTTCGCTCGGTCCCAGTCGGCCGAGCTCGTCGAGGACGCGGCTCTCGTCGTCGCTCATGGCCGCGACCTGGCCGGTCGACAGATCGACCCACGCCAGCGCGGTTTTGAACGCCTGCCCCTTCGGCACGCCGAAGGCGATCGCGGCGAGGTAATTTTCCCGGCCGCTCTCCAGCAGCGGGTCATCCGTCAGTGTGCCGGGCGTCATCAGGCGGGTGACTTCGCGGCGAATGATCCCTTTCTCGCCGGCCGGCTCGGTTTGTTCGCAAATGGCCACGCGATGCCCGGCCGAGATCATCTTGCGGACGTAGCCCTCGACGGCGTGAAACGGGATGCCCGCCATCGGCACCGGATTGGGCGAATCCTTGCTGCGTGTCGTGAGGGTGACGCCGAGCACGCGGTGGGCCAGGCGGGCGTCGTCCCAGAACATCTCGTAGAAGTCGCCCATGCGGAAAAACAGCACGTAATCGGGGTGCTGGGCCTTGAACTGCACGTACTGCCGCATCGCCGGGGTGAGGGCGGGATCGGACGGATCGGGCAGGGTAATCGGGGTGGACAACAGATCGGCCATGGGCGATCCGGCAGGGTAAAGCGGGGCGCGCGCGGCGGCAAATAAATCTGGCGATGTCTTCTCCCCTCCCCCTGAGGGAGGGGGTGGGGGAAGGATCCGGAGGGGCGAGGGAGGGTTGGCTTGCTTGGTCGGAGAGGAGGGGCGACGGAATGCTTCTGCTATCGAAAGGCCCGCCACCGCGCCGAGTCGGCTGTGGACCCCTCCCCTACCCCCTCCCTCAAGGGGAGGGGGGAAAGAGCGCGGCTGACAGATTTTCTGAAGACGCTGCGCCGTCTCCCGCCGGGCGGCGCAGCGCGGCGGTGCTTATAGAGGCCGACGTTCGGCCTCGCGAAAGGAGGATCGGATGGCCAACATTCGATTCGAAAAAACAAACCCAATTCCGGCCGTACCCTTGGCCCGGCCAACGCTTACGGCCGCTGCCCTGTCTCAAAAAGCATTTCCTTGCCCACCCCGGAATTCTCTATCTATCCAAACATTCACTCGCTAAGAAAGCCTCTCATGAAACGGGCAATCTTGTTCATCGTGTTAATCGCGTGCGTCGCCGTGCGGGCGGAGGACGTGCGGATCGTCACCTGGAACGTCGAGCTCTGGCAGCAGCGGTTCGACGGCCGCAAGTGGGCCGCCTGGACCAGGGCCGAGATCAAGGCGCACCCGGAGCAGAAAGACGAACTCGAAGGCCTGGCCCACAAGATCAAGGAGGCCGACGAGCACAGCCTGTGGGAAGTGTCGACCGTGATGCTCGACCCGAAGCTGTCGCCCGACATCCTGATCTTCGAAGAAGGGTGCGACGAGGAGAACCTCAAGTACTTCAACCACAAATGGCTGAAGGACAAGTTCGAAACGCTGATGGTCTTCCCCAGCAACACAGGCCGCGATCAGAACATCGGCATGATGCTGATGCCCGGCTACAAGGTGCTCAAAGTGCAGGACGATTACTACAAGGAAAAGGACCCGGTCCCCAAGGCGTTCCTCGACGCCAACGACATGAAGAACGAGGCCGGCCCGAACAACGACAAGTTGTTCGCCCGCGGCCCGGCGTTCGTGCTCGTGCAGACGCCGGCCGGCAATAAGCTGTGGGTGGGCGTCAACCACGAGAAGAGCAAGCACGGCAACAGCCTCGACGTCGCCAAGTGGCGGAATCGCGAGGCCGACCGCGTGCACCAGATCATCAAGGAAGTCGAGAAGGAAGGCCCGACACCCGACGTCGTCTTCGGCGGGGACATGAACGACGAGCTGGGCATGCAGGAATTCGAACAGGAAGCCGGCGGCGACAGCATCGAACACATCGTCGGGCCGCCCAGCGACGGCATCTTCATGGCCACGCGAAATCTTGCGGAGCACAATGCGATCAGCTTCGGCGGTTACTTCAACGACCGCTACCGCAGCATGATCGATCACTTTTTTGTAACCGCGTCGCTCAAGGACAAGGTGGCCGACGTACAGATCTTCAAGGATGGCTTCGCGCCGGTGGCCAGCGATCACTACCCGGTGGTGATGACGCTGAAACTGCCGGGCGGCTCAGCGGCGACGCAGCCGGCTCACTAGGCAAGGTTCTTTTTTGACGCAGATGACGCAGATGCACGCGGATGAACGCAGATAAGAAATAGAATTGGTTTTATCGAATGGGTGCCAAGGGTGAGTACTCTCACCCTTGTCTTCCCTGAGCTCGCTAAGACGCAAGGGTGAGAGTACTCACCCTTGGCACCCCGCCCCGACGAAAGACTCGATGACTCAAACACTCTCAGCCTCGTTCGTCCTCTGCCAGCGGGAATTGATCCGCTTCAGGCGTCAGCGCAACCGCGTGATCGGTTCACTGGTCACGCCGCTGGTGTTCTGGGTGTTCATTGGCTTCGGCATGGGCCACAGCTTCGCTGGGACGGCCGGGCAGGAGCAGCAAGGTTACACCACGTACTTCTTCCCCGGCACGATTCTGCTGTCGCTGCTGTTCACTGCGATTTTTTCGACGATTTCGATCATCGAAGATCGCCGCGAAGGGTTTCTGCAGGGCGTGCTCGTCGCGCCGGTCGGCCGGAACGCGATCGTCGGCGGGAAGGTGCTCGGCGGAGCGGTGATGGCCACGCTGCAAGGCGTGATCCTGCTGCTGCTCGGGTGGGTGAGCGGCGTATGCGCGCTCAACGTGCTTCTGTTCATCGAAGCGACCCTCGTCATGTTCATCGCTTCGGTCGGCCTGACGGCGCTGGGCCTGCTGATCGCGTGGAAACTGACCAGTACGCAAGGCTTCCACGTCGTGATGAACATATTCCTCATGCCGATGTGGCTGCTGAGCGGGGCGCTTTTCCCGATCCGCGACGATACACCGCGGCTGTTCGCCGGCGTGATGCTGGCCAATCCGCTGACGTATGCCTTAGCATCGCTTCGGCGGACAATGGGCGACACTAGCCCGGTCTGGCCGTCGAAATTGAACGGTCTGCCGGTGTCGCTGGCGATCACGGTGATCGCGACGCTCGCCATGGTCGCCGCGGCGGCGTGGATCGCGCAGAGCCGAAGCGCGGCGGATGCGGCGTAGAGAAAAATCTGGGTGCCACGGTCTTGTACTCAAGGCCGTGTCTTCGGGAGCCGCACCGGCACGGCCTTGAGTACAAGACCGTGGCACCCGGCGTAAAGAAGAACGGGTTAAACGCGAAGACGCGAAGACGCGAAGAAGAGAATGTCAATTTCATTTTTTCTTCTTCGCGTCTTCGCGTCTTCGCGTTTCATCTAATTGTGAGATGACATGCGTTACCTGACCCTGCTACTCCTCCCCCTGCTGCTCGTCGGCTGCTCCAAGGCCCCGCAGGCCGCCGACGCCGCCGACGCGCAGGCGAAAGAGCTCCCCAAGCTCTTCCCCGCCCCGCAGTTCACGCTCACCAACGAGCTCGGCCAGCCGTTCGGCAGCGACAACCTCAAGGGCAAGGTCTGGATCGCCACCCTCTTCTACACAAGCTGCCCCGGCCCCTGCCCGATGATGACGGCCAAGCTGCGGCACATTCAGGAGGCGGTGAAAAACCCGAACGTCTGCATGGTCTCGATCAGCGTCGACCCCGAGCACGACACGCCGGCCAACATGAAGGCCTACGCCGACAACGTCGACGCCGATACCAAGCGCTGGTTCTTCCTCACCGGCGGGCTGGCCGACACGCAGAAGATCGCCGACGGCCTGCACCTGGGCTACACGATGGCCGAGCCGGGCAAGCCGCTGACGCATTCAACGCTGTTCCTGCTCTTCGACCAGAGCGGCCAGTGCCGGGGGATTTATCACACGGATGACGAGGGGGATATGAGCAAGATCGCCGAGGATGCGAAGACGCTGGCGGAGGGGTAAGCCCCTCTTATCCCTCCCCTCCGAGGGAGTTAGGTGGGGGCGGCGAGCGTCGGAAACCAAACGCTTCACGCTTCCACCCAGCCTCCCCCGGAGGGGAGGGGCAAGAAAGAAACCCGCTATGCACGGCAAAGAGTTTTTCGCCGCCCTCAACTCCGGCCTGAACGGCCTCAGCACGCTGCTGCTGATCACGGCGTACGTCCTGATCCGCAACCGCTACTACAAGGCCCACGGCTGGACGATGGTCAGCGCCCTGACCAGCTCGGCGGCGTTCCTGGGGTGCTACCTCTACAGCAAGTACACCTACGGCGAAGTCTCAACCGGCATGCCGGCGGGCCCGTTTCGGACGTTCTATTACATCGTGCTGTTCCCCCACGTGCTGCTGGCGATCGTGATGCTGCCGATGATCCTGGTCACCGTCTGGCTGGCGGCCAACCGCAAGTGGGTGATGCACCGACGCATCGCCCGGCCCACGTGGGTGATCTGGACGTACGTTTCGATCACCGGGGTGCTGATCTATTTCATCCTGTACCGGTGGTATCCGATGCTCTACCCCGACGCGTTCAAGGCGTCGAAGCTGTTCTGGGGGTAACGGACTCGAAATTCCCCGTCCCCTGTTTAGCCGCCTCGCCTTGCGAGGCGTTCCTTCAAAGGCGCCTCGCAAGGCGAGGCGGCTAAACGGGTTTCAGGAAGTTCGGAGTGAAATTTGGGCTGAAATAGGCAGTTCCCAAGCTATAATGTGACACGAACAGGAGGTCCGTTATTCCGACCGCAGTGAAGTCTCCCGCCGTCAAAAACGTGTCTGTCGCGCCTGAAACCCAACCGCGCAGCGATACCCGGCACGTCGCCATCGAAATCGCCCGCCTTGCCCTTGGCAGCCGTTGCCATAGCGTGAATGTCCTGGACGTCAGCGAAGTCAGCAGCGTCACCGACTTTATGATCCTCGCCACCGGCACGAGCGGCCGGCAGATGAAGGGCGTTGCCGACGAGATCGAAGAATTCGCCAACGAGCACGGCCACACCGTCATCAACCGCACGCGAACGAATATGGGGGCGGGCGAAGGCGACGAGCAGTGGATCCTGCTCGATTTCGTCGATTTCGTCGTCCACCTTTTCCAGGACGAGGCCCGGCAGTTCTACGACCTCGACAGCCTCTGGGGCGACGCGAAGAAGGTGCAGTGGAAAGAGAAGAAGGATTAACTTCTTCGTAGGGGCGACGCATGCGTCGCCCGTTGAACGTGTTCACGCTCTGCGGGCGAGGCATGCCTCGCCCCTACCAGAGCAACCCGTGCCGCGTGACCGCAACCGGTCGATCGTCTAAAACACACCCATGCCGATGACCGACCCCGATGAACGAAACCGCAAGCGCCTGCGGCTTCGGCGGCGCGGCAAGCGGGCGTACATCCGCTCGGTGCAGCTGATCCCGAGCATGGCCACGCTCGGCAACGCGATTTGCGGGTTCGGGGCGATCTACGTCGCCCACCTCGCCGGCCCGGTCGAAACCGGCGGCGGCGACCCGTGGGCGGCGATGTTCCTGAAGCACAAGTTCCTCTGGGCCTGCTACCTGATCCTGGCGGCGATGCTGTTCGACGCCCTCGACGGCCGACTCGCCCGCTGGGCCCGGCATACGACCGATTTCGGCGGCCAGCTCGACAGCATGGCCGACGTCATCAGCTTCGGGGCGGCGCCGGCGATGATCGCCATGGCGCTGTTCAAGAGCCAGGTCCCCGATGCCCCGCTGTTCGTCGGCCGACTCGTCTGGGCGATCGGGGCCGTTTACATGTGCTGTGCGGCGATCCGCCTGGCCCGCTTCAACGTCAGCAACGAGCACGGCGAGCAGCACCACATGAGCTTCCTGGGCCTGCCCAGCCCCGGCGCGGCCGCCGCCGTCATCGGTATCGTGCTGGTGCAGCAGGAGTTGGCCTACGACGCCGGCGCCCCCGGCTTTCACTTCCTGCACTACCTGGCGAACGTGGCCATCGTCCTGCTGCCGCCGATCACACTGGCCAGCGGCCTGCTGATGGTCAGCAACTTCCGCTACCCGCACGTGGTGAACAAATAC
>Ga0070658_10003038_pt1 | contig 13883 bp, 12 predicted proteins | sample KBSC13metaG_FD_64664 | JGI IMG/M metagenome (GOLD analysis project Ga0070658, IMG submission 64664) | Corn rhizosphere microbial communities from Kellogg Biological Station, Michigan, USA - KBS C1-3 metaG | ecosystem: Host-associated > Plants > Roots > Rhizosphere > Soil ... | reverse complement strand
GTGAGAACGAACGAACTCGAAGGGCGTGCACTCGATTACTGGTGCGCGCGTGCATTGGTCGATGACGATGAGGAAGTCATATTCGTCGAAGTCGAGCCGAGGGTTGTCGTCACATTGACGCACGGTACGTTGCGTAAGCTGGCACAGCCGTTTTCCCCGTCGGACGAATGGGGCGATGCAGTCGTCGCGCTGGAGCTCGCTGACGAACTGCAATGGGTTCGCAGCGAGCAGGGCGTGCATTGCCGAGCGCGCTTTGGCGAAGGCGTTCCAACCGAAGCCGACGGCGAGCATCCGCGTATCGCTTTACTGCGTGCGTTCGTGCAAGCGCGATTCGGCGAATCCGTCGAAGCGCCGCCTGGCCGGCCGCATGCGGTCCGCCAGGGCAAGGTTCGCCCGTACGACGCCGGAGGCGTGCCCCCAACGTACGGCGAGAGTGCCGGCGCAGACAACGAGATCGGCGATATTCGTACTGTGCCCAGGCAGTAGCGGCCTATGGACGCGCTATCGACTTGCAAGCGACATGCAACCGACACGATACGGGCGGGACACCGGCGGTTAGATAGCGGGACCGCCTACAAGCCGTAGGCGCGTGATTTCCGACGGCGCACCGAGGCGCTTGGGCGGTCCCCAGTAGCCGGTGCCGCGACTCGTATAGATCCACAGCGCGTCGAGCTTCGCCAGCCCGGCCGTAAACGGCTGCTGCAGGCGAACGAAGAAATTCCACGGGAAGAACTGGCCGCCGTGCGTATGCCCCGACAATTGCAGCGTGTAGCCCGCTTCCGCTGCGGCGAGGGCAGTGCGCGGCTGATGGGCCAGCAGCAGCTTGATACTGATGTCGCTAGGGGCGCCGGCCACTGCCGCGGCGGGGTCGCTCCGATGCGCTTCGTCGAAATGGCCTGCCGAATAATCGGTCACGCCCGCCAAGATGAAGCGCGCGCCATTGTGTTCGAGTACGACATGCTCGTTTAGAAGCACGTGCAAGCCGAGATGTCGGAATTGCGCAATCCATTGCTCCACGCCCGAGTAATACTCGTGGTTGCCGGTGACCAAATAGGTCCCGTAGCGAGCCTTGAGCCGCCGTAGCGGCTCGGTATGCCCTGCCAACTGTCGGACGCTGCCATCCACGACGTCGCCCGTCACCGCGATGAGGTCGGGTTCGAGCCGGTTCACGGCATCGACGATTGCATCGACATAGCGCGCTTTGATCGTCGGCCCGACATGGATGTCGCTGATTTGGACGATCGTCAGCCCATCGAGCGCGTCAGGCAGCCCGGCGATCGGCACCTCGACCGAAACCACTCGGGCGCGGCGGCGTGCGTTGACGAATCCGATCGCCGTCGAAAGGAGCGCCACCACCACGACGCCGACTGCCGTATCGACCCGCCAGCGATCGAGCGAGAGCGTACCGTGCCATAGCGCATCGATGGTCAGCGCCGATGCGAGTACGACGTCGCGCAGGAACGTGAAAACGAGCAACGAGGAAAACAAGCCCATCGCAAGCAAGCCGATCCACGCAATGCGGTCAGCGTGCGGCTGGCGCTCGAACCGGCGGGAGAGCATCCCTAAAGGGATCAGACAGCACGAAAGAACGAGCGCGCAGGCCGCGAGAATCTTGACAGGGAGTCCGACCGGCAACTCGGGAATGAGCCGCAGACCGACGTACACATGCAGCATGACGCCAATGACGATGGCGCGTGTGAAAAACGAGGAACGGCGCATGGGCGATGGAAAGAGTGAGTGGACGGCGCGCTACCGGCACGCGGCAGGCCGTTGTCCATTTTACCGGGGGGATGCGTTAGCTGCCGGGCACCGCGCAATGGCGCCCGATACGTTGCAATGCGGAAATAACCGCAGTTCCCTCGTTTCTTAAATCGACCTAAGCTATAGGCATTCGGTGTTTCGGTTTTCGCGTCGATTATGCCTTCGGATGAAAGGAGGCGAATGATGAAGATCGACAAGCTGTTCCATCCAGGGCATCGCCCGCACCATCTGAGCTATGACAGCAGCCACGTCATGCTGCCGCTTTTTGTGCTGTCGTTAATGGCACTCGGCCTCTACTACAGCGTACGACGTGCCGACCTGCTCGAGGTCAGCCGCAGCGTACTATTCGACGTGGCAATGGTATTCGTGGCGCTCGGCATTGCAGGTCTATTCGGTGTCGTCGGGGCATGGGTGAGGCAGGGCTCCGACGAGAAATGCGAGGGCTTTTGCTTTGTCGGCGCATTGATCGGGGCCGCCGTGTTCTATATGGCGTTGTTTATGTAATTGCCTGATCGCTGAGATGCGGGCTTGCTCACGGCAGCTTGCCGTGCGCCCGCCTTCCGGCCCCTTTAAACGATGCGAGCGATTTCGTCGAACGACAAGCGCGGATTGCGCGCGTGCAGTTTTGAGCGATCGCCGTAGCCAAGGTTGATGAGAAAGTTCGATCTGACGGTCGTTCCCGCGAAAAAGGCCTCGTCCACTTTGGTCGCATCGAAGCCCGACATCGGACCCGCATCGAGCCCGAGCGCGCGTGCTGCCATGATCAGGTAAGCGCCTTGCAGCGAAGCATTGCGAAAAGCCGTGCTGTGAATCAGCTCGTCGTTGCCGGCGAACCAACTGCGCGCGTCCGCTTGCGGATAAAGCTTCGGAAGATACTCGTGGAACGCCAGGTCCATGCCGACGACGACCGTGACCGGGGCGGCCATTGTCTTCTCGACATTGCCTGCCGAAAGCGCCGGTTTCAATTTTTGTTTCGCATCGGGCGATTTAACGAAGAGGAAGCGGCCGGGGCTCGAATTCGCGGACGTCGGCCCCATCACCGTCAGGGCGGTGATTCGTTCGAGGAGGGCATCGTCGACCGGTTTGGGCAGCCAGGCGCTGTGGGTGCGCGCTTCGAGGAAAAGCTGATCGAGGGCGTCGGCGGAAAGTGTCATGATCGGCGGTAATGCTCCATGGAGTGTCGGGATCGCAGGGCTCAATGATAGCCACGCCAGGATTTTCTTGCCGCCACCGCGCGTCGGTCGAGGCGCCATGCTCCTCCCAAGGCACTGCTGCCATCGGGCGGATCGTGACCCTTAGCGCCGGCGCCATGGACGTTCGCGTGCGGCGACGGCCGCGAGAACGTCGCCGCGCAATGCATCGGGCCGGTCCAGCCGGGCGCTCGGGTGTGCGACTTCAGCTCGTTGTGCCGGGCTTGGATGTTTTCCCTAGTCCGAGCTTTTCCATCGCTTCATGTGCGTCGATCATCATCGTAGCGATGTCGCCTACCGTCACCCGCAGGCTGGTGGCTCGGGAGCGCATGTGTTCGTAGGCGTCATTCTCGCTCAGCCGATGAGCATCCATTAGGATGCGAATGGCTTTCTCAATATGGCGTCGAGCCTTGATGGCTTCCTCGAGCTTACTGATCTTGTGATGCAGTCGCTGCTGGTAGCCTGAAGATGCGCGTGCCAGTACCAGCGTGCTGAGAATCCCGACGGAGCGGTACGGCTTCGTGATCACGCCGTGCGCCTGGGTATCCACGAGCATTTTTAAAGCAGTTGGATTTTCATAGTCGGACAATGCGATGAGGGTCGCCTCTGCGTCAGCCGCACACCAGTTCCCCGCACTGCGAAGTTCCGGGCCCACGAGGAAAAAAACTACGTCCACCTCTACCGGCAGTCGCGACGGAAACGGCCAGACGACGCGTATCGGACAGCCAATCCGGCGCAACTGCTCCTCCAGGACGCTGCGGTCATCCCCCGGCGGATGGATCACAAGGACGCGGAGCGTTCGCAGATCGTCAAATAACCGACGCACGCCCGTGTTCATGCTGGTTCTCCGTCGAGCCAGAACTCCGCAAAGCCGTACGATGTGAGATAGGGATCCGGTTTGATCGGACTGCGGCCTTCCCACACCACGTCGAACGCACCGTCCGGTCGACAAACGGCGATCCGAGGGGTCAAGATGGCATGGTTATTCTCGGGATCGATCTTGAGCAGGCCTTCAGGCGAATCGAATTCGACGTCGCGCGCCGCCTCGACCAATTTTCCCGTATCAAGACTCCTTGTGCGAGCCAAGGCCAGCGCAAACAGGTGTACCTGGTTGTAAGCCATTTCAGACCACATGCTGGCGGGCTGATCTCCGAAGCGCGCCTGCCACGATGTCAGGAAGCGCTTGTTGCTCTCGTTGTTCAGCGAGTTGACATAGCTGGCAGAAACGATGTGGCCACCACACAATTGCGGGCCGATCATCCGCGTTTCGCCTTCTGTCATCGTCAGGCTGGCGATTGGGATGCGGGTGGGGTCGATGCCGTGCTCACGATACAACTGATAGAAGGCCCTCGCGCCGCGGCCGATCAGCGTGGAGAAAACCACGTTGGGTTCGACCTCCTTGATCTCCCGAACAATGGCCTCTAATGCCGATGGATCGGCGTCGCTGGGGAGATAGACCTCGTCGACGATTTCGCCGCCATGCTCCTCAACCATATCGCGCATGATGCGGTTCGATTCTCGCGGATAGATATAGTCCGCGCCCACCAGGAAGAAGCGACGACCGTGATTGCGGAGCAGATAGGCAGCCAACTGCATGCTGTTCTGGTTGGGCACGGCACCTGTGTACACCACGTTCGGCGAATACTCGAATCCCTCGTAGATCGAGCAGTACCACAGCAGCGCGTTGTTGCGCTCGATCACCGGCAGCACAGCCTTTCGGCTCGATGAAGTGGAGCAGCCGAAGATCACCGTCACGTCGTCGTCCTGCAGCATGCGCGTGGCGAGTCGCCGATATTCATCGGGATCGCTCTTAGGATCGTACACGACCGGATCGAGCAGACGCCCGTCGACGCCGCCAGCAGCGTTGACCTCTTCGATTGCGAGCACGGTGCCAAAGAAGTGCTCGGATTCGGTCGCTGCTGTCACGCCGGTCCGCGAGTACAGGACGCCGATGCGCCAGCCATCTTCGCGGGTACCCTCCTGCAGGTCAGTCGAAGAGCTGACACGCGTGCTGTCCGCGCGTTGTTTGCCGGCGGCAGCCAGTGTCGCCGCCCGCACAGCAGGAGAATCGTAAGAGCGTCCGATGGTCATGGTATAGCCCCATCCATAATTGAGAAGAACTGTTCCTGCACCGCAGTCGTTGTGCCCTGTCTTAGGGTGCGCCGACTCACCCTCTGCCGTATGCGGACGCCGTATTGTCCGACTGCCGCCTGATCGTCCCGATTGGACGTTGTTTGTAGCGCTTCGATAGCTGTCTACATCGTGGCATGAGGTCTCGCCGCAGCCGCGATCGCCTGCTCAACGAACGCAGCGGCGTCGAGGCATCGTGCATCCTCCCATGGACGGCCGATGACCTGCACGCCAATCGGAGCCCCTCGGGTTCCCCATAGTCCTGGGACGTTCACGCACGGGCATCCCAGCAATGTCCAGTTGCGGTTGAACGCGGGGTCTCCAGTCGAACCAAGCCCGTCAGGTGCCTCGTCGGGAGCACTCGGCGTGAGCAATGCGGTGACGCCATCGAAGAGCCCGGACAGTGTGGTCTTCGTCTGCGCCATCAGAACGCACGCCTTAGCGTACGTTGCCGCGTGGACCGTGCAAGCCCGGTCGAGAAACGCCGCAAGCATCGGTGAGAGACCAACGCGGTGATGATCGTACTCGTATCCCAACGTCTGGTAGGCTTCGTAGCTCTGGATCGTGTCGTGTGCGGTGATCATATCCGCCATCCATGAACCGAACCGTACGCGCCGTACACGTCCACCTGCGCGCTCGATTGCCCGAACGGCGGTATCAAGCGCGGCGCTCGCATTCGCCGACGGCTCCGTCCACGGGTAGCTATCCGGAACGCCAAAAACAGGGCCAACGGCTATGTCGTCCACAGCGAGCTGGCGGCCTGACAGGACCTGGGCAAGGTAAGCCACGTCGCGCACACCGGCAGCAAACAGACCGAGTGTGTCGAACGACCAAGAGAAGCACTTCATGCCCACTGTGGGCAGCATGCCGAGTGTGGGTTTGTAGCCGGCAATACCGCAAAACGACGCGGGCCGGATAGTCGAGCCGCCGGTTTGCGAACCAATCGCAAAAGGCACCATCCCGGCGGCCACAGCGGCAGCCGAACCTGAAGACGATCCGCCAGCCGTACGTGTCATGTCACATGGGTTGCGTGTCACGGTCGGCGCCATATAGGCGAACTCGCTCGTCACGGTCTTGCCCACGATGACGCCGCCATTGCGGCGCAACAGAGTGACGATCGCGGCATCCGATCTCGGCTGGTAGCCCTCGTAAATAGCTGACCCATAGCTCGTGACGAGGTCGCCAGTATCAAAAATATCCTTGACCGCTATCGGCATACCTGCCAGCGGGCCCTTCGCAGCGGCCGCCGAAGCTATCGCGGCGTCGCTCCGCGCGACGGCGGTCATTGCCCTTACGTCCGGTTCGACGTCGTCGATGCGTGCAAGGGTGTCTTGGACGATCCTGCGGCGCTCTTGTGGGGTGTTGCCGATTCGCGTGAGCAGATCAAGACCAGAGACAGGGCGATAAAATGAGTTTGCGTTCATCAAGGTTCGGTGGTTGGGTGGTGTCAGACGCGCAGGTGCTCGAAGATCGAACCTGCCGCCTCTTCATCCTTTGCGTTACCCTGATCGACGATTTCGCCTTGCTTCAGAACGGCATAGCGGTCAGCGACCTTCAGCGCGAAAGGAACATTCTGTTCGATTAGCAGAAGGGTGGTGCCATGGCTGCTGCGCTCCCACAGCAACGCTTCGGCCAGCCGGTCAATCACCGATGGCTGTAAGCCTTCCGTGATTTCATCAAGCAGGACGATCGACGGGCGCATCATGAGCGCACGGGCAACCAGCAGCATCTTCTGTTCGCCGCCGGAGAGCGTGCCGGCGTACTGCTTTAGCCGGCTCTTGAACACGGGGAAGATCGGTTCGATTGCGGCAAAACGTTCATCGAAGACCGATGCATGTACAAGCCCCAGGCGAAGGTTGTCGCGGACCGTGAGATCCTGAAACAACGCATGTTCTTGGGGAGCGTAGGCGATTCCAGCCCGAGCGATCCGATGCGGCGCCATCCGGGTGATATCTTGTCCGCGCGCCCGGATAGCGCCGGTTTTCTTCGGCAGGTAACCCATAATCGTCTTGAGCAACGTTGTTTTACCCATGCCGTTCTTGCCAAGCAGCGCGACCGCTTCGCCGTTAGCGACGGTCATCGACAGCTTGCGAAGTACAACGGATGTCTTGTAACCGCTGGTGACGTCCTGCAGGTCCAACGCGATCGGACTCATGAAGCCTCCTGATGTGTAGTGGCTCCGCCGGCCGCGGTTCCCTGCGCCGTTCCGGCATAGATCGTCTTGACCAGTTCCGAATTGACCACCTCGCCGAAGTTGCCCTGCATCACGATACGGCCCTGATGTAGGACCACAATACGGGTGGCGATCTCCGCAACGAAATCGAGATCGTGCTCCACCAGCAGACAACAGAGCTGATACTGGTGAGCCAGTGAGGCCAGCACGTTGCCAATCTGCGTGCGCTCCGTCTTCGTCAATCCAGCGGTTGGCTCGTCCAGCAGCACGACCCTTGGCTCCAGCGCAAGCACCATCGCCAGCTCGAGCGCCTGCTGTTCCCCGTGTGAGAGATCCTTGGCCACGGCGTTAAGCTTCTTATCGAGACCCGTAGTGCGAACCACCTCGAGCGCATACGGTGGCAACGCAAGCATCCGCGCTCGCCGGAAGTGCGAGGGTCGTTCGATGATCGTACCCGCGATTCTCAAGCATTCCGACACGGTGAGCGTGTCAAAGATGTTCGCGTTCTGGAACTTGCGACCGAGCCCGAGGTGTACGCACTGGTCTGGCGGCAGTTGTCGGATATCGGTACCACACAACACAACTGCACCGGCCGAGCGTTCCGCTCCATCACTCATGCAACGCATGAGGGTCGTCTTGCCGGCGCCGTTTGGACCGATCAGGCCAACCAACTCGCCGGCGCTCGCGTTGAGGTCGATACCTTGCAGCACCTTGAGACTGCCAAAATGTTTTGCGACACCGTTCATCTGCAGCACAGCGTCTGATTGTGCCGGTGTGTGCTCAGATCGGACCGGCCGCCCAACTAGTTCGGGTCCAACGTCGTTGCCGGCCAAATGGCGGTATCGCTTCAGAAGCAACGGCACCACCCCTTGCGGCAGCAAGACGATCACCGTCACAAATGCGGCTCCGAGGATGAGTTGCCACGCAAACGGCATGCTGCTGCTGAGATAGGATGTCCCGACGTTGATCAGGAGCGCACCGATCACCGGTCCCCACAACGTTCCCCGACCGCCGAGCGCGACCCAGATGATCAATTGGGTTCCGAGAACAAACCCCGTCAGTTCAGGAGCGACCACGCCGCTAAACGATCCATAGCCAAAGCCGGCGAGGCCGGCGATTATCGCGGTCGCAATCAGCAGGATGATCTTGACAAGCGACGTGTTGATGCCAAGGTACGAACAGCGCGATTCATTGTCGCGAATCGCCGCCAGCACGCGGCCCCCATCACTGCGCACGAATAGCCAGGCCAGCGTTGCGATGGCTAGCAGGGCGGCCCCGGCGATCCAGTACCAGGCCCCGAGTGACAGGTCGAACGTCTCGTAGCCGGTTAGCCCTGAACTCGAGCCGGTCCATTCACCACCGGACAGCAGCAACTGGCTGAGGACGATCGGCAACACGAGCGACATCACAGTCGCGAAAAACGGTGAGGCGCCCCGATAGAAGGATAGCCAGCCGAGCAGTGCCGCGACGGCCGCAGTCGCCGCGATGGCCACGCCCAGCGCCAGCAGGACGTAACCGGCTGAGAAGCCCCCATGCGTGAAGACCAGACCCGCTGCGTAAGCGCCGATGCCAAAGAAGGCCGACTGCCCGAACGTCAGATACCCCGTGTATCCCCAAAGGATATCCACGGTCACTGCGGCTATCGAGAAGAAGAATGCCTGAATGAGGATGTTCAGCAGATACGTGCCGAACATAAACGGACCTAAGGCCAGCAGCAGAGCGGCGAACCCAGCGACCACGGCCAGGCCGCACCCACGCGTCGTTTGCGGATTGCCCAGTCGCGTCTTGCCGTGTGAAGAATGAACGCCGACATGATTCGGCGAGGCGTTGACTTTAGCCATGAGAGAACCCTTTCGGGCGAACGCGCAGGGTGAGCGCAGCCAGCACGGCAATGGTCAGGCCGCCCAGTACCGGACTGATGAACGTGCTGACCAGAACCTGGCATGCCCCAAACACGAGACACGTGACCAGCAGGCTGACCATCGAGTAGCCTGACACCATCACCAGCATGAACGCGCTGATCAGCCACGCCAGTCCCATATTGGGATCGACGCTCGATAACGGCGTAATCAGCGTGCCGGCTAGAGAGCCCAAGGCGGCCCCGAGACTGAACGTGATAAAGCGGATGCGACCTGAATGGATGCCGAGTCCCCGCGCCAGATCTTCGTTCATAATCACTGCGCGCGTCTTGATACCAAAGCGCGTTCCAGTGAGCAGCGCGGTCATCAGAGTACAAAGGCCCAGTGCGATCGGGATCAGCAACAGGCGATACGCCGAATAGTCGGTTCCTGCGACCGAGAAAGCGCCTCTCAGTGGCATCTCCACGAACTGGACCTCGCGGCCAAAGGCCATGACGATGATCTGTCCGATGACGATTCCAAGGCCCCAGGTGGCGAGGATCGCGTCGAGCGGGCGCTTGTAGAGGGGGCGCACGATCACATGCTCGACGAGCATGCCGACGACGGTGCCGACCACGAGAGCAAGCGGCAAACTCATCCACGGGTTCAGCTTCAGGTGGGTGACGACAAAGCTGGCGTAGGCGCCCATCGTGAGCAACGCGCCGTGGGCGAAATTGACGATTTTCATCACGCCGAAAATCACCATTAACCCGGCGGTCACGATGAACAGCACCGCCGCAGTCGAGAGAATATCTAGTGCTAGGACCATTGTCGTCTCCAATCACATCCGCCTGCGCACTGACCGGGGCCAGCGATCAGGCGGACGGTTTATTCCGAATCGCACCTACTTGATGTTCGGGCACTGAGCGCCCGGGTCAACGGCCGGAAAAGTTTGCAGAATCTTGACAGAGCCGTCTGCCTGGATCTGGCCGAGACGCATCGCGAGCGGCGTATGCCGGCTCTTGTCCATCTCCACCGGGCCGCGTGGCCCATCGAACGACACCTGGTCCAGCGCCTTGATCACCTTGCCCGGATCGGTGGAACCCACTTTCTCGACCGCCGCCTTATACAGGAAGAAGGCCTCGTATTGCGGCTCGGACAGTTCATTCGGAGTCTTCAGGTCCTTCCCGAATCGTTTATCCATGGCTAGGAGAAATTTCTTGTTTGCTGACGTGTCAATACTCGTCAGGTAGGAGCCTGACATGTAGATGCCCGTGGCGACGTCGCCCATACTTTTGGCAGTACCTTCGTCGATGGCGAGGTTGCCGTACGGTAGCGTCAGCCCCGATCCCTTCAACTGTTTGGCGAGCGCCACGTTGGGTGCGCCGCCAGCCGTTGCACTGATCAGCGCGTCTGGATGAGCCGAACGGATCTTGGAAAGGATCGGGGTCCAGTCGGTGCCGTCGATCGGCAGGTACGCTTCGCCGATCACTTTGCCGCCGTGCTGTTCGATGTACTTTTTGGTGAACTCGAGCATGCCCCGGCCAAACGCGTAGTCGTTGCCGACCAGGTAGAAAGTTTTGGCTCCCTTGCTTTTCGCGAAGTAATCGACCACCGGTGCGACTTGTTGCTCCGGTACCCAGCCGTTGACGTACATCCACGGGCTGCACGACCTGCCTTCATAGAACGACGTATAGATAAACGGCTTCTTGCCGCGGGCCACGATGGGAAGCGCCGCGTTGCGGGCAGCGCTGGTTTCCATCGAAACGATGGCGTCGACGTTTTTCTGGAAAACCAGCGTGTCGTACGCTTTCTGTGCCCCGACCGCGCCGGACGCATCGTCTACGATTTCGAGTTCGACCTTGCGGCCAAGGATGCCGCCGGAGGCGTTAATTTCATCGACCGCAAGTTGCGACGACTGCACTACCGCTGGGGCAACCACGCTGTTGGCGCCGGACAGGCCAACTGCGACACCGATCTTGATGGGATCGGCAGCGTACGCGGTGGTGCCGGTCGCGGCCAAGGCCGCAATGGCGCCAACGAGGATTCGTTGTTTGAACGGATTCATCGTGTCTCCTTCACTGAAGGTCTGATTGGGTTTTGTAAATCATGCGAACAGCGGTGGATATCTCACAATCGCGAGGAAGGCCAGTCAGTGCCCAGCATCGGGTCATAAACGTCGGTGCGGCGATCGCGCAAAGCGTGGTTGAATGCATTGAACGTGCGCCCGGACCGGGTGCGCTGCAGATCGACTGCGGCGTACAGGATCTCGTCCTGGTCACAACTCGCGGGTCCGGCTACGGGCCAGCCGTCTCCACCGACGATCAGGCTCTGTCCGATGAACGGTTGGCCACGCTCGGTCCCGATCCGGTTTGCACATGCGATCATCATTCCGTTGCTATGCGCAGCGGCCATGGTGAGGGTTGCGGCCATCGCGGGACGAGCAGCCGGCTGTCCCGGCATCGGTACCCAGTTCGTCGGTACGCAAACCATGTCTGCACCTCGCATGGCAGCGAGGCGATACACTTCGGGAAACCATCCGTCGTAGCAGATGGCGATGGAGATTCGTCCCAAGGGCGTATCGAAGACCGGTACGCCCCGGTTGCCGGGCTCAAAGAAAAGGTGCTCGCGATCCCAGAGGTGGAGTTTGCGGTAGATGCCAACGAGACCCGATGGACCGACGAAAACGGCTGAGTTATAGAGCCGCTTCCCCTCGCGCTCGGCGATACCCGCAACAATATGGACACCTAGGCGCTGCGCCACATCGGCCCAGGCCTGGGCCGTCTCACCGGCTGGGAGTTCCTCCGCCAGCGAGAACGCTTCCTCACGGTCGGCAAAGACGTAGCCGGTGTTGGTCAATTCGGGCAGGACGATCAGGGATGCGCTTTTTTTTGCGGCCTCTTCGATGTATCCGATCGACCGCGCTACGTTTTCGTGCTTCTCCCCGACACGGGGCTCCATCTGCACGCAGGCGATCACGGGCTCGTTGAGTCCGTGTTCGCTTGTATCGCGCTGCAACAACTCCATTCCTCTCTCCAAAAACAAAAAGCCCCCGAACCAGCGTGGTACGCAAGTTCGGGGGCTGCATAGCCTTCCATGTATGACGCGGCATCGTTGCCGCGGAGCTGCCAAAAAAGAACCGGCAACTGATGTCCCGAATCTACGAGGCTCCCGCCACGCCGTCAAGAAAATTGGCGGTCTGGCAGGGAAGTCCCTAATAAGCTCGAGAATGCCGGGACGGGAGGCGCCAGTGCAGACGGGTTGGTCTCGTTGCCTGTCTAATTGCGAGAGTGCCGAAGGAGACGAAATCCAGGCAATTCAGGCTGAAGCTCGCTGATTCAAGGGAACAGCGTTGAGTCGCTGTAACCGCCGCCAGCATGGAGCAGCTCGTCGCGACTAACCGTCAGAACGCCGAGCACGCACGCGAAGCGACGCGGTTGGCCACCGAAGCGTTGCAAGCCGCACACAAAGGCGATGGCGCAACCGCTCGTATGCTAACAACGATGAATGACATCATGGACTCGAGGCTATCGCGTTCCAAACGAAAGGCGAACTTCGGCTTGACCGGATCCGGCCGGACGGCGAAATCCTGTCTCCGCATGCGGGACAGCAAAACGGAAAAGCGCGGACAATACTCGTGTATCTGCCGTTCCTGCACTCCCTACGCCGAGATGCCGGCGTGCGATTTCATCGCGTGACCGATTGCGACCGTAGTCAATGTGTGAACTCGCTGATCGGCAATCCACCGCGTGATGAATAGCACTAAGTCGTCTTTGGAAGGCAGTCGCGGCGTGGGCTGTGGGCAGATTTTCAATCTGTGGGGATGAGCAGCATTAGCTTGAGAGGAAAATAAGGGTTACGAAACGGCGGCCGATTGGCCCCGCCGGCAAAGGTGATTGATGATCGACGATATGTTCGACGACGTTCCGCGGATCGAGGTCGACTGGTACCCGCATTGGCTGTCGCCGGAAGAGGCGACAGTGGCGCTTTCCGCGCTTGTGGACGAAGTGAAGTGGAAGCAGGACGTCATTCGTACGCCCGGCGGCATGAAGCCGTTGCCGCGGTTGACCGCATGGCAGGGCGATCCGGGCGTGGTCTATATCTATTCGGGCATTCGCAATGAGCCGCATGCATGGACGCCTACCGTGCAAGCGCTGAAATCGCTCGCCGAAGCGACTTGCACCACGCGCTTTAACAGCGTCTTACTGAACCGGTACCGCAGCGGAGAAGACAGCATGGGTTGGCACGCGGATCGCGAGCCCGAACTCGGGACGCAACCCGTGATCGCGTCCGTCAGCCTAGGGACTGCGCGTCGGTTCGATCTTCGGCACAACGAAACCGGTCAACTGCGTGCGTTCGAACTGACAAGCGGAAGCCTGTTGATCATGCGCGGGCACACCCAGCGCGAGTGGCGACACCGTGTCGCTAAGGTGCCGGGGCTACGGGGAGAGCGCATCAATTTGACTTTTCGATTCGTGACGGCCCGAAAGGAGGGCAACTAGCGATGTCGCGGCGTACGTCGCGACCGTAAAGTGCGCTCCTGCGCAGGGGTCTTGGGAGGCCGCTGAACGGCACCGGGCGTTGTTTGTTTTGATGGTATAAAACTTATAAAAGATTTATGCGCATAAAGCGCCGAGATCCGCCCCCTATATCTGTCCCTTATTGCTGAGGATATGGCGGATGGTGCCGATACTCTCTCGTTTTGACGGTTTGTTGTGTCCTTATGCTGAGAGGAGCGGCGGGCGCCGACATTCGCCCGGTTGTCGAGCGACCCGCGCGCGAAGTATCGCG
>Ga0070658_10003037_pt1 | contig 13884 bp, 16 predicted proteins | sample KBSC13metaG_FD_64664 | JGI IMG/M metagenome (GOLD analysis project Ga0070658, IMG submission 64664) | Corn rhizosphere microbial communities from Kellogg Biological Station, Michigan, USA - KBS C1-3 metaG | ecosystem: Host-associated > Plants > Roots > Rhizosphere > Soil ... | reverse complement strand
CCCTGTCTATACGCGCCGCAAACATCATGAATGGAGCGAACGAATAATGCGTATCGGGGTGCCGAAGGAGATCAAGAACAACGAATACAGAGTCGGCCTGACCCCGTCGTCCGTCGCCGAGCTCGTTGCCCACGGTCACGAACTGTTCGTGGAAACCCGCGCCGGCGCCGACATCGACTGCCCCGACTCCGCGTACAAGAAGGCAGGCGCGACCATCCTTCCCACCGAGGCCGACGTCTTTAAGTCGAGCGACATGATCGTGAAGGTGAAGGAACCGCAGCCGCAGGAGATCGCCCTCCTCGAGCCGCGCCACATCCTCTTCACCTATTTGCACCTGGCAGCCGACAAGCCGCAGACCGAGGGCCTGATGAAGTCCGGCGCCACTTGCATCGCCTATGAAACTGTCACTTCCAGCAACGGCTCGCTTCCGCTGCTCAAGCCGATGAGCGAGGTCGCGGGCCGGATGTCGGTCCAGGTCGGCGCCCATTATCTCGAGAAGGAACAGGGCGGCCGCGGGATCCTGCTCGGCGGAGTTCCCGGAGTCGCACCCGCGAAGGTGGCGATCCTGGGCGGCGGTGTTTCCGGAGTAAACGCGGCCCAGATGGCGGTCGGGATGCGCGCCGACGTCACCATCTACGATATCAACATGGAGCGGCTGGCGGAGCTCGATATGTTCTTTTCGAGCCAGATCAAGACGGCTTATGCATCGCGCGCGGCGATCGCCAGTGCCGTCGAGAAGGCCGAGCTGGTCATCGGCGCCGTCCTCGTCCCCGGCGCAGCTGCGCCGAAGCTCGTTACGCGCGAGATGCTGAAGACGATGAAGCGCGGTTCGGTCCTCGTCGATATCGCGATCGATCAGGGCGGCTGCTTTGAGACCAGCCATCCGACGACCCACGCCGACCCCGTTTTCGAGGTCGACGGAATCATCCATTATTGCGTCGCCAACATGCCGGGCGCGGTTGCTCGGACGAGCGCGTTCGCTCTTAACAATGCGACGCTGCCGTTCGCTCTGAAGATCGCGAACCTGGGGGCCGAAGAAGCGATGCGTCGCGATCCGCACCTGGCAAACGGCCTCAACGTGTCGGGTGGAAAAATCCGGCACCAGGCCGTCGCCGAAGCGCTCGGGCTCAAATACGAGCCGGTCGCCTAAGACTGCTTCGGAGAGAGCGCCGCAACGGCATCTTCGACCATCGGCCGCCATTCGGCGTCCGCGGGCGCTCTCGCCAGCACTTCTTTCCACAGCGCGAGCGCGCCCTGGCCGTCTCCGGACCGGGCCAGCGCTAACCCCATGAAGAAGAGCGGCGCCGGGTGGCCGGGGGCAAGCTCTGCCGCGCGCTGGTACGCATACTCGCTTGCCGGCGTGAGCACGCCAGCATGATCGACCAGGGCGTTGCCAAGTCCAACCCACAGCTGCGCGTTGCGCGGATATTTGCCGACCGCGTTCTGAAGGACTCCGACGGCTTCGTCCGTATCGCCGCTGCGTGCAAGAGCCTCGGAGATCGACAGCCAACTCTCCTCGCCGGTGAAATTGCCGAAGAACGCATGGCGCATGTCGGTCAGAGGAATCGGCGCCTGGAAGGCGCTTGCGTCGCGTGGCGAGCCTGGAAGACCGGGTTGCCCCTGAACTACATAGCCGATGCAGCCAAACAGCATCGCGGACGCGGCGAGCATCAGGATCGAGCCGCGGACCCGGAGCAGTGCCAGAATGCCCAGCGATATAGCGAACAGAGCGGCGAGGATGATCCAGCCCGTCATGGCCGATTTCTCGTTTTGAGTCGCGCACGAGCAACGAAGGCGCCCGCGACGAGCAACGCCAGCGGCGCCAGCCACAGCGGCCAGGTCGCCGGCTCGGACGGCGGCATGAACGTGATCCACGCTCCATAGCGCTGGATCAGCCACGATCGGATCGCCGAGGGCCGCTCGCCCGCCGCGATCCGCCTGCGGACCAGGTCGCGCATGTCGCCGGCAAGATCAGCGTCGGAATCGGCAATAGATTCTCCCTGGCAAACGAGACAGCGGATTTCCTCCATCAGCGCTTTCGCCTGCGCTTCCTTCTGCGGATCAGGCAGCTGCCGGTTCGCCCAATAAGCCGGCGGCAGGTTGCTGTCGGCAAGCGCCGGCGAGGCCAACGTCAACGCCAAGAAGAAGAGAAGCCGTCTCACCGCGCTTCCCTCACGGCCCGGACGAGCCCGGGAACGTCGGAGGATTCGATTGGGCCGATGTGCTGCATCCGGATGATCCCCCGACCGTCAACGACGAATGTCTCGGGAACGCCTGCGGAGCCGAACGCAAGCTGGACCCGGCTCTCCGGATCCGAACCGATTCGCTCAAACGGGTCGCCATTGCTGGACAGGAATTGCCGGAGATCGTCCGGCCGGTCGCGAACCGCGATCCCGACGATCGGCACGCCTTGCTGCTTCAGGATGGTCAGCACCGGCGCCTCGCCGACGCACGGGACGCACCAGCTGGCAAAGAAGTTCACGAGCTTGGGCCGCCCATCGGCGAGATCGGCGGAAGAAACTGCGGATTTTTCCGGCAACCCCGCAGCCGCCGCAAACACCGGCACCTGTTTTCCGACCATCGCCGACTGGACATCGGGGTCGGGTGGATTTGCCAGCCTCCACACAAGCGCAATGAGGATCAGCGCGACGGCGGCAACGGGAACGAAGCGAAGCGCCTTCATTGCTCGCGCTCCTTCCGCCAGCCGCGCCACGCTCGGCCGCCAAGGGCCAGCGCCCCGCCAAGAGCGATCAAGGCCCCTCCGAGCCAGATCAGGGTCACCAGTGGCTTCCACCACAGCCGCAGCTGCCAGCGCCCGTCTTCCGCCGGCTTGCCAAGAACGGTGTACAACTGTCCGGAAATCACGGTCTTTATTGCCGACTCCGTCGTTTCCGTCGGAGGACTGGTATAATAACGGGCCTGCGGCCTGAGCACGCTCACTCCATCTCCACGCGATGCGCGAAGCTCGGCCTCCAGAGCGGTCCAGTTGGAGCCTGCCGTCGGAGTCACGGATTCAAACTCGATCAGCCAGGGCCCAACCTGCACCTGCTCGCCGGGCCGGGCCGCGGTCAGCACTTCCTTCGTCAGCATCGTGCTCGCCGCCATCCCGGCCAGCGCCACGGCGATTCCGAAATGGGCGACCACCATTCCCCAAGTCGACAGCGGCGTGCGTCGAAGCTTGCGCCCGACCAGCGGCAGGAAAGCGGCAATCGCCAACATTCCTGCAATGCCGAGCGCGATTCTCGGAAGGACGCCTTCGCCCGGAAGGACGAACATTGCGATCACCAGTACGGTGATCCCGACCAGCCCCGGAATTGCGAGCCGTTTCAGCTTGTCGCCGGAACCTGCCTTCCAGTTGAGCAAGGGCCCGACACAGACGAGCAAAGCGAGGATGAGCGCCAGCGGGCCCGCGACGGCATTGAAATAAGGTGCTCCGACCGAAAGCTTGGCGCCGGTCAGGGCCTCGACGAACAACGGGTAGAGCGTCCCGATGAAGACGATCCCGAGGATCACCGTAAGCAGCAAATTGTTTCCGACCAGCGCCGCCTCGCGGCTCACCAGCTCGAACTTCGGCCCCTCCGAGAGCCTGCCCGAGCGGAGAGCGAACAAAGCGAACGCCGCGCCGACGTAAATCGCGAGCAGTGCCAGCAGGAACGTCCCGCGCTTGGGATCGACCGCGAAGGCATGAACGGAGGTCAAAACCCCCGAGCGGACCAGGAACGTTCCCACCATCGACATGGAGAAGGCGACCATCGCCAGCATCACAGTCCACGCCCTCAGCGAATCCCGGGCCGCCAGCACATTGATCGAGTGAAGGAGGGCGGTCGCAGCGAGCCACGGCATCAGCGACGCATTCTCGACCGGGTCCCAGAACCACCACCCGCCCCAGCCGAGCTCGTAATAAGCCCAATAGCTTCCGGCCGTAATGCCCAGAGTCAGCATGATCCACGCGCCCAGCACCCACGGCCGCATCGCTTTCGCAAGCGCCGAATCCACCCGTCCGGTGATCAGCGCGCCCACCGCGAGACTGAAGGCGACCGACAGTCCGACATAGCCGAGATAAAGCGTCGGAGGATGGAACACGAGGCCGGGGTCCTGCAGCAGAGGGTTGAGCCCCCTGCCCTCGAATGCCGGCGGACTCAGCCGCGCGAACGGGTTGGAAGAGAGCAGCAGGAAGGCGAAGAACCCAAGCGCAAGGGCGCCTTGCGCTCCAAGCGCTGCGGTCAGGGTTCGTGCATCCAGCCGACGCGAAAAGATCGCCAGCGCCGCGCCTGCCAGCCCAAGGATCGTCACCCACAGGAGTATAGACCCTTCGTGGTTCCCCCATGCTCCCGCAAGCTTGTAGAGCCAGGGCTTGGCGCTGTGGCTGTTCTCCGCAACCAGCAGCACCGACAGATCGGTCCGCTCGAACACCCACAACAGCATTGCCATTGCGAAAACCGTCAGAAGACCCTCGACGATCGCGATCGAACGCACCGGCCCCGCGGCGACGGTCCGAACCGGCGACGGACCGAAAGCGAGGAACAGCTGAAGGATCGCCAGCGCCGCCGCCAGCCAAAGTGCGGCGAGTCCCGCTTCGGCGATCATCTCTCCACCGTCTTCGCGGCCTGGTGCTCGGCCGTCTGGTTGCCAAGTTCGGGCGGCATGTAGCGCTCGTCATGCTTGGCGAGGATGTTGTCGGCGACGAAGGTGCCGTCCTTCTCCAGGCGGCCTTCCGCAACCGCTCCGCTGTCTTCGTGGAAGAGGTCGGGCGTGATCCCGCGGAAGACGACCGGGACCTCGCCGGTGCCGTCCCCGAGACGGAACCGGATCGTCACTCCGTCGCCAAGGCGCTGGATCGAGCCTTTCTCCACCATTCCGCCGAGCCTGATCGGTTGCCCGACCGCGGCCTTTCCCGCCGCCACTTCCGTAGGCGTGTAGAAATAGGCGGCGCGGTCCCTCAAGCCCCACATCGCCAGCAAAACTGCAATCATCACGGCGACGATCGCGATGACGATCAGCACCAGGCGCTGGTGCTTTGGCTTGACGATCATTTCCGGTCCCGCAGGCTTTCGGCGTCCGCCTCGGCGCGATTCATCGAAGCGAACGACGCCAGCAGCAGCCCGGCTGTCGCGATCAGCGCGATCGCATAAGCGGCGATGACGAAGGGCCACGGGTTCATTCCGCAGCGCTCCGCCTGAGCCGCGCCTCGACCCGCGCCCGCGCGAGCTCGGCCCGCATGCGCATGAGGACCGCAGCAGCGAACAGCAAGGTGAAGCCGAAGAAGGTCAGCGGCAGCGGCCACAGGATCGACGGCGCAATGGTCGATCCCGAAATGCTGATGCTCTGTCCCTGATGAAGCGTCCGCCACCACAGGACGGAATAATGGATGATCGGCAGGTTGATCGCACCGACCAGCCCGAAGATGGCGGCGATCCGGCCCTCCCCGCCCCGCTCCTTCTCGGCTGCGGCAAGCGCGATGTAGCCGAGATAGAGGAAGAAAAGGACCAGCATCGAGGTCAGCCGCCCGTCCCATTCCCACCAGGTGCCCCAGGTCGGCCGCCCCCAGATGGAACCAGTGAGCAGGCAGATCCCGGTGAAGGTCGCTCCGCACGGCGCGATCGCACGGCCCGCGACAGCCGCAAGCGGATGGCGCCATACGATCTGGCTCAGCGCCGCGGCGGCGATCCCGGCCCAGCCTGCCATTCCCAGCCAGGCTGCCGGGACATGAACGTACATGATCCGTACCGTCTCGCCTTGCAGATAGTCCGGCGGGGTCAAAGTCAGCCCGCCGACCATTCCCGCCATCGCGAGGAGGAATCCGATCGCCAGCGACCATCCGGTCGCCGGCCTGGCGATGCGTAGGAAACGCGCCGGATTTGCAAGCGCGTGCATCGGACGGACGTCAGCCTCTTCCGATCAGCCGCTGCGCCATCGCATCGGCGACCACGCCCGGATCGCGGCCGCTCGCCGCGCTTTCCGCCCAGATCTGTTCGAGCCGCGTCGGAATGCCCTCGATCCGCTCGCGGACCAGCGCAGCATCGCCGTCGCCGAGATATTCGGTGCAGACGTTGATGATTCCGCCGGCGTTGATGACATAGTCGGGCGCGTAGAGGATTCCGCGCTCCATCAGCCGTGCCCCGTCCGATGCCGTCGCCAGCTGGTTGTTCGCAGCACCGGCAACGACCGGCGTCTTCAGCCTGGCAATCGTCTCACCGTTCAGAACGGCACCGAGCGCGCACGGGCTGACGACGTCCGCTTCCAGGAACAGGATTTCGCCCGGTGAAACGACCGTTCCGCCGGCAGCATCGGCGAGCTTCTTCGCCTTCGCCTCGTCAATGTCGGCGATCGACAGCCGCGCACCCTCGGTGGAGGCGTGCATCGCCACGCCCGAAGCAACGCTCCCGGCGCCCTGCAGAGCTATGTGCAGACCGTCGACACTTTCCTTGCCGAGCGCCCGCTTCACGGCCGCCTTGATTCCGAGGAAGACGCCCAGCGCCGTGTGCGGACCGGGGTCGCCGCCTACATCCGATGCGCCATTGGGAAGCCCCGCGACGAATTTTGTCTGGCGGCTGACCTCGACCATGTCCTTGACGCTCATCCCGACGTCCTCGGCGGTGATGTAGCGCCCGCACAGCTGGTCGACAGCCTTCCCGAAGGCCGCGAGCAACTCGGGCGTCTTGTGCCGCTCAGGGCGCGCCAGGATTACCGACTTGCCGCCGCCCAGCGGCAGGCCCGCCATGGCGTTCTTGTAGCTCATCCCGCGCGACAGCCTGAGCGCGTCGGTCAGTGCGTCCGCCGGATCCTCGTAATGCCAGAACCGCGCTCCGCCGGCCGCCGGACCGAGGTGGGTCGAATGGATGACGATGATGGCTTTGAGGCCGTGCTCGGGCTGGTCGACGAAGTGGACCACCTCGTGCGCGTCATAATCGGGGTAACCCCAGGGCGTGTCCATTTCTGCTCGGAAATCCGTTTCTCTGGTCTCGAAAGGGCCCCGCAAAGTAGCACTTTTTGGGGATGGAATAATGGGGCGATCGAGGGGACTTGAACCCCCGACCCCTGGTACCACAAACCAGTGCTCTAACCAGCTGAGCTACGATCGCCATGGTGTCGCGCCAGGGTTGCCGCAAAGGTTCCCCAAACCGCGCGCGCTCCTTAGGGTTGGCCGCCCCTGAACGCAACCCGAACGGACGTTGAAATGGCCAACGCAACGATGCGCAAATTCGGTTATCCGGACACGCTGGTCCGCGAGTTCGATCACTGGGCGGTGCTCGTCCGCCCGGCGCAGGTCACGCTGGGGTCGCTCGTGCTCACTTCGACGAGCGACGCGACTGCCTTTTCCGACCTGCCCCTCGACGCCTTCGCTGAACAGCGCGTGGCGGTTAAGAGCATCGAGACCGCGCTCGCCAGCTTCTGCAAGTATGAACGTATCAATTACTTGATGCTGATGATGGTCGACCCGAACGTGCATTTCCACGTGATACCAAGATACTCCGAGCCGCGACTATGGGAGGGGGTCGAGTTCCCCGACGCCGGCTGGCCGGGCTTCCCTGAACTAAAGTTAATAGTACAACTCGATGCCGATCAGCTAAGTACCATGCGCAATCAACTAAAACGTCTTTTCTAGTTTCGGTTAGATAAGAGGAGCAGCCGTTTCTTCTTGCGCGGGATTAACAGCAGGCCCATTCTCTCAAATGGGAGAAGTGCAATGCTGTCGAGTCGCCGGCCACGGTCTGCCGCCGCTCCGCGCGTGTCGCTGAAGGAAACCCTGATGGCTGCAGGCCTCGAAGAGCACTTCGCCGATCTTCTCGAGAACATGCCGCACCGGACGATCCAGGTCGATTCCAGGCGACCGTTCCGCGAAGAAGGAGCGCCGCGCGACGAAGTCATCTTCGTCCGCTCCGGTATTCTCGCCAAGTACAAGTCGGACGGTTCCTCGCACCGCCAGATTGTCGCACTGCGCTTTCCGGGTGAGGGAATCCTTCCGAGCGACGAGGCCGCCAGCTACGGCATCGAGGCGATCGTCCGGAGCGAGGTGATGGTTGGCCGGGCAAGCGATTTCAACGCCATCGTCGAGTCTCATCCGGAGCTCCAGCGCTTCTTCTGGCACCTCCTCCAGCGCGACGAGGCGATCGGCTACGAGTGGCTGGTCAATTGCGGGCGGCGAGATTCAACTGCGCGAGTCGCGCACCTGCTCTGCGAGACTGCGATGCGCAGCGGCGTCGATGTCGAGCGCGCGATGATGGTGAACCCGTTCACGCAGCAGCAGATCGCCGACATGACGGGGCAAACGTCCGTCAACGTCAATCGTGTCTTCGCGGACCTTGAACGTCAGGGTCTGATCGAGAGATCCGGCCGCGAAATCGAATTTCGCGACTGGCGCGAACTCCGCCGCATCGCCAGCTTCCAGCCGAATTACCTGGATTGAGCCTAATGCCGATTGCCAGGCCGAATCGCGGATTCGTTCCAGGGAAAACTGGTGGGCGCGACAGGGATTGAACCTGTGACCCCACCCGTGTGAAGGGTGTGCTCTACCGCTGAGCTACGCGCCCGCCCGAGTGCGGAGCCGGCCAGATAGTGGCAGCCGCCGGGACTGTCTAGCTAGTCGTGCTCGCCTACTGGACGGCGTCCTTCAGGATCTTGCCCGGGCGGAATTTCGGTTGCGACGTCGCCTTGATCTGCATCGGCTCGCCTGTACGCGGGTTGCGGCCGGTCGACGCCTTCCGCCGCGTGACGGAAAAATTGCCGAAACCGACCAGGCGGACCTCATCGCCGCGCTTGAGCGCCGACGTGATGACCTCGAGCATCGTTTCGACCGCGCGCGCCGCTTCGTTGCGGTTCAGTCCGGCACGGTCGGCGACATGGCCGATCAGTTCCTGCTTGTTCATTCCCTCGCGGCTCCCCGGTCGCCCGCGCGAGACTCGCGCGGTTTCCTGTGATGACTAAAGGCCAGACTCGTTACCGAAGTCAAAGCCTGAAGAGCGCGCCTAATGCCGGACGGCCGGCTCTCCCGGCGCCTCGCCCGTTGGAAGCGGCGGCTCGGCGGCATGTTCGTCCGGATCGGTCCATTCGATTGGCCGCATCGCTTCGGTCAGCGAGTTGGCGAGCACCTCGTCGACATGGCTGACAGGGATGATCTCCAGGCTCTCTTTCACCGAAACGGGAATCTCGGCCAGGTCTTTCTCGTTCTCGGCCGGGATCAGCACGGTCTTGATGCCGCCGCGAAGTGCCGCAAGCAGCTTCTCCTTCAAGCCCCCGATCGGGAGCACCCGGCCGCGAAGCGTGACTTCGCCGGTCATCGCCACGTCGCGCCGCACGGGAATACCGGTCAGCGTCGATATCATCGCAGTGACCATGCCGACGCCCGCGGACGGACCATCCTTCGGAACCGCGCCTTCTGGAAGGTGGACGTGGATATCCTTGCGGGCGAACAGGCTCGGCTTGACGCCGAACGAGGGCGAGCGCGCTTTGACAAAACTCATCGCCGCCTGGACCGACTCCTGCATCACCTCGCCGAGCTTGCCGGTCGTTTTGATCTGGCCTTTGCCGGGAACGGTGACCGCCTCGATCGTCAGGAGCTCGCCGCCGACCTCTGTCCACGCAAGCCCGGTTACTGCGCCGATCTGATCCTCTTCTTCGCCCATGCCGTAGCGATAGCGACGGACGCCGAGGAAATCCGAGATATTGGATGCCGTGAGCTCGACCTTGTCGGTCTTGCCTTCGAGGATTTGCCGAAGCGTCTTGCGGGCGATCTTGGCCAGCTCGCGCTCCAGGGTCCGCACACCCGCCTCGCGAGTGTAATGGCGCAGGATCGCCTTCAGCCCGTCGTCCGTGAACGCAAGTTCCTCCGGCTTCACCCCATGGGCTTCCATCTGCTTGGGGATCAGGTGGCGCTTGGCGATCTGGACCTTCTCGTCCTCAGTGTAACCTTCGAGCCGGATGATCTCCATTCGGTCCAGCAACGGCTGCGGCATGTCGAGCGAGTTCGCCGTGGTGACAAACATCACGTCGCTGAGGTCGTAGTCGAGTTCCAGATAATGATCCTGGAATCGGCTGTTCTGCTCCGGATCGAGGACTTCGAGAAGCGCGGACGCCGGATCGCCGCGGAAATCCTGGCCAAGCTTGTCGATTTCATCGAGCAGGAACAGGGGGTTCGACGTCCCCGCCTTCTTGATGTTGGCGATGATCTTGCCCGGAAGCGAACCGATATAGGTGCGACGGTGCCCACGGATTTCCGCTTCGTCGCGGACTCCGCCAAGAGACTGGCGAACGAACTCGCGGCCCGTGGCTCGCGCAATGGAGCGGCCGAGCGACGTCTTGCCGACGCCTGGAGGCCCGACGAGGCACAGGATCGGCCCTTTGAGCTTGTTGGTGCGAGCCTGGACCGCGAGATATTCGACGATCCGCTCCTTCACCTTCTCCAGCCCGTAATGATCCTCGTCCAGAACCTGCTGGGCTTCGGCAATATCCTTCTTGACCCTGGACTTCTTCCCCCATGGCAAGCCGAGCAGGACGTCGAGATAATTGCGGGCGACCGTCGCTTCGGCGGACATCGGCGCCATGGCCTTGAGCTTCTTGAACTCGGCGTTGGCCCGCGCCTTCGCCTCTTTCGAGAGCTTGGTCTTGCGGATTTTCGCGGCAAGTTCGGCAAGCTCGTCGCCCCCTTCCTCGCCTTCGTTCCCGAGTTCGCGCTGGATCGCCTTGAGCTGCTCGTTGAGATAATATTCGCGTTGGGTCTTTTCCATCTGCCGCTTCACGCGGCTGCGGATCTTCTTCTCGACCTGGAGCACACCGAGCTCGCCCTCCATGAAGGCGAAGACCATTTCCAGCCGGCGGAGCGGCGCAAGCTCGCCGAGCACCGCCTGCTTGTCGGCGACCTTGATCGAAAGGCTGGAAGCGACCGCGTCCGCGAGAATCGACGGATTCTCGATTTCGGCCAGTTGGATTCCCGTTTCCGGGGGAAGCCGCTTGTTGAGCTTCGCGTAATTCTCGAACTGCTCCACGACCGAGCGCATCAGCGCCTGAACTTCGGGCCCGTCTGCCGGCTGATCGTCGATCTCCTCGATCTCCGCGGCGACGAAGCCGTCGCGCTCGACGAGGTCGACGAGCTTTGCCCGCTTCGCGCCTTCGACGAGAACGCGAACCGTGCCATCCGGAAGCTTCAGGAGCTGCATGGCAGACGCGATCACCCCGAGATCGTAGAGGTCGTTCCGGCCGGGATCGTCCTCCGACGGGTCGAGCTGGGCCACCAGGAACAGCTCCTTGTCGGCGGACATCGCCGCTTCGAGAGCGGCCACGGACTTCTCGCGTCCGACGAACAGGGGAACGATCCGCTGCGGGAAAACGACGATGTCACGAAGCGGAAGAAGCGGGAGGAAACGAGTCATGGACCGTATATGGGCGGGCCGCCGTCCTTCCGCAACGAGGGGAACAACGACCGCCCCGGCGCGCTGAATCGCCAGGAGCCAAAGCCATGCAGGATCGCGAGAAAATCAGCACTGGCCCGAATGCGGAGCCGCTCGACGAGAATATCGCCGGGACAGCGCGGGGAATTCCGGACGATAGCCTCGCTCCGGGAGAAAAGGCGCTGCCACTGCCACCGACCGACGAAGAGGTGAAGGAAGCCGCCGAACGCCTCGGCGCGCCCAAAGCCGAGGAAAACACCCTCCCGCTCGACGGGGAATGACTAGATCGGCACTCCGAAGGCGATCAGCGCCGCCGGAATCAAGTTCTGGAGGGCGTGGACGCACATCGGGATCAGAAATGCCAGCCACAGTGACCGCCCGCGCCAGGTGACGAACAGGGTCGAGAAGATCAGGAACGGCCACCAGATCACCAATCCCCAGATGGGCGCGACGGTCGAATGGGCGATGCCCCAGCCGACCGCGCTGACCAAGATTGCGATGGTGGGTGGAAAGAGGCGCAGGAGCACCAACAGCACCGTGCCCATGATCAAGGTCTCGAGCACCGGCGAGAAAATGACGAGCGCGAACAATGCCAGGCCGCCGCTGGCGTGAAATTCCGGCGACTTCGCGTTCGGCACCACGAGGGCGCCGAGAACCGCGAACAGGATGCTCGCCGGGAAAGCGGTCAGCCAGCCGACGAGAATGGCGCGAAACGGCCGGCCGGGCGTGCGGATCGCTGCTGGAAGAAAACGAAGCAGGCTGTCCGAACCGACCGCCGAAGGCGCGGTCACTGCCTCAATGCTCACGCGGCGTCGCCGGTCTTACCCTTCTTGGAATAGACCCGGACCGGCTCCTTGCGGCCCTCGACCACGTCCCTGTCGACATGGACCTCGTCCACGCCGTCCATCGACGGAAGGTCGAACATCGTGTCGAGGAGAATTGCTTCCAGGATCGAGCGGAGCCCGCGGGCGCCGGTCTTGCGATCGATCGCCTTGCGCGCGACGGCGCCGAGCGCGTCGTCGCTGAACGCGAGCTCGACATCCTCCATGTCGAACAGCTTGTGATATTGCTTCACCAGCGCGTTCTTCGGCTCGACCAGGATTTTGATCAGCGCCGCCTCGTCCAGATCCATCAGCGTGGCGATCACCGGAAGCCGCCCGATGAACTCGGGGATCAACCCGAACTTCAGCAGGTCTTCCGGCTCACAACTCTTGAGCACTTCGCCGGTCTTGCGCTCGTCCGGAGCGGCGACATGGGCGCCGAAGCCCATCGACTTGCCCTCCATCCGGTCGGAAATGATCTTTTCCAGCCCCGCGAACGCGCCGCCGCAGATGAACAGGATGTTGGTCGTGTCGACCTGGAGGAATTCCTGCTGCGGGTGCTTGCGGCCGCCCTGCGGAGGAACCGACGCGGTCGTCCCTTCCATCAGCTTCAGGAGCGCCTGCTGGACGCCCTCGCCCGACACATCGCGCGTAATCGACGGGTTATCCGACTTGCGGCTGATCTTGTCGATTTCGTCGATGTAGACGATCCCGCGCTGCGCCTTCTCGACATTGTAGTCGGATGCCTGGAGAAGCTTCAGGATGATGTTCTCGACGTCCTCCCCGACGTAGCCCGCTTCGGTCAGCGTGGTCGCGTCCGCCATCGTGAACGGAACGTCGAGAATCCGCGCAAGCGTCTGGGCAAGAAGGGTTTTGCCGCAACCGGTCGGACCGATGAGGAGGATGTTCGACTTGGCAAGCTCGACCTCTGACCCTGCCTTGGTGCCGTGGTTGAGGCGCTTGTAATGGTTGTGGACCGCGACCGACAGGACCCGCTTCGCCCGATCCTGGCCGATCACATAATCGTCGAGGACCTTGCAGATTTCAGACGGAGTCGGGACGCCGTCCCTCGTCTTCACCAGCGCGGACTTGGTTTCCTCGCGGATGATGTCGTTGCACAGCTCGACGCATTCGTCGCAGATGAAGACAGTCGGTCCGGCAATGAGCTTGCGGACCTCGTGCTGCGACTTCCCGCAGAAGGAGCAGTAAAGGGTGCTCTTGCCGTCGCTGCCCGATAGTTTCGTCATTCGCTTCCTTGCGCCTTACGCTCGGCGGGCCCGAAGGCTCCCGTCAAGCCTCCCAAGCTACGCAGATTTGTACCACAGGCAAGCTTTGGCTTCGGTTAACGCCCTGCCCGACTGTGCCATTTCGGTCACTGATATGGAGGCGGTTCCAAAGGGGGGCAAGCCCGCTTGTCCGAATATTCAGTTGATAAATCTCGCCCCCCGCCAATAGGATAGCTTGCCGAATAAGGGGGTCTGATGCGTCTTGCAGTTTTGTTGGCGGCGACCGCGCTCGCCGGCGGTCCCGCGTTTGCGGCCGATCAGCTGAAATTCGGTCCCCCTCCTGAATGGGTCATCCCCCAGGCGATCCCGCAGCAACCCTCCAAGGCGAACGATGCCCCAATTGCCGTCCTGCTGAGCGACAGCCAGGTCTATTTCGACAAGGGAAAGGTCACC
>Ga0070658_10003036_pt1 | contig 13892 bp, 9 predicted proteins | sample KBSC13metaG_FD_64664 | JGI IMG/M metagenome (GOLD analysis project Ga0070658, IMG submission 64664) | Corn rhizosphere microbial communities from Kellogg Biological Station, Michigan, USA - KBS C1-3 metaG | ecosystem: Host-associated > Plants > Roots > Rhizosphere > Soil ... | reverse complement strand
CGCTCCACACCACGTTTTCCTTATTCGATTGCTTCTCCTCGCTGGCGGCCGCGTGAACGATGATCTCGTCCGGCGTCGCCGTTACTTCCACCTGCTTCGGGTCAAAGCCGGGCAGCGCCATCTGCAATTCGTAGGTACTGCCCTTGTCGACCAGTTCGGCGGCTGCTGAGCCAAAGACTTCCCGTTCGGCTTTCAGCCAGTCATCGAGCTCGCGCCCGAATCGGCGCCCGCGGTTTTCAAACAGTTCAAATGCGCGATTCCGGATCTGATCGAATCGCTTTTCGAATTCCTGCAACAACGGCAGATCGGCCTTTTGACCGTCTTTCAACTTCTGAATCTCTACGTTTGGCATTTGTAACCTCCCTGGTTGGTTGCCGGTTTCCGAGATGCATTCGACTATCCAGAGTTAAACCTCAGCTAAGTTCTGACAAGCTGCATTCGGCTGCGTCCAATGCGTCACATGGCGCAGCGGCGAGCGAGCGTCACGGTGAAATCACCCAATCGAAAATGCAGCCACTGGCAGGAGAACGATAAGGAGAGGCAGAGAGCCGGAATGCGGGATGCACTCCAGCCTGCGAGGACATCGCATGAAATTTCTGGTGCTTGCCATCGATTTCGATGGAACCATTGCTACCAATGACGTTCTGAACCCGGACGTGCGGCTAGCCCTTGCCGAACTGCGGCGGCGCGGCATCGTTGTCATTCTGGTCACAGGGCGCATCCTGGAAGACTTGCGGCGGATATGTGGGGATCTGTACTTCCTGGATGCGGTCGTTGGAGAAAATGGGGCCGCCCTCGAATTTCCCGCCACTGGCTATTTCATGACGCTCGCGCCGCCGCCTTCCGAAGCGCTGCTGGCGGAGCTCCGCGCTGCGGGCATCGAACACGCCGCTGGCCACGCCATCATTGAGGCGTCCGCGGCCGATGGAGCACGAATTCTCGGCATCCTTCAAAGGATGGAACTTCCGCTCACTCTCATGTTCAATCGCGGCCGCGTCATGATGCTGCCGCAGGCCATCAGCAAAGCGACGGGACTGCAGCAGGCGCTGAGTATACTCCGTCTCTCCGCCCATAACGCCATCGGAATCGGCGATGCCGAGAACGACCATGAACTGCTGCGCGTCTGCGAGGTTGGCGTGGCGGTGAACTGGGGCAGTGAAGCCCTGAAGCGCGCGGCGGATCACGTGCTTCCCGGAGACGGGCCGGTGGCCGTCGCGAAATATCTGGCCGATCTCGTCGACCACGGATTTCTGCCCATTCCCACCGCCGCGCGCCGCCGCCTGCTGCTCGGCCATACCGATGCAGGGCAGCCCCTGGCGCTCGCAGTGCGCGGGCGAAATGTTCTGGTCACCGGTGAGCCAAAATCCGGCAAGTCCTGGGTTGCGGGGTTACTCTGCGAGCAATTGATTCTTTATGGCTATTCGGTCTGCGTGCTTGATCCCGAGGGCGATTACACGTCGCTCGAAGCTCTTCCGGGCGTCACGGTCATGGGCGGCAGAGATCCGCTCCCGCGCCCACGGGATCTGGTTCGCGCGCTGCGGCATTCCGATGTCAGTATTGTGATCGATCTCTCCCACACCGATCACCAGCAGAAGATGGAGTATGTTCGCAGCGTTCTGCCTGCTCTTGCCATGCTCCGCCGGCACACCGGCCTGCCGCATCGCATCGTTGTGGATGAGGCGCACTACTTCCTCCAGGACCCGGAATCCCGGCGTTTGCTCGATCTGGAACTCCGCGGCTATACGTTTGTGACGTACCGCGCGTCCGCCCTGTGCTCCGAATCGCTGCGCGCCAGCCAGGCGATCCTGGTGACCCGCGAATCGGACGCGGCTGAAATCCAGACGCTCAAGTCTCTCTGTACCTGCGCGACGCGAACGGAAGCGGAATGGACAAGTCTTTTCGGGAATCTCGTGATCGGCGAAGCGGCTGCGCTCCCCGTCACCGAAGAGGCGCAGGGTGACATTCGCCGAATTCACCTCGCCCCTCGGTTAACCCCGCATGTACGTCATCTCGCTAAATACGTGGACATTCCCATCGAAGAGTCACGGGCCTTCGTTTTCTGGGACGATTCCGGGCCGACTGGCCAGCACGCTCGCACTCTCCGCGAACTGGCAGAGATTCTGGATCACGCGCCCGCCCACCGCTTCGGCGGTCATTTACGCCGCAAGGATTTTTCGCGATGGATCATCGGTGTATTTGGCGATCATCAGTTGGCTGCGGAGGTCAGCCAAATTGAGGAGCATTATCGCGACACGTCGTCGCGTGAAGCCGCCGAAGCGATCGGGCGCGAAATTCGGTCCCGTTACGACCTGAGCCCTGTCCGCGCCCGGGCCTGAATCTGTCAGCTCAGGTTGAGCCTAATCCCGCAAGGCTGCGCGCCTACCCGCCGGAAGCATTGCTCATTGAAAGCGCCTCTCTTGAAAACAAAGAATATAGCGCCGTATTCCTGCGGCGAACGGGTTGCGTTCTGTACGGCATGATCCCGTTTCGAAGAGTCCTTCTCCCCACTGATTACTCCCCCGCCTGCGAGGCAATCCTTCCCTGGGTGAAGGAAATGACCGGACGCTTGTCGTGTGAACTCAGCCTTGTTCACGCGTATGAGGAGAAAGCGGCCCACTCGAGCCTCACGGATCCTGATGAGCTTCGGCTCTTTGAAGATCATCGGCTTCGCGCTTACGCATCCAAAGTTCTCCCCGTGCAGCATGTGGAATGCTGTGCGGAGGCAGGAGAACCGGGAACCGTCATCAACAGGGTTATCGGACAGCAAGGCTCTGATCTTGTCATGATTCCGACTCACGGATGGGGCCCCCTGCGCCGTTTGTTGCTGGGATCCGTAACCGCGAAGATCCTGCACGATTCGAGCGCGGCCGTGTGGACCGCCAACAGCGCCGCGGTCGCTCATCATGCGCCACCCTACCGTTCAATTGTCTGCGCGCTCGATGAAACCACCGAAGCCGAGGCCGTTCTCCGCGCGGGGGCCTGGCTTGCCGGTGAATATGACGCCAGCCTCGCAATCATCCATGTTGTCGCCTTTCCGCCCGCGTCCCCGGAATTCGACTACATAACGTTTGAAAGAGAAGTCACCGCATCGCAAAACGTCAGGATGCGCGAACTGAAAGCCAAACTCGGTGTTGACGCTCCTCACCGGGTGGTCGGTGGAATGATCGCCGCGGGAATTCGTGAAGAGGCCGTTCGGCGGAACGCGGATCTCATCGTCACCGGACGGGGCCTGTCGCAGGACGGCATCGAAAGAATGTGGTCATCTCTCTACGAGATCGTTCGTGAATCTCCCTGCGCCGTGCTCAGCATCTGATCGCCATGCGCCATACCCCTCTTGATTGTTTTTTTCGGCCGCGCCACGTAGCGCTGGTCGGCGCGACCGAAAAGCCCGATTCGGTGGGCCGCTCTATTCTCGACAACCTGACGCAGACGTCTTTTGGCGGCGCTGTTTATCCGGTCAATCCGAACCACGAGACCTTGCGAGGACTTCAGTGCTATCCGGCCGTGAGCGCCATCGGATCAGGCGTGGATCTCGCCGTAATCGCGACGCCGGCCCACACTGTACCCGCCGTTGTGGCGGACTGCGCATCGAGCGGCGTGAAGGCGGCAATCGTGATTTCCGCGGGTTTCCGCGAGACAGGCGCCTCCGGAATCGAGCTTGAGAATCGCATTCTGTCGGCAGCGCGCGCGAGCGGAATGCGCATTCTGGGACCGAACTGCCTCGGCCTCATGAATCCCCACCAGGGCCTGAACGCAACCTTCGCCACTTCCATGGCGCGGCCCGGAAAGCTCGCTTTCATCAGTCAGAGCGGCGCTCTTTGTACGGCGATACTCGAGTGGAGCCATCGCGAGCACATGGGTTTCAGCGCGTTTGTCTCGGTCGGTTCGATGCTCGATGTCGGGTGGGGAGATCTGATCCGTTATCTGGACGATGATCCTGACACCCGCAGCATCGCGATCTACATGGAATCGGTGGGCGACGCGAGGTCGTTCATGTCGGCCGCCCGGGAAGCCGCCTTATCCAAGCCGATTATTGTGCTGAAACCCGGACGCAGCGAGGCTGCGGCGAAAGCTGCCGCATCTCATACTGGCGCGCTGACCGGAAGCGACGATGTGCTGGACGCCGCTTTCCGCCGGTGCGGCGTCGTGCGTGTGGATACGATCGCCGAACTCTTCAATCTCTCCGAAGCTCTGGACAAGCAGCCCCGTCCGAAAGGGCCGCGCCTCGCGATCATCACGAACGCGGGGGGACCGGCTGTTCTTGCGGCCGATGCATTGCTGGCCAGTGGCGGGCAATTGGCGGAACTGTCATTGGGTACGGTGGCGCTTCTGGATGGTGTGCTTCCGCGGCACTGGAGCCACGCGAATCCCGTCGACATCCTTGGCGACGCGACACCGGAGCGCTTCTGCAGGGCTGTCGAAATTGTCGCGCGCGATCCATCCACCGATGGCCTGCTGGTGGCGCTCGCGCCCACCGGCCCCACAAATCCCGTGGCCGTTGCGGAGGCGCTGGCGCCTGTGCTCCGTACCATTGGCAAGCCTGTCATGGCCAGTTGGATGGGCGGCGAGCAGGCTTCGCGCGGGGAAGCAGTTCTGAATGAAGCGGGAATCCCGACTTACAGCTATCCCGATTCCGCCGCGCGTATCTTCGATCTCATGTGGAACTACAGTGCGGGTATCGAGTCCCTCTACCAGACGCCGGGAAAGCCCGAACCCGCAACCGGCGAGAGCGCCCGCGCCGGTATTCGCTCGAAAATCGAGGCCATTCGCGCGACTGGCCGCCTGCTGATGACCGAAGCGGAGTCCAAACAATTGCTCGAGGCGTGGGGAATTCGCTGCGTCCGTACTGCCATAGCCCGAAGCGAAGACGAAGCCGCCGGCATTGCGGAACAAATGACCTTCCCGGTAGCAGTCAAACTGCACTCGGAAACGATTACTCATAAGACCGACGTCGGCGGCGTTCAACTCAACATCGGCAACAGGGCAGAAGTCATCCGGGCGTTCCAGAATATCCGCCAGTCAGTTTCGGAGAAGGCCGGCGCGCAGCACTTTCAGGGCGTAACCGTCCAGCCAATGGCGTCGCGAGACGGCTATGAGCTGATCCTCGGCTCCAGCGTGGACGCGCAGTTCGGCCCCATCATTCTTTTCGGGAGCGGCGGACAACTCGTCGAAGTCTACAAAGATCGCGCCATTGGGCTCCCGCCGCTGAACACAGCGCTCGCCGGGTCGCTCATGCGGCGTACCAGAATATTTACCGCGCTCGGGGGAGTACGGGGCAGGCAAAGCGTGGATCTGGCGGCGCTCGAAAATATTCTGGTTCGGTTCAGCGATCTGATTCTCGAAAATCCCGATATTCAGGAAATCGAGATTAATCCGCTGCTGGCTTCGCCCTCGGGCGTGCTGGCTCTTGACGCCCGCGTCATTCTTCATCCACCGGGCGCGGATCCTCTTCCCCGGACCGCCATCCGTCCTTACCCGTCGGAATATATGAAAGCCTGGAAGTTCGCCGATGGCGCGAGCGTGCTCATTCGGCCGATTCGCCCTGAGGACGAGCCGGCAATCGCCCGGCTGCATGGCAGGCTCTCCGAGCAAACGGTTTCTCAGCGCTATCTCGGATCGATGGCTTTGGCGACGCGCCTCTCGCATCGGCGGCTTGTGCGCGTGTGCTTTGCGGACTACGATCGTGAAATCGCGCTGGTTGCTGAACAACAAGGTGAAATCCTGGGCGTGGGACGGCTCAGCAGAGCGCACTTCGAGCGCACGGCCGAACTGGCGGTACTGGTGGAAGATCGCTGCCAGAGGCGGGGACTCGGGACGGAAATGGCTTGCCAGCTCATCGAGATTGCGCGAGATGAAAATCTTGACTCCCTGACTGCCGAGATGCGAGAAAGCAATAGCGGGATGATTGCCCTGTGCCGCAGACTCGGCTTCGCAATCGAAGCAAAAGGCGGCGGGGTTGTGGAGGGAAAGCTGGCGCTCGCACCCTACCAGCGGCCGCCTGAATCAAGCGGCATTGTAAAGCTGAAGCAGCTTCCGCTGCCGGGAGAACTATCTACCCGGATTTGTCCGCCGTGAAGTTCCACGATGTGCTTCGTAATCGCCAGCCCCAGTCCTGTTCCCTCCCGGACGCCTTTCGTCGTCGATCCAACCTGATAGAACTTATCGAATATCGCGTCCAGTTGCTCGGGCGCAATTCCGACACCGGTATCACGCACCGCGAAACGACAAAAACCCGGCTCACTCGCAGGCGACATGGATACGGCGACTGAGCCGCCGCGCGGCGTAAATTTCAGCGCGTTGCTCAGAAGGTTCAGTAACACTTCCCGAAAGCGGCGGATGTCGGCATGCAGGACGTAATCTTCGGGCGCCGTCAGCTTCAGGTCAATGGATTTCGACTCTGCCGTCTGCTGAATGCCCTCGAGAATATTCCTCATTTCCGCGAGCGCCGGAAACGTCTCGCGCTGCAGTTCGAGGCTGCCGGACTCGATCTTGCTTAAATCGAGAATATCGTTAATCAGCTCAAGCAGGTGCTGCGAGTCGTGATGGATATGATTGACGAACCGTTGCTGCTTTTCATTGAGCGGCCCCTGAATTTCCTCCATCAGCAATTGTGAAAATCCAATGATCGTATGGATCGGTGTGCGGAGCTCATGACTCATGCTCGCCAGGAATTCGCTCTTGAGCCGGTCGGCCTCTTCCACTTCGCGATTCCGCCTCTCGAGCTCCGCGTTCTTATCCTTGAGCTCCCGGTTGAAGCGGTCCTCCATGGCGCGCATTTCCTGTTCGATGCGCCTGCGCTCGGTGACGTCGCGAATGATCGCGATAACCCGCATTTCCCCACCGGCGTCCACAGGGCTCAGACTGATTTCCACTGGAAATTCTGTGCCGTCTTTCCGCACGGCGCTTAGCGTAAGCCCACGGCCCATTGGGCGGGTCTGTGGATTCTTCCAGTAGCCGGTGCGTTGCCCAATGTGGGCTCCGCGCGATGTCGCCGGAACCAGAATTTCCACCGGCTGCCCGAGAAGCTCTTCGCGCGTGTAGCCGAAAAGTGTCTCGGTCGCACGGTTCATCAGCACGATGTGACCGTGCGGATCTACCTTGACGATTGCATCCGGCGCGGCTTCGAGCAGTACCCGAAAGCGTTGCGCCTCGTACGCCTGTTTGCGCGCCCGATCCAGCTCTTCGATGAGGCCGGTTCGCTCCGCGTCGAGGACGGTCGCGTCGCTGAGTCCCGGCGCCGGAACCGGCGTCAGCATGAGGAATGCTCCACGGCGAACCATCGTGGGTCCAAACCATGGAGTGACCCGAATGCGGATTCTGATTGTATCGCCGGTCTTGTTCTTCCAATGCTGGAGAAAGTCATGAGCGCCGACGTCCTGCAAATCAGCTGTACAGTTGAGATCGAGTTCCTGGCGCTGTGCTTCGGAAGGCGTCGGCAATGACTGGCCCAACACCTCACGTTCCTGCTGCCCAAGAAGTTCCGTGGCGGCGCGATTCCAAAGCCGGACCCTGCCCTGGCAGTCCGTTGCGATAACGGGCGTCGGACATGCGGCGAAAGCGGTCAGCACCGGATCGAATAAAGGAGAGGTTGTGGGCATCATTTCGCTGCCTCCTATGGCAGATTATCAGGGTTTGTATAGCCTTGCGCAGAAAAAAGAATGAATAAAATGAATCAATCGAAGGCGACTCGTGAATTTCCGGGGCGGCTAACATCCAAGTGTTTTTTTGCCTTGTATCGAAGAGCACCCGGTGCGACGCGCTGCGCTGGTTCTGATTTTTCTCCCGCAGCCTGCAAACATCACGAATCTTCGTTTTCGTGTCTTCAACGCTGCCTCCCCGGGTTCCTCCCAGATATTGGCATTGGACCCAACTGGCGTTGGCCGCAAAGCGCAGATGACCTGCCGGCGTCGGTGCCAGGTCCTGAGCCAAAACACGCAGCCGCTTGGGGCTGCTTCACCGTTGACTATTGAAAATGAAGGCTGGAGGGGCTTGCCGATTCGGTCGCCTGCCTGCATTCATCTCGTGCGGAGCTTGAACGTGGCGACGGATGTGAAGTCATTCGAACGGGTTGCTCTCACGGCGCCAGGCGAACCGGCGAGCGTTTCCCCGGGACTTCCGGCAAAACGAACATTACGGCGGAGTCCGCGAATAGTTGCATGGATCGCCGGCGCGGCGCTGCTGGGCGTAGCGATATTTCTGTTTCCGTGGAATCGCAGCGGTACGAAACATTCCTGGACGTTGGCGGTTGTCGACCGCGGCGTCATCGAGTCAACAGTTACGACGAGCGGTAATCTCAACGCCGTCATCACCGTGCAGGTGGGGAGTCAGGTTTCCGGCAATATCATCGCTCTGCATGCGGATTTCAATACAAAAGTCAAGAAAGGTCAGCTGGTGGCTGAGATCGACCCCGCGCCCTTTCAGGCAGCGCTCGATCAGGCAACTGCCGCGGTTGCCGCGGCCAAAGCGGGCGTCTCGACTGCCCAGGCAAATCGTTCGAAAGCAGAATCGGATTTGGCCGCTGTGAGCGCTCAGATCGCGAGCCAGCAGGCAAATTTTGTGAAGGCGCAGAGCGCCGCAGATTTCGCGAAAATAGCCAATGACCGGCGCCAGATGATGGTCCGGAACGGCAGCACTTCCGTCGAAGACGCCGACACCTCGAAAGCCGCCTATGAACAGGCGCTCGCTTCCGTGGCGGCGGCGAGCGCAGCCGTCACCGCGGCAGAGGCGAATCGGAAGTCTGCGCAGGATCAGGTCGATGTAACGATCCGTCAGTTGGAGCAGGCGCAGGCCGTGGTCCGGCAGAACGAAGCTGTGCTGGCGCAGGCCAGGCTGAATCTCAGCCATACGAAAATCCTGGCACCCGTGGATGGCACGGTAGAGTCCCGCAACATGGACGTCGGACAGACCGTGGCCGCATCCTTCCAGGCGCCGACCATCTTCCTGATCGCTCAGGATCTCACGAAGATGCAGGTGGATACCAATGTGGATGAAGCGGATATCGGTCGGGTTCGAATCGGCTAGGCAGCGACCTTCACAGTGGATGCATGGCCCGGCCGCGTCTTCCGCGGCGTTGTGCAGCAAATCCGCCAGGCGCCGATCAATGTCCAGAACGTGATCACCTACAACGTGGTTATTCAGGTCTCAAATGAGGATCTCGCGCTGTTCCCCGGCATGACCGCAAATGTCACGATCTCCGTTGCTCGTGCGGCGGGAGCGTTGCGCCTGCCGAAAGCCGCGTTGCGTTATCGTCCGTCGGGAGGAGACTCGAAAGGAAGCGCGGCAGCAAATGCGGGCCAAATGGTTTACGTCCGCGGCGAAGACAACAATCCCGTTCCAGTTCGGATCTCCACGGGAATCTCTGACGCCAATTTTGTCGAAGTCCTCAGCGGACTGAGAGAGGGCGACCGCGTCATCACCGGAAATGCGTCCGCCGGAACCGCGAAACGAACCAATACGCCGATCCCCGCTCCCGGACGCCGGATGGGCTTCTGAGGTCCGCATGAATACCCGCAAGCTCGCCGCCAGCATTCGGATTGCTTTCCGGGCTCTGCGCATCAACCGGATGCGATCGTCCCTCACGATCCTCGGAATTGTAATCGGCGTGGCGGCGGTCATCGCGATGGTTGCAGTGGGCGCCGGCGCGGAAATCCGCATCCGCGAGCAAATCGCTTCGATTGGCAGCAACGTAATCATCGTGCTTTCCGGCAGCGTCACGAGTTCCGGAATGCGCCTCGGCGCCGGGAACGCACAGACACTGACAGAGGACGACGCGAGAGCGATCGCGCGCGAATGCGCTGCGGTTGCGCTGGCGGCGCCTGTAGTGCGTGGCGGCGCGCAGATTGTTTACGGCAATAACAACTGGGGAACGCAGATTCTCGGATCCACCCCCGACTATCTTCCCGTTCGCGACCTGGCGATTGAGGAAGGCCAGTCATTCGCTTCAGCTGATGTCGACAGCTCCGCGCGCCTCGCCCTCCTGGGCAAAACAGTCCGGGATAACCTGTTCGCGGGCGAAGACCCAATTGGCAAAATCATTCGGATCAAGAGGGTGCCCTTCACAGTTGCGGGTGTCCTCGAACCGAAAGGACAATCCCCCACCGGTCAGGATCAGGACGACCTGATCATCATCCCCATCAGCACTGCCAAAAAGAAAGTTCTGGGGGCCAGCCACGCGAACCTCGCCGCAGTGGGCCAGATTGTGGTTCAGGGAAAGGAAGGCCGCGCCGCGGAAGTCCAGGATGAGATCGGCCGTCTCCTTCGCCAGCGGCACCACCTGCAGGGCAACGAGGAGGATGATTTCACCGTGCGGAACATGGAAGATGTCTTCAAAGCTCAGGAATCCTCGGCCCAGGTGATGTCGCTACTTCTGGCTGCCGTGGCCTCGGTGTCACTGATCGTCGGCGGCATCGGAATCATGAACATCATGCTCGTGTCGGTTACCGAGCGTACCAAAGAGATTGGGCTTCGTCAGGCGGTTGGCGCGAAGACGCGCGATATTCTTGCCCAGTTTCTGATTGAAGCCGTTACGCTGTCGCTCGCCGGCGGCGTCGCCGGCATCACGTTCGGGATAACCGCGAGCGCTCTCATCTCCTGGTTAGCGGGATGGTCAACCGTAGTCCGCCCCGCTTCGATCGCACTCGCTTTTCTATTCTCCGCCTTCGTGGGCATATTCTTCGGCTTCTATCCGGCGCGCAAAGCCGCCGGCATGGATCCGATTCAGTCGCTGCGCTATGAGTAGTCTGATCGAGGTGTCTCACCTCAGCAGAGTTTTCGATCTCGGCGAGCTTCCAGTCGTCGCCCTGCGCGACGTCTCTCTGACGATCGAACGGGGCGATTTCGTCGCGATCATGGGCCCTTCGGGTTCCGGAAAATCGACGCTGATGAACATCCTCGGCTGCCTCGACCGAGCTACCTCGGGAACATACCGGCTGAATGGCGTCGAGATCGAAAGTTACGATCCAGATCAGCTCGCCTCCATCCGCAATCGAAGCATTGGCTTCGTTTTCCAGCAATTCAATCTGCTGGCGAGAACCAGCGCGATCGAAAACGTGGAACTGCCTCTTCTGTACGCTGACCCGCCCGTGCCGGATTCACGGGCGCGCGCCCTGAAGGCTCTGGCCGCGGTGGGACTGGCCGACCGGGCGGATCACCTTCCGAATCAGCTCTCCGGCGGCCAGCAGCAGCGCGTCGCCATTGCGCGGGCGCTGGTAAACAATCCGCAAATCGTACTGGCGGATGAGCCCACCGGCGCGCTCGATTCGCGGACCAGTATCGAAATCATGGCCATTCTCCAGCGCCTGAACCGGGAGCAGGGAATCACCATTGTGATGGTGACGCACGAGTCCGATATCGCGGCGTTCTGCGCGCGCAATATCTATTTCCTCGATGGCGAGATTACACGCAATGAGCTGGTCGCACAGCCGCGGCAGGCGGAGCGCGAGCTTGCGAAGCTCGCACAGACTCACGCGCCCGCTGTTTGAGCGGTCCGCACGAAGAATCGCCGCTTGATCACTTCCACCAGCAGAAGACTGCTGCGGCGCGCTGGTCAGACCCGCCCGCACGGGGAGCCTGCCAGCAGTTGTTTCAAGCACTGCTCTGCCGGTCTGCACATTTGCATCCGGGGAAATGCAGGGAAATCCAGCGAGCAACATTCCGTCGCTGCTTTGCTCTGCGTGTGAACGCGCAATTCCTGGGCGCACGCACTCAGACAATCGCGTCATTCGTTTCCGGGGATGTTGTGTTTTCATATGATTCGCGTCTGGCACGGCGAATGCATAATTCGGACCATAAGTGCGTTGCCTGCGCCGTACGGAAGAAGTTTCGACGCGGGCTGCCAGAGGCTGAACTATGTTTTCGGAGTTTTCACTCCGGCGGCTTGTCCGGACTGCGGCATGTGTGACTGCCGCTCGTCCACACGAGTTTTGGCGGGCGCGGCGATCGTGAGTGTTCGATCCCGCGCCCGGCTGCTTTTCCGGAGACGGATACTGGACGCTCCCTGCGGTCTTCGTGTTTCGCCAGCGGCTTCTTATTTCTGCTCCCGCGCGTTCTCGGCGAGGAGGTCCCGGATCACTTGCTCATTCAGTCTGTAGTCCCGGTAAGTCGAGATTGTTTGCTGTGTGGAATGGAACCCCAATCGCGAAATCGAAAGTGTCAGAGACAACCGGCTCAGCATGGGCAAATCTCCGGGTTCGGTCTCGAACGCAATTTGAGTTCCCGGCAGCACACGGGCGAAAATGCCGAAAATGGAAACCGGTGCGGTGACGCTCGCTTCGGCCCGTACAATCCTGCAGGTCTCTTTCTCTACCCAAAGATACCCATTCATGCGTGCAAGGATTTTCGCCTCGCGGCTGAGTGGTCCCTTGCGCGCGTTCGGCGCCGCCGCCAGCACCCACACCCCGTGCCCATCGGCCAGCGTCGCTTCGCGAGCGAGCGTGAAATGAAACGCGGCGGGCAACTCCGTGATGAACATGCCGTTCTGCCTGCGCTGCTGGAGGTAGCCTGAGGTTCTTTTCTCTCTCGCGCCGGCGTTCTGCGCCTCCCGACGCGCCTTCTCCGCCACCAGCTTCCCCAGTTCGCGCGCACGTTCGGTCTCAGAGAGCGCTTCGTCGTTATTCGCAATCGGCATATAGTAGTCCGATCCATCGATCATCACCACCAGATGAGTCCGGCTTACGAGCCTGCCGCCGCTCAGAGATTCATCGCGCTGCACGAAGGCGTAGCCGGGAACTGCGTCCCACGCCTCGCGCAGGAGGGCCATGGAGCGCTGCACGATGCGACCAACGTCTACGTCTTCGCACGGCGCCGTCTGTGCCGCCACGAGCAGCGCCCAGACTAAATACTGATGACCGGGCATGGAGAATTCCGGATAATCGCATAGGCGTGCTGCCCCAGATATTGCGAGACCCCGGAATGCCTGCCGATCACCAGCAAATCCGCACCGAATTCTTTGACGGCGCCGGCGACAATCTGCGACGGTTCGCCTGCGCCGACAAAAGCTTCGCCCTCGATGCCGATGTCAATCTTCAGCGCATTTACCAGGCTTGCGCCTTCGTCCGTGATCGCCTCGCTGAAAATCCCCTCGCCGGTGTAGTAAGCGGGGGGCCACGGCGCAGCCGCGTGCACGATACCGAGATCGGCTCCATATTCCTTTGCGAGCCACGCTGCCCATTCCAGGATGCTGCGGCTGCGAGGACTCAGATCGACCGCGCACAACACTTTCCGGCAGTGAACATTCTCGAGCGGCGGCGCGAGTTCGGCATGCACCGAGGTCCATACAGGACATTCGGCATCGTGAAGAACCTTCGCCGTGACCGACCCGAGCAGCAGGCGGCGAAACACGCCCAGACCGTGAGTCGGGATCATGATCAGATCCGCGCCCCAGCTCTTCGCCGCGTCCTCGATTGCGGCCGCCGGATCGCTGCCGGTCTTGCATTCGACCTGCGCACTGAAATATCGGAGGTCGCCCTTTGCGAACTGATTCAGTTGTTCGCGTCGCCGCGGTATCAGGGCCTCCGGCGGATTATGTTCGCCCGGCCCCACAATATGCATCAACATGATCTCCGCCTGGAAGCGGCCGGCAAGAGCCTCTGCATATCGGGCCGCTCCGGAAGAAGCAGGAGAGAAGTCGACGGGAAAGAGAATTCGTTTGATCTGTGGCATGCCTTCCTGGGTGTGCATCCCAACGACCAGCAAATGGCGCGGCTCCGCTTGCGATTGCCGGCGCGTGTGCGGCTTCATGCGTGAATTTGATGAAGTTTCCTGCCGGATAGGGTGATATCGCGCAGCGGCGCTTGCGCGAAGACGTGATTCAGCAGATCGAGTGGACCCGGGAATTACATCGAAGAACGGCGTGGTGGACTCCGATGTTGCCCGCGATGTGGTCTTTCGGGCGC
>Ga0070658_10003034_pt1 | contig 13894 bp, 12 predicted proteins | sample KBSC13metaG_FD_64664 | JGI IMG/M metagenome (GOLD analysis project Ga0070658, IMG submission 64664) | Corn rhizosphere microbial communities from Kellogg Biological Station, Michigan, USA - KBS C1-3 metaG | ecosystem: Host-associated > Plants > Roots > Rhizosphere > Soil ... | reverse complement strand
ATCGAATCGCTCAAGCGCGGCAAGGACGATGCCAAGGAAGTCAAGAACGGCTTCGAATGCGGTATCAAGCTGGCCGGCTACGACGACGTGAAGCCGGGGGATATTCTCGAGGCGTACATCCGCGAGACCATTCAGAGGACGCTTTAACCGTAGGGCGGGTTTTCACCCGCCGCTCTAACCGGCGGGTTAAAACCCGCCCTACATATGCACATAGGAGTGTTGCAACTCGATCTGTCGATCCCCTCGGCCGAGTCTCTCAAAGACAAACGCCGGGCGATTCTCAGCCTGAAAGACCGCATCGCCAACGGCCACAACGTCAGCGTGGCCGAGGTCGATCGGATGGACGAACACCGCCGCTGCATCATGGGCGTCGCGATGCTCAGCAACGACAAGCGGTACGTCGAAGGCGGGCTGAGCAAAATCGTCGATCTGGTGCGAATGGACGCGAATGTGAATCTGACGGATTATCAGATTGAGATGCTGTGATGGCTGAGTCGATCGCACAGTGGGCGCAAAACATCTTGTATATCGCTCTGCTCTTAGGAGTGCCGTTCATCATGGCGATGGGATTCATTGTTCTGTTTTCAAAGCCCAAGCCGCGCGACGAAGAACGCCACGGATTTGAAGTTCAGACGACGGAAAGTATCAGGAAATAATGTCCCGTAGAACCGAAATGATCGGCAGCACGCTGCAGAAAGAGCTGATGCAGCTCATCATGCGCGACCTTCACGACCCGCGCCTCGGCGGCCTGCCGAGCATCACGCGTGTGGAAGTGTCGACCGATCTCAGCACCGCCGACGTGTTCGTCACCATCATGGGCACCGAGGGCAAGCAGCAGCTGGCCCTGAACGCCCTCAAGCACTCGGCCGGCATGATGCGGCAGAAGCTGAACAAATCGTTGCCGATGCGCACCGTGCCGTTTTTAAAATTCCACATCGACGACAAGCTCAAGAAAGAGATCGCCGTGCTGGAACTGATCGAAAAAGCCAGACAGGAAGAAGACCAGCGCAAGGCCGAGCGGGAAGGGCAGAACGCATCCGCCCACGCATCAACCGAGCCGGAACCGGCCGAACCGCAGACGACCAACGCTGACGTGCAACAAAACTCTCAATGAAGAACGCCACGAAACACGCCGACAATCTCAAGAGCCTACACAAAAAGCTGCTGAAGGAAGGGAAGCCCGAACCGAAACAGACGATCGAGCCGCTGCGCGCCCTCGTGCTCGGCGTGCTGAGCTTCGACGCCCCGGATTCCAAGGCCGAGGCCGCCATGGCCATAATCGATAAGGAATTCGTCGATATCAACGAACTCCGCGTCGCCACCGAGCTGGAAGTCATCCAGATCATCGGCCCGCGCTACCCGGCCATCGAACGCCGGGCCCTGATGTTCCGCGAAATCCTCAACGCGATCTTCGAAAAAGAGCACACCCTCAGCTTCGAACGCATGAAGACGCTCGGCAAGAAGGACGTGCGGCAGGCCCTGAAAGAGCTGCCCGAGATGACGCCGTTCGTCGAAGCCTACACGCTGCTGTTCGGCCTGGATGTGGCCGCGCTGCCGGTGGATGATGCGATGCTGGAAGCGCTCGTCGAGGCCGACGTGGTCGAAGAGGGGACTTCGCTGGAAGACGCGCAGAAGTTCCTCGAAGGGCATCTGAAAGCCGACGAGCTGCACGAGTTCTACAGCGTCGCCCGCCGTGCAACGACGGCGAAGAAGGCCGGTAAGTAAGCCGTAGCTGCGACGCCTGCGTCGCCTCTTCGGAATCCACATGCAAAGCGGGCGACGCAGGCGTCGCAGCTACAAAATACCATGATCGCCACTCGCCTCCCGCCCGAAAATCTCCGCCTCGGCCTGCCCTCTGGCAGCATGCAGCAGTCGACCGTCGAGCTGTTCGCCAAGGCCGGCTACAAGGTGTCGATCGACAGCCGCTCGGTCTTTCCGCGCATCGACGACGACCAGATCTCGGCCGTCCTGTTCCGCGCCCAGGAGATTAGCCGCTACGTCGTCGACGGCATCATCGATTGCGGCCTGACCGGGTACGACTGGGTCGTCGAGAACGGCAATAAGGACGACGTCGTCGAGATCATCGAGCTCACCTACAGCCGCGCCAGCAGCAACCCGGCCCGCTGGGTGCTGTGCGTGCCGGAAGAAAGCGACATCCGCTCGGCCAAAGACTTCGAAGGCAAGCTGATCGCCACCGAACTGGTGAACACCACCAAGCAATACTTCGCCGAACGGAACGTCAAAGACGTTGCCGTCGAATTCAGCTGGGGCACCACCGAGGTGAAGGCCCGCATCGCCGACGGCATCGTCGACGTCACCGAGACCGGCAGCAGCATTAAGGCCAACAACCTGCGGGTGATCGATACGCTGCTGACCAGCACCATCCGCTTCGTCGCCAACAAAACCGCCTGGGCCGATCCGAAGAAGCGCGAGAAGATGGAAAACATCGCGATGCTGCTGAAAGGCGCCATCGAAGCCCGCGCCAAGGTCGGCCTGAAGATGAACTGTCCGGAATCGAAGCTCGCCGAGATCGCCAGCTTCCTGCCGGCCGAGAAATCGCCGACGGTCAGCCGGCTTTCTGATAGCGATTGGGTGGCCATTGAAGTCATCCTCGAGGAAAAACAGGAGCGGGAACTCATCCCTCGCCTGAAGCGGGCCGGGGCGACTGGAATCTTCACCTACCCGCTGAATAAAGTGATCCCTTGATGCCGCTGTCGCGTCTGACACGCTCAGCCGTTGTGCTTGCCGCCGCGGCGGTGTTGAGCGGATGCGCCGCCAAGCCGAAGACCGCCGCCCAACAGCAGCCGCCGGAACTGCAGACGCTGGCCGAACTTCCGCCGATCGCACTGCCCGAGCCGGCGGCGCAGCCGAAGGAGTCGGTGCCGCTCGAAGCACTGCAACTCTACGCCCAAGGCCGCGACCTGCTGCTGCAGAACAAGAAAACGCAGGCCCAGAAGCAACTGGCCGCGGCATTGCAGCTCGATCCGACCTCGGCCGTCGCCCACCGTGATCTGGCCTACGCGTGGCTCGGTTTCGACAGCAGCAAGGCCCAGGTCGAGTTCCGTCAGGCGATCGCGTACGACCCGCTCGACGCCGATTCGCACGTTCAACTGGCGCGCCTGCTCGTGGCGGCCAAGCAGTACAACGAGGCGATCCTGCAACTCCGCCTCGCCCGGCTGACCCCGGATTTCCAGGACGACGACAGCCTCGCCGCGATGACCGATCTGTTGCTCGGCCGGCTGCTGCAGGGGAGCCGGCCGGTGGCGGCGCTGGAGTGCTACGAGCACGTGATCGCGCTGGTCGATGCCGGCCAGATCCAGCTTCGCGGCCGGCCCGAATTGGCGGAGCTGTTGCGGCAGCCAGACATCCTCGTCATCCAGGCCGGCGATTTGGCGCTGCTGGTGGGCCAGTACGCCAAGGCCGCCGCACTGTACGAGCGAGTAAAGCAGGACAACCCGCAGGCCGCCAGCATGCTCGAGATGCGTATCGCATCGGCCGAGATCGCCAGCGGGGCGGCCAATCGTGGCACGCGGCGGGCATTGACCATTGTCGAGCAGCAGAATGCCTCGTTCTCGTCGATGCTTGGCTTCGTCAAACTCTTCGATCACAACGGCGGGTCGGCGGAGGCGCTGAAGCAACTGTCGCGACTGCGGGTCGAATCGGACGAAGACACGTCGTCGCGTGCGGTGCTGCGGTCGTGGCTGCTGCTGCGGGCCGGCGACGCCAACGCGGCGGCCGATGAGATCGACCGCGCGAAGCGCAGCGATCTGATGGCCGTCCGTCAACTCGTTCACGCGTACCGCGCGGCAGGCCAGGATTCGGCGCTGCTGCTGACGCTGCTGAAGCGCCTTGCCGACCAGCCGCAACAGTGGCCGTCGCTGCAGCGCGGGTGGGCGGTCCTTTCGCAGATCGGCCAGCCGAAGCCGCTGGCGGCGGCGACGGTCGAAAACCTCGACGTTCCGGCGAATCTGCAAGCGGCGAAACTGTTCGTGGCGGCACAGCTCCATGTCACGCAAGGCGAGCCGGTGGTGGCGAAGCGTTTGCTCGAAAAAGTACGGGCGGCCGATCCGGGCTTTGCCAAGGCAGTTGTCAGCAATGCAGCGCCGGTCTTGCAGCCCGACGACGCGTTCGACGACACCGAAGGCCTCGCCGATCTGCTGGTCGATGAGAGCGACGATCCGGAATTGATCGCCGCGTTGGCGGGCCAACTGCTGCAGCAGGGGCAGGAGGCGATCCTGCTAGAGGCGATGCACATTGCCAACCTGCGTCAGCCGCTGAACGTCGTCCTGGCCGGCGGCTATGCGCAGGTGCTGTCGGCCGACGAGCAGCGGACGGAAGCCGTCGCCGTGCTCGATCACGCCTCTGGCGCGAAATCGGCCAGCGAGTTGTATTTCCTCTCGTCGCAGTACAGCGGGCTCGGCGAAAACAAGTCGGCCGAGAGGGTGCTGCGGCGGGCGCTGGAGATCGATCCAACGAATGTTGCCGTCTGCAACGACCTCGGATTCCTGCTGGCCGATGACGGTCGCGAACTCGATCAGGCCGAGACGCTGCTGAATCGTGCCGTCGCCGCGGCGCCGAAGAATCCGGCCTACCTCGACAGCCTCGGCTGGCTGCTCTACAAGCGGTCGAAGTTCGCCGATTCGGCCGACTACATGGCCCAGGCCATCGCCGCCAGCGACCCGGCCGATCCGGTCGTGCTCGACCACGCCGGCGACGCGTTCTACCGCAACAAGGAAGCCGACAAAGCCGCCAAGGCGTGGAACGAGGCCATCATCGCCATCCGCGACCGCGGCACGAACGACCCGCAACTCCGCCTCCGCATCGAACGCAAGCTTAAGCAGGCGGCCGACAAGCAGGCAGTGGACCTGGCACCGCTGGCGATCAAAAAATGAACCACGGAGGCCGCAGAGAGCGCGGAGATGTTCTTCACGCTTCGATGTTGGCCGACGTAGTCATCGCTCATTAATTTGAATAGATTAGGTACTTCGATTTATTGACACGCTGGCAGCCGAGAAGGCGCTCTCCGCGCCCTCTGCGACCTCCGTGGTTGAATCTCTTAAAGGACGAATATGGCCGGCCATAGTCACTGGAAGAACATTCGGCGTCAGAAGGGCGCCATCGACGCCAAGCGCGGCAAGATCTGGAGCAAGATTGCCCGCAAGATCATCATCGCGGCCAAGGGCGGCGGCGGCGACCCGAACCAGAACCTGGCGCTGCGATACGTGATCGACGTCGCCAAGGCCGCCAACATGCCGAAGGACACGATCGCCAACGCCATTAAAAAGGGCACCGGCGAACTGATCGGCAACGATTACGAAGACGTCACCTACGAAGGCTACGCCGCCGGCGGCGTGGCGGTGATCGTTGAGGCGCTGACGAACAACCGTTCCCGCACCGCCCCCGAAATGCGGGCCGCCTTCGAGCGCGCGGGCGGCAACCTCGGCACGAGCGGATCGGTCGCGTTCCAGTTCACCAAGAGCGGCGTGATCTCGATCAAATCCGATGCCATCGGCGAAGACGAACTGATGGAATTGGCCCTCGAGGCCGGTGCCGAGGACGTGCAGAACGAAGGCGAAGCCTACGTCATCACCACGACGCCCGCGGCGTTCCTCAAGGTGAAAGACGCCATCACAGCCAAGAACATCGCCGTTGAATCGGCCGACATCACGTACGTGCCGAATAACACCGTGCCGGTTGATGAAGAGAAGGCCGCGGCGCTGCTGAAGTTCATCGACGTGCTGGAAGATAACGACGATGTGCAGAACGTTTCGCATAATGCGGAACTGCCCGAATCGGTGACGGCGTAGCGAGCGGACGTGCGCTTCTTATCCCTCCCTCTCCGGGGGAGGTTAGGTGGGGGCGGCAAGCGTCAAACAACAATCGATCGCCATATCACGCTCCCCGCCCCCACCCTGCCTCCCCCGGCGGGGGAGGGTAAGAGGGTTTAGAAATCGTGCAGCCGGAACTTCCGCCGGTACGCCGTAGGCGTCATGCCGACGCCGGCGTGGAAGACATTGGCCAGCCGCTCCGGGTTGGCGAAGCCGCTACGCTTGGCCACGGCGGGCATCGATAGATCGGTGCCGCTGAGCAGTTCCTTTGCTTTTTCGATCCGTACCCGGCGAATCTCCTGCAGCGGCGTCCGGCCGAGGTGTTCCTTGAAGCGGCGCTCGAGGAACCGCCGATTCACCGGCAGCAGTCGCAGCAGCGATCCGACGGTGATGTGTTTGTGGATGTTGTCGCGGATGAATCGCACCGCGGTCAGCACATCAGGATCGGCGATGGCCAGCAGATTCGTGCTCTGTCGGGCAACCACGCCGACAGGCGGCATCTTGATCTGCAGGCTCGGTCCGCCGGGTCGGCCGTCCATCAGTTCGTCGAGCAGCTTGGCGGCCTCGTAGCCGATCTTCTGCGTGTGCAGCTCAATGCTCGATAGCGGCGGGTGGGCCATACGCGTGGTGAGCTCGTCGTTGTCCACGCCCAGCACGCATAGCTCTTCCGGCACGCGGATGCCGCTGCGGCGGCAGACTTCCAGAATCTCCTCGGCCATCCCGTCGTTGCTGCAGAAGATGCCGGCCGGCTTCGGCACGGAGCGCAGCCAGGCCAGCAGGGTCGGGTTGATGGCGGCCGGCGTGTGTTGGTCGGGTGGGGCGGGGGCCAGCGGGTCGTAAACGCTGACCGGCACGCCGGCGAAGGAGCAGGATTCCAAAAACGCTTTCCGCCGCTCCACGTAATACGCGCCCACCGCCCGCCCGGCGACGCCCATCTGCTTTAGCCCCAGATCGAGCAGATACTCGGCCCCGAGCCGGCCGATCGCTTCGTCGTCGGGAATGACCCGCGGAAACGTCGGCCGATCCAGCCAATTCGAAACGTCCACCACCGGCACCCCCAGCGACTGCAGCAGGGGAATGTATTCCGATTCCGGATACGTGATCACCCCGTCCACCGGCGCTTTGGCCAGTTGATGCAGGCCCTCGGAGTAGGGCGAGGTGTTGGCCAGCACCCAGTCCGGCCGTTGCATCGCGAAGTCGGCGATCCCCAGCTGCACGCCGTGCAGATACCCGACCCATCGGTGCATCAGGATGACGATTCGCTTCACTGTCGCCCTCCGCGGTTGTCGCAATTGTACAGGTTAATTTCGCAATTCGCTAACTGGGGTCAGGTAAAACTACTCACGGTCGTCATCATGGCACGATGGCGAACACATCCGGCGGAGTATTGCGGATTTCGCACTGCGATCTTGGGGTCGAGAGCCCCGTACTTTCGGAGGAGAGAACGTGACGAATCTGGACAGCAAACGCATTTTGTTCGCGGCGGTCGGCAGCATCGTGTTGGCGATTCCCTTGGCGGCCAATGCCGCCACGGTGAACTGGATCGGTGGGGCCACTGGTGCGACGACAGATTTCTCCAATGACGCGAACTGGGTTGGCGGCCAGCGGCCGACGGCGTACAGCCCCACGGTCAATGTCGTCACCGACACGGCCAATTTTGACGGCACGCAGGCCGGCGGCATCGTCAACAAAACGCCCACGCTGACCGCCGATTACAAGCTGTACAACGCGACTTTCCAGGACAGCGGCTGGACGCTGGATACGACAAGTGCATATACGTTGTCCGTCAGCCACAAGGCCCACGCGGCGGGCGGTCATTCGCTTGCTTCCAACGCCACGTCGGGAACGAACACGATCAACGGCAAGCTTGCCTTTGGTGATTACAACACCAATTCCTACGCCGATGTCTATGTTGCGGCAGGCGGCACCTTGCGCCTCAACGCCGCGGTATCGGTCATCGCCGACAGCAATAACGGCGGAACGACCCCCGGCAATACCAGCGGCATGGTGACCTACGATGGCCCCGGGACCGTCGAACTCAACACCACGGGATTGAACGGCGGCGGCGTCAGTGTTACCAACGGCACGGTCAAGGTTTTGGCCGAAACTGTAGGCTCGTTCACCGGTGACGGTACCGGCGGACTGGGTACTTCCGCGAACGGGAGCCTCACCGTCTCGGGCGGCACGTTTGATTTCAACCGCGGGCGATCGAGCCTGACCATTATACGCCTGACTCTCGGCTCGGCGGGGACGATTACGAACTCCGCATCGACGGCGGAAACGATTCAGATCACCCAGAACGGCCTGAACACCTCGCTGGACGGCTTGATCTCCGGCAAATTGAATCTGACATACCTTGCGGATAGCGGTAGCCGCACGACGCGAATTACCCATGCCAACACTTATGACGGCACGACTACCACGAGCACGCGCGGCATTCTGCTCGTCAACAACACCACCGGCTCGGGTACTGGATCGGGCAATATATCCGTAGGGGCCAATACCACCTTGGGCGGCACGGGGACGATTAGCGGAAATGTCACCGCTAACGGCCTGATCGCTCCCGGAGACGGTGGGACCAGCATCGGTACGCTCACCGTCGGAGCCAGCACTTTTGGCAGCACCGGCAGCCTGAATATCGACCTCGGCGCCGGCGCCAGCGATAAGCTGGTCGTCAACGGCAATCTGAGCCTCAATGCCCTTACGGCGCTGAATCTCTTCGGCACGGCCGACGGAGTGACCAGCTATGTCATCGCCCGATACACCGGCACGCTGACCGGAACGTTCGCTTCGCCGACCCTGCCGGCCGGCTACAGCATCAACTACGGTAGCGGGTCGAACAGCCAGATTACGCTGGCCGTCCCCGAACCGGCGACGCTGGGGCTGATCGGCGTTGGCATGTTGGGCCTGTTGGCCCGCCGGCGTCGCGGCAGTGGTGTGGGTGCCCACACCTGATCGCGGCCGGAACTTCTGTTGGTGCCGTTCGTACAATTGAATGGTCGATCGTTTTGTGTGTGAGAGGTGCTGTATGAGCCGTATAAGCCCCAAAAATCGGAAAATGCAAGGGTTTACACTCGTCGAGCTGCTGGTCGTCATCGGCATCATCGCGGCCCTCATTGCGATCCTGTTGCCCGTGCTTTCGAAGGCTCGCGCCCAGGCCCTCATGCTGAAGTGCTGCTCTAACCAGCGGCAGATCATGACGGCGATGCTGATGTATACGAATGACAACAGGGGCGTGATTTGCCCGCAGTATGCGATGGATACGCCCAATGGAACTTCTCCTTGGTACACATACCAGTTCCTCGCCAAATACATCGGTGAGGACCCGAAAAAGTACGGCTATTCCGGAACGACCGCCGGTGTCGGCGCCATTTTCCAATGTCCCGCCCTTAGGAACCCTAATACCCTGACGGGCAAGGTTTATTTCGATAGCGGCGTCGGCATCGGGATGAACGCCTGCTGGGACAACAACTTCCTGGCGACGAGCCTTAAGGGTGCCCGGTTTAAACTCGCCTGGGCGAAGGACCCGACCAAGCAACTGATGTTCGTTGACGTAAACAACGACAACAACAATTACAACTACCTCTTTGAGCAGTTCTTTTTCAACGATGGAAGCCCTCGCAGTTGGGCAGGTGGCAGCGGCGGTTCGTGTCGCTCCGTTGCGTATCGTCATAACTCCCGGACGGTCGTTGCGTTTGCAGACGGTCACGTCGAGACGTTCAAGTCGGATAACCCCAATGGAACGAATCAGAAGACGGGCATAGATGCGGCACGCATCTCCGGCGACATTCAATATAAGTGGCCGAAGCACTAAGGCCGGGCGAGGTTTCCATAACGCTCCTCACTCGTGGCACGGGCGCCTGGCCCGTGCCACGCTCGTTTTAATAACGGCCTCTCTTCCTCTCAGGCGGTACGTGACGCGGCTTGGCGGCCCGTCCAATTCCCCACCGCCGCCTCCACGCACAGCAGCATCAGCACGATCGCGATCAGCGGCGACCACTTCGGTTGCGGATGGGCCGCGGCCGCCAGGTGGGTGCGGAGGTCTTCGACTGAATTGGCCGATACCACGTTGTCGCCGGGCAGCACCGCGGCGACGTCGCGGAAGACCAGCCGGCCTTCATCCGCGGGCGGGTCGACGCTCGCGGAACCCGCAATCGCGCCGGCGGGCGTTTTCCAGAGATAGATACCGGGCTCGGTCGTCGCGGTGTACGTGAACGTGCTGCCGCCGGCGGGGCGGGGGATTTCGTAGCTGGCGCCGGCGGGGGTGGTGATCGTCAGCTTGCTGTCATGGGGATCGGTCAGCTTCAGCGGCGTGTCGATCTCGAGGTTCTGCACCGTCGACGTCGTCGCATCGGGCAGGCAGAAGCGGACCAGCATCGGCAGGAACAGCGGGTGCGTGCCGAAGCTGGAGAACTGCGGATCCGGCCAGGTGGCGATCGTGTAGATCGATCCGCCGACGTCTTTGCCTTCCGGCGTGTGGTGGAGCACCAGTGGCCGGGGGGCGGCGTCGCCGACGGTGTTGAGCAGCGTCTTGGCTTGGCCGTCTTGCTCGAAGGGGAGCAGGCGGTGGGTGGTGATGGCGTCGATCTGGAAGCGCGGGTCGAGCAGGTCGCCGAGCCGCTGCTGGCCGTCGGGGGCGACGGCGGCGTGGCGGGTGCGGTCGGCGGCGGGATCGATGACCGGCTCGCCGGGCAGCAGGGGGCGGATGGCCTGTTTTTGCGGCTCGGGCAGGGCGGCCCACGTCGCCTGGAGGCCCGGCCGCCAGAGCAGGACGAGCGTGCTGCCGCGGTCGAGGGCCTGGCGGAAGTGCGCCGCCTCGTCGCGCGTCGGCCAGTTGCTCATGACTGCAACAATTGCAGTGTCGGTGCCCTCGATATTTGCCCCGGCCTTCACGCGAAGGGGCCAATCGGCGGCGGCGCCTTCGCTGGGGTCGAGGGCGAGGTTGACGAAGCGCGTCGCGGTCTGCGAACGGTCGCCGAGCAGCTTCACCTGTCGCGGCTTCGGCGTTTGCACAAGACAGGTGCGGGCGTCGTCCCACGGCAGATCGTCTTGGCCATCAAGTTGCGCCCGCACGGCGACCAGCGGCTCGGCCGGCAGCTTGATCGGGATGCGCAGCTCGGCCCGGCCGCCGTCGTCGAGTTGGACGATGCGCGGGGCGACGCCCGCGAGCGGTTTGCCGTCGACCGAATTGACGGCCACGCTCAGGCCGCGCGATTCGCCGGGGTGGCCGGCGAGATTCACCACCGCCTCGACGCCAACGCCCGGCAGCGGTTGCGGCGGGTCGATGCGGACCGCCGTCACGCCGGCCGAACGCTCGGCGGGGCTGTGCAGGTCGATGACGGCGACCGTTCCGCCATTCCATTGCTCCAGCGCGTGCGGAAACTCGCGCTGTTGCATATCGGTCAGGACGATCAGCATCTTCCGGCCTGCCTGTTGCCCGTCGAGCAGTTGCTCCGCCGCTCGAATGCGGTCGCCCAGCGGCTGCGGGTTCGGGCCGGGGGTCAGCGGGTGCCAGCGCGTGGAAACATCGGCGGCGGGGCGGAGGGTTTCGGCTGCGTTGTTGGCTCGGCCGGCGAAGAGGGCGACTTGCGCGCCATTCAGCTCGTTCTGCAGCAGATCGAGGACGGCCCCGTTGGCGCGGTCGAGCAGGGTCTGGCCCCCTTGTTCACCGTTGGGCTGTGCCTGCATCGAGTAGCTGGTGTCGACGACGATCGCGGCGACCCCGACATTGCTCCCGCCGAGGCTGGCGGCCAGTTTCCGCGCCGGCTGGGCGGCGGCGAGAATCAGCAACAGCAGCAGCAGGCAGCGGGCAGCCAGCAGCAGCCATTTCTGGATCTGCCGGCGAGCGGCGGTGCGTTGCATCGACGCCTTGATGAACCGAACGGTACTGAAGAGCACCACCGGCGACTTCCGCCGCGACATCAGGTGCAGCACCACCGGAAGCGCTGCCAGGGGCAGAGCGAGCAGACCGCCGAGGAAGAGGAAGTCGAAGCCGAACATGGATGGGGTTTAGGGCTTGAGGCCTGGGGCTTGGGGGAAGACTGGGGTGGCGAATCTGGTCCCTCTCCCTTGGGGAGAGGTTAGGTGAGGGGATAGAGGTTTTGGCGGCAGTCGATGGTGGATAAGGTGTTGCCCGGCCATTGGTTGCGCGGGAAATTGGGTTTGTTTTGTCAATTCACTTCGTTCGGAGAGCGTCCGGGCGAACGATCGCGCTTCCACGCTCCATCCCCTCACCCAACCTCTCCCCGAGGGAGAGGGGTAATGCCTCGCCGCTGCGCGGCGTCGGTCTGGTAAGTCATGGCCCGGCAATACTTGCGCGCGAAATTGGGTTCGTTTTTTCAACACGCGGTTTATCGTCGGTTCATCAGGCTGATCAACGCTCGGTCGTAAGGGATATCCACAAACAGCTTGTGATACTCCGCCCCGCTATCGCTGCAGGCTTTGCGGACGCCGTCGAGGAATGCGGTGACCTGCTCGGTGAACGTCGCCCGCAGGTCGGCGGGGTTGATTTCGATCTTTTCGTCGGTCTCCAGGTCGTGCAGCGTCACCGGCTTGTCGTACGGCAGTTCGATCTCGGCCCGGTCGAGCAGGTGGAGGATCATCAGCTGGTGCCGGCGATACCGGGCGTGCTGCAGGGCCCGCACCAGGTCGGCCGGCTCTAACCATAGGTCGCTGATCAGGATAAAGAGCGATCGGCGGGGGGCTTTTTCGGCCAAGTCGTGCAGATGTTTGACCAGGTCGGTCGAGCCGCTGGGCTGTAAACCCTCCAGGGCCTTGAACAAGCGATCAAGATGCGTCGCCGACGAGCCCGGCGGCAGATCGACCTGTACCGATTGGTCCACGGCCTGCAGGCCGGCGAGGTCTTGCTGTGTGCTCAGCAGGTACGCCAGGCAGGCGGCCAAATGCTTGGCGTAATCGAGCTTACCGGCGAACCGCATGCTGTTGCTGGTGTCGACGACCAGGGTAGCGCGAAGGTTCGTCTCCTGCTCGAACAGCTTAATGTAATAGCGGTCGGACCGGGCGTAGGCTCGCCAATCGAGGTGGCGGAGTTCGTCGCCGGGGGTGTATTCGCGGTGTTCAGAGAATTCGACGCTGAATCCGCGGTGGGGCGACTTGTGCAGCCCGGTGATCACGCCCTCGACCACCTGCTTGGCCGTGAACTGCAGCCGGCCCATCGCGGCGGCGTCGGTGGGGGTGAAGATGCGGTAGCGGGGGATGGGCATGGGGGTTTAGCCACAGAGATCACGGAGAACACAGAGAGTCGATCAAGAAGTTCAAATTGATTTAGAAGAAGCTCGACTTATCAAAGACACTCTCTGTGTTCTTTGTGGTCTCTGTGGCTCATATTTCTTTTACTCGCCCGGCGACGGAACGTTGGCCGGGCGCAGGATTTCGATCGCCATGCCGCCGTAGGTGCGGAGGTCGGTCTGGACGAGGCCGGGGAGGGTGAGGCTGTCCGCGGTGTCGTGGCGGAAGAGGATCGTGGCGTCGGGGGCCAATCGGTGGTGGAGGAGGCGGGTCATGAGGTCGACCAGCTGGTCCGGTTTTTGACGCAGGAAGGGGTAGGGGGGGTCGAAAAAGAGGAGGGAAACCTCTCTTATCCCTCCCCCTGCGGGGGAGGTTGGGTGGGGGCGGGGGAGCGTCGGATCGCTCTGTGGTTCAGTGGAGCTGACGCCGCGACGTGAGTCGCGGATCCGCGGCTCACGCCGCGGCGTCTGAGGGTGCTGCTCCGACGGAGCGGGTTCACCGGGGCTCGCGCCCTCTGGACCCCTCCCCTTACCCCCTCCCTCAAGGGGAGGGGGGAACAGCTTGAAGATATCGCCTGCCATGATTTTCGAGCGGGATTGCACGTGGAGGGTTTCGATATTCTTCTTCAGCCCCGCCAGCGCGTGCCGGTCGGCATCGAAGAACGTCACATGCCTCGCCCCCCGGCTGAGGCATTCCAGCCCCATGCTCCCCGTGCCGCAGAAGCAGTCGAAGACGATGGCGTCTTCGATGATCGGGGACAGGATGTCGAAAAGGCTCTGTTTTGCGCGGTCGGTGATCGGCCGTGTGGTATCAAAGCG
>Ga0070658_10003032_pt1 | contig 13896 bp, 7 predicted proteins | sample KBSC13metaG_FD_64664 | JGI IMG/M metagenome (GOLD analysis project Ga0070658, IMG submission 64664) | Corn rhizosphere microbial communities from Kellogg Biological Station, Michigan, USA - KBS C1-3 metaG | ecosystem: Host-associated > Plants > Roots > Rhizosphere > Soil ... | reverse complement strand
CGCCGCCGTGCGCACCGCCAACCAGCTTCCCGGCGTCGCCGAAGTCTCCATGAGCTACGGCGGCACCGAGACACGCAACGAAGCGTCCGGCGACGGCGTCTACTCCAAGCCCTTCGTCGTTTACATCGCCGCGAGTGGCGACGTCGGGGGCGTGGTCAATTACCCCGGCTGCTCGTCCAAAGTCATCGCCGCCGGCGGCACACGCATCACGCGCGACGCCGATGGCAACTTCGTCAGCGAAACCGGCTGGGCCGGCACCGGCGGCGGCGCGAGCCGCTTCATCCCGCGTCCCGCCTATCAAAACAACATCGCCGCCACCGTCGGCGCGGTCCGCGGGGTCCCCGATCTGTCCTTCGATGCCGCCCCGGCTTCCGGAGTTTCCGTCTACGACAGCACCTCCTATCAAGGCGAGCAGGGCTGGATGATCTTCGGCGGCACCAGCGTCTCCTCCCCCGCACTCGCCGGCATCATCAACACCGCGGCCACGAGCCGCCACACCTTTGCCGCCTCCACCGCCGCGGAACTCACGACCATTTACAACCAGCTCAACGGCACCGCCTACCCCACCGAATTCCGCGACATCTCCCAAGGCAGAGCCGGCCAAAACCGCGCCACCGCCCGCTGGGATTTCGTCACCGGAGTCGGCTCGCCCCTCGGCCTAAACGGCAAGTAGAGAAAATCGCTTCAAGGCAAACCCCGCCAGCCATGATGCGCTCCTGCCATCTGGCGGGTTCCCCGCCATTAGTTGCACTGGATTTCACAGTGCGCATTTGAAACGAGATTTGCCGGTATCATCAATAATTCGACGGTTTGTTGACTGCGGACGGGTCATTGGCCATCACATCGCAACGAACTAATCTCCCGGCTCGCTATCCTCGAACGAGCCGGCGCATCGCGAATCTGGGCGGCCGGAGTCGCCGCATGATGTTCTCACCCAAGCGTCACATACGGCGGCACACCGACTGCTCCCATGTCGGCTCCTCGTACCCGCATATTTTGCACACTCCATCTCGCCTGCGCCCCTTCCTCCTCCTACTCGCCAGCCTCGCGCCGCTGGCCCCCGCCTCGCAGGCAGCCGCGACTCCCCGGCTGGTGAAGGACATCTATTCGGGGCTCTACGGCCTTCCGGGGTCCCTCCCATCGAATCTGGCCGCCGTCGGCAATACGCTCTACTACGTCGACAACGATCAGACCCATGGGCAGGAACTGTGGAAGAGCGATGGCACCGATGCCGGCACAGTCCTGGTCAAAGACATCAGTCCCGGCACCGCCAACAGCAGCCCCCAATGGCTGACCGCGATGGGGGGCCTCCTCTACTTCGTGGCCACCGACGAACTCAACGGTACGGAGTTGTGGAAGAGCGACGGCACGGAGGCCGGCACGGTCTTGGTGAAGGATATCTACCCCGGCGCCGCCAACAGCAATCCCCGCTTCCTCACGGTCATCGGTAACACGCTCTTCTTTGTGGCCACGGACGACACGGCGGGTGCGGAGCTGTGGAAAAGCGATGGCACGGCGGCGGGGACGGTGCGGGTGAAGGACATCGTTCCGGGCGTGGCCGACAGCGCTCCGCAGGGACTCGCCGCCGTCGGGAACAAGCTCTTCTTCCAGGCCTCCGACCCCACCAATGGTCCCGAGCTATGGATGAGCGACGGCACCGCCGCGGGCACGGTCCTCGTGAAGAACATCGCCGCCGGCAAGGGCGGCAGCAGCCCGGTTTATCTCACCGCCGTCGGGAAGACGCTCTTTTTCAGCGCCTCTACCCCGGCCGCCGGGAACGAATTGTGGAAAAGCGATGGGACAGCAAATGGCACCGTGCGCGTGAAGGACATCGTCGGGGGCGCCGGGAGCAGCGATCCCGCGGACCTCACGGCCGTTGGCAGCACGCTCTATTTCACGGCCAGCGATGGAACCGGCGGGCGGGAGCTGTGGAAGAGCAATGGCAACGCGGGCGGAACGGTGCGCGTGAAAGACATCATCGCCGGGAAGAACAGCAGCAATCCTCAATCCCTCACCGCGCTGGGTGGCACGCTCTATTTCGTCGCCACGAATCCGGCCAATGGAACGGAACTATGGAAGAGCAACGGCACAACCGCCGGCACCGTCATGGTGAAAGACATTCAGCTCGGCAAACCCAGCGCCAATCCCGTCTCCCTCACCGTGCTGGGCAACACGCTCTATTTCGTGGCCGACGACGGCTCCCACGGGCCCGAACTGTGGAAAACCGACGGCACCGCCGCCGGCACCGTGCTGGTCAAAGACACCCGCCCCGGTCCGAACGGCGGCAACCTCGGCCCCCAATCGCTCACCGCCGTCGGCGGCACCCTCTTCCTCGTGGCCTCCAGCGCGCCCGACGGCACGCAGCTCTGGAAGAGCGACGGGACCGACGCGGGCACCGTGCAGATCAAGCACCTGCTCCCCGGCCTGGCCGGCAGCAATCCCCAGTGGCTCACCGCGCTCGGCAGCACGCTCTACTTTACCGCCTGGGAGTCCACCGCCGGGGTCGAGTTGTGGAAAAGCGACGGCACTGCGGCGGGAACGACCGTCGTGGACATCTACGATGGCGCGGAGAGCAGTTTTCCCTCCCTCCTGACCGTGATGGGCAACACCCTCTATTTCCCGGCCTACACCTTGCCGGAAGGGCAGGAACTCCGGAAGAGCGACGGCACCAAGGCAGGCACCGTGCTGGTCAAGAAAATCTACAACGACGGCGGCTCTTCAACCGGGAGCAATCCCCAAGGCCTCACCGTCGTAGGCAACACGCTCTACTTCCAGGCCCACGACCTGACTCTCGACGCTCAGAACACGGCGCACAGCGCGGGTGTGGAACTGTGGAAGAGCGATGGCACCACGGCCGGGACCGTGCTGGTCAAGGACATCAATCCCGGCGTCAGCAACAGCAACCCGATCAATCTGACCGCCGTCGGCAACACACTCTACTTCGCAGCCACCGAAGGAGGCACCGGCACCGAACTATGGAGCAGCGACGGCACGGAGGCCGGCACCCAACTGGTCAGAGATATCCTGGCCGGCACCGCGAGTAGCAATCCCCACAGTCTCACCGCCCTCGGCAGCACGCTGGTTTTCACGGCGACCGACCTCACCCACGGTACCGAACTCTGGATCAGTGACGGCACGTTCTCGGGCACCACGCTGCTCAAGGACATCAATCCCGGCGCCACCAGCAGCAATCCGCAATCGCTCACGGTGATCGGGAGCACGCTCTATTTTGTCGCCACCGGAACGAGCGGTGGCACGGAGCTGTGGAAGTCAGACGGCACACCGGCCGGGACGCAGCAGGTGCATTACATCTGGGAAGACACGATCGGAAACAATCCGCATTGGCTCACCGCCGTGGGAAACACCCTCTACTTCATGGCCGCGTCTCCGGACACCGGTCGGGAATTGTGGATGAGCGACGGCACCGCCGCAGGCACCGTCATGGTCAAAGACATCAACCCCGGCGTGGTGGGCAGCAACCCGCAATGGCTCGCCGCCATGGACGGCAAACTCTACTTCCAGGCCCGGGACGCCACCCACGGCGAGGAACTGTGGACCAGCGACGGCACCCCCGACGGCACCGTCCTCCTCGGCGATCTCACCGGCGACTCCGGCGGCTCCGCCCCGATGAACCTCCAGCCCGTCAACGGCAAGCTGTTCTTCACCGCCTTCACGCAACCCACAGGCCGCGAGCTCTACATCTACGACCCCGCCGAAAACACCCCCTCGCCAAATCCGCCGGCGCCTTAAAGATCGGCGCAGGGCCGAGACACAGTACAAACTCAGAACAAAGCGGCGGGATGGAGCATGGCCGATAGCGGCAGCGTTATGGAGTGCGTGCGATTTATCGCCGCTTTGGTTTGCGGCGGAGCCGCGCTGGCCCACGCAGGCGCGACGTCTCCTGTTGTCGCCTTAACAGACTGTTGAAAAACCCCTCCCATGCGAGTCATTCTGATCCCGCATGCGGGGCGGTGTTCTGTGGGCGGCGCAGTCCGGGCCGGACGGGCGTTAGTCGAAGAACTCCGTGACCTCACCAGAGACCGCATCAAAGGACTTCCCTCGTCCCCCTCGCTCATCGCCGTGCGAGCGCACTACTCCGCCACGACATTCGTGAGCATCCTCACTGATGCCAATTCTTCGTGAAAGCCTGCCTGATGTGTTCAATCGCGGTGTTCTTCCGCCAGCGAAACTGATTCGCGAAATACCGGCGGTTGGCGAGGTCTCCGTCGGGGCCGACGGCTTGATACAGTTGGTTGTGACGTTTGGCCCCGTCTTCATCCACCGCGATTTCTTCGTGGTGGGGCAGCGCTCCGCGGTTCGCAAAATCGGGGGCGTCTTCCAATTCTTTCGGAATAAAAGTGATCGCCTCGAAGGTGGATTTTGAGTCCTTCCTCTGCGCATAACGGCCGGAAATAATCTTTCCCTTCCACTGCGCCGCTGCATCCGCTTTCGTGCGTTTCCAAAGATTTTGGTTTAGGGAAAAGTTGGCCGATGTCAGATCGAAGGGCGGGATCGAGGCGTTCGCGGGATTCGCGTCGTAGCTTGGGGGGCACACCAAACCGGCGAGGGGATTTGCCGGATCGTACGGGACGGCCCGGCCCCCGGCGTCGGCCGCCTTCAGAAGTTTCGCAAAGTGCAGATAGGATGAATGGGCATAAAAGTCCGCAATCCCATGGGCCGCGCGGGCAAACTGCACCACATCCGTATTCTGGGCGGAAAATTTGCTCAGCCGGTCTGTCACCCACGCCCAGCCCTCCGGGATGTAGCCATTGTCGAAATGATCGCGCGAATCATACCACTGCGGCAGGTCGATGTCCTCGACGGTCAGTGAGCCGATCCCGTGGAAGTGACTGTCGACCGCATCGGTGAACCACTGCGGCGCGCCCCCTTGGGTCAGGGCCTGCGTGACAATCGACTGATGAACCTGCCCCGCAAACTTCGGGTCCATCCTTCGCCATTTCTTCTCCAAAAAGGAGCGGAAATCCACGCGCGCCGTCACGCCTCGCTCGATGCACCACAGGTGATCGCTGTTGAAGAGGAATTGGGGCACATATTCGACGCGTCCTTGAAACGGGGGAGCCGTGCGTCCTTTCGAAACGGCCTTGGTCTTTCCCGGACTGATCTTCAACGGTTCGATCAAAATCCAGGCGCCGGATTCCGCTTTGTACATCACCCAGGCGTGGTCGTGCTTCTGGATGCGGCGTCCTTGGGAAACGTCGACCCGGCCCAGGGCCACACGCACATTGTAGCCGCTGACACCCGACGCCAGCAGGAGGGAGGCGATCAAAAACGCCCGATCTTCACAGTCTCCACGTTTCACAAAAAGTGTTTCGTCCGGGAACTGCCAGGGATCCCTGCCCCGCCGCGGCTGATACGCGATTTCGCACGCCACAAATGCCGTCACCATCGCGGCACGGTAATCGAACGACGACGCCTTCCGGCTGTTGAAAAGATCCCAGTCCCCACCCACCTGCTGGATGAAACGACACATGTCCTCGTTCAGGGTGCGCCGCATCAGCGCGTTCTTCTCCGTCACCAAAAACTCCCGCACATCGATCGCATATTCGTTGCGGGGAGATCGGATGCCGACCACCGGCCGGGCGGACGGAACGACGCAATCGTGGACAATCGAGTCACCGTCCCAATTCCATTTCGTCAAAAGAGTCACGCCGGGAGTTGTAAAACACATATTCGTTCAAAGGGGTTGACCGTCCTCGCCGGAGCGAAATCTGGAAGACGGCGCATCCAAAAGCACGTCAAAAGATGGCGCGTCATAATTGCCAGCGCGACTCCCGACACGGAGCGCTCGCCTCCGACCTCTTCCCCACATCCTTCATCCTTCATCCTTCCGCTCGCAGAGCGCTCGCCTCGACCCTCTTCCCCACTTTCTGCGCTCTCCCATCTCCCATCTTCCATTTTCCATCCCCGCCCCCTCAAATACAATCGTCCCGGCGGTAGAGTTACCGTCCGGTATGCCGTCGCCGCCGGCTCTCCTGCGACAACTCGGCTCTCAGTGACCGATACCGGGGCGGGACTCAGCGCCGCGAAGCTGGCCCGGCTTGCCCACCCTGCCCGCGCGTTACAGCGCGAGTATCCGGTCGAATCCTATGATCAGGATCGCCACGATCGCGCAACAGACCAGGAAGCCGGCCGCGGAGCGGCGGCCGGGCCGCGGGATTTCCAGATCACCCCACGCCATCCAGAGCCGGGGCTCAGGCACGACGGCTCCCGCCGGCAACGTGCATGGTTCAAGGACCACTTCACCCGGCGACACGGGCGTGCGGGCAAGCGCGTAAAAGCGATCCAGCTTTCCCGTATCAACAGGCCGCGTAACGAGGCTGACGGCCACCGCCGTGCCAATCGTGGTGATGAAGATGAAAAGGATGTCCCACGCGGGTTGGACCGCGGCTCCCGCCGCCGAGACTTTCACAAAACCGCTCCACAAACTTGTGACAATCCCGACACCCCACAACGACGCGCAGAAGGCCCAAATGGAGTAGCCCACCGCCGTCGCGGCCCAGACCGCAGCTACGGACATGCGCCTCCAGAAAAATCCCATCCAGAACGCGATTCCCATGATCGGCGTGATCGCAATGATGATTTCCAACCCCTTCACGAGGCCCGGAACGAGCAAGGCGAAAGCCAGACCCGAGGCGGAGACAACAAACATCGTGGCTCGTCCGATGCCGATGTAGCGCGTCTCCGACTCCGCCGGGAAGAAGGCCCGATAGAGGTTGTTGGTGAAAAGTGCGGACGCGGCGACGAGGATTGCGCTGCACGTGCTCATCGACGCGGCCAGCACGCAGGCGATGAAGAGACCGAGTAGACCGGGAAGCAGCGCGGGCAAAAACTCATGGGCGAGCAACCCGAAGAGGTGATCCGGGTTCACGGGGCGGCCCGCAAAGTAAGCCGCGCCGCCCAGTCCGGTGAGGCACCACGCTATGGTACACACGCGCTTGATGAACGCTCCGGCGACGAACCCGACCTGCCCGTCGGCCTCGCGGCGACTGGCGGAGGAGACCCCGAGGTTGTGGGGAATCATCACCAGCATCGCGAGACTGCTGAGCGTGAGCATCACGACGTGGAAGACGCCGACTTCGCCCGGATTGAAAAGCGTGAACATCGCCGGATTGCTCAAGGTCCGCTTCATGCCCTGCATTCCTCCGACCGCGTGGAGCACGCCGGGCAAGAGCAGAAACGAAAAGACGATGATGAGCACACTTTGGAAGGACTCCGTAATGACCGCTGCCGAGAGTCCACCGACGATACTGTAGGCCAGGAACGAGAGCGTGAGCAGGACCAGCATGACATCGCTGTTCAGGTGGTGGCCGCTCGACGCGTCGAGCACGGCGCCGGCGCCTTTGAGCACCAGTCCGAGGGAAAGCGCGGACTTGATCAATCCCGCCACACAGAACAAATGCCCGACTCCCCGATCGAACCGGGCCTCGAATATGTCCGCCACCGTGATCGCGCGAAACCGGCGCAGCAGCGGCATCACCAGCCAAAAAAACGGCGTGGCGAACATAAAGAGCCATTGGTACCAAATCCCGGACGCGCCGCTGACGTAACACTTCGAAGCCACGGTCACAGCCTGATCCGAACTGGTGCCGGTGCCGAAGGTCGCCATTGCCAGCATCCACTTCCCGAACTTCCGCGGCATGAAATACTCTCCGGAGGTCCGCACGCTGCGTCCACTGCGCAGGCCGACCCAGGTGATGCCGAGCAGGTAAATCAGTACCACGGCGAGATCGATGGGCGCCAGCCCAAGTAAAGTGGCCAGTCCTCTTGAGGCGGGGAGAGCGGCGGGATCGGGCGGCATCACGGGGAGTGAAGGTAACCGCGTGTCGTTCCACTAGGAAGCGCGGATAGGCCCGTGTCGGCGTTTACCCCCAATGTAAAAGTGCACGCTTCGCTCCCGTATGCAGGCACTCGGTGCCTGCGCCTGATCCGCGCCCTCACCTGCGAGCATCAAGGCAGCTGATGGGGTGTAGAGTAGACGGGAAAAGAGACGGTGTGAAGGCCTGCAGGCCCAGGAAAACAAAGGAAACAAAGGGGTCAGGCGTATTTTGTTGACTGAGAGGCCCATCGTTCCCACGTGCCCTCGGATGGTATACCGCCCCGATAAATACAAGACGCGTTCTGCGTGGCAGTAACTTTCCTTCCATATTCCTTTGCTCTTTGCTCGGCCTGTCAACAAAATACGCCTGACCCCTACTTCCGGCTCGACGCCCATTGTCACCGGGCGATTTATGTAGCGTTTGTGGCAGAGGAACAGTTGCCCTTTTCGGTCCTTCCCGATGATCAGTCGGCCACGAAAACCGCGCGCTTTTATCGCCTCGCCTACCGCATCGAGCACGCCTGGGCCCAGTTGGACGTTCTCGACCTGGACCGTCACCTCCTCATTTGGAACCGAGGGCCCAGCCTTGAGTTTATCAATGCGAGACTGCGAGTGGATTACGACAACGTCCTCATTCGGCAGGTAGATTTTGATCGTGTCCACCGCGGCCGGCACGCCCTCCTCTCGGTGCTCGACGGCGTGCTCAATGAATGGGATGTGCGCGTTGTTGTTTCGGAACCCCAACCGAAAGGAGCGCGTTTACTTCCGCGCCTCATCGGCCCGGATCAAGTATGGCTCGCATCCATGCGGCGCCAGCACTGTCCCGCGGATCACGACCGCGCCGCTCTTCTTGCGCGCCGCGCAGAAAACGCAATCACCGGAATTCTTGGCCATTCAGGATTCCTCGATCCATCGCCACTCGCCATCGCGAAAAACGCATATTGGCGGGATTCTCATTGCCCTGCTCTTGAGGCAAAGGAGAGCCATACATCAACCCGTCAACTTTTTTGTAAGCTTCAACTCCGTCAGTTCGCTGTATCCGGAGGCAAGCTTTCTCCCAGGGCCGAGGAACTCTATTCCACCCTCTTGCCCATTGTCGTTCAGATATCGGAGATGCCGCATTCTCAATTCGTGGCCGGATTTGAGGATCGTTGCGAGATTCTCCCAATCATCGCGTTTGATGGTGATGCCGGTGTCCATTTTGCCAGCGAGGATGTGGTCAATGAACTCGACCGACCACTTATGGACAAGGATCAGGAGATCGTTCTGCCACTGCTTCTCTTCCAGCGACCGCTTGGCTCTGGAGGCGCTAATATGCATGAGACCTTTGTTGATTCTCTTCACCTCATCCTTCAACAGATCGCCCATGGGGCCAAAGCTAAAATCTTCGCTTACCAAATCGTCGAGACCTTCAGTTGTGTCGCTGATGCTCTGCGTGAAAAAATCGTATAGGACCCGTGCGTGGGCGATTCGGGTGAAATTGATGCTTTCCCAGATGCAGTAGTCATTCGCGACATACTCGGGGACGCCAAGGGCGAATTTGATTTCGTAGATTACCGAATCCTCGAGAAGGAATGCTTTCTCAGCGGCAGATATGTTCGGGCGTGGACGTCTCGGCATTCTTCAATTGTGAACCGTAGGGACCGCTTCCACAACTTCCTTGCTGCAGATCCGGTCGTCCGCCTGCGGGAAATAGACGTCAGACGTTGATTGTTGACTGGCGCAGCAGTAGGGAGTCAGGAGTGGGTCAGGCGTATTTTGTTGACTGAAAGGCTCATCGTTCCCACTAGCCCGCGGACGGTAAAACGCCCCGAAAATCAAGGCCATTCGGGTCCTGACCCCTTCCCCCTTCCCGCCGACAAAGGTGATGACGGCGAATCTCCAAAACCACCCCTCTTTGCTGAGGCTCACTTCGCCTTTTTCGGTAGGTGTCGCTTTCGCGTCTTGGTCTTCTCCGCAGCGTAATACTCACGCCATCCCTTCTCGATCTTGCCCTGGATTTCACGATGGCTCGATTCGCTGGCCCTGACCACGAGAGAGCGTGTGCGACTATTGTAAACTGCGGAAGGTTGGTTATTTCTGGCGTCCCGCGAATACCAGCGGCTTGGGCGAATCATTTCTGGCGGAACTGGGGCATCAAAATCAGGGGGCATCAGATACTCGCGCGTCTTCAGCATTGAGGGCGGCGACGATGTGAGAAGGACGGCATCGGGTTCCACTTCCACGTGGTACTGGCCAAGAATGGCGATGGCCACGACGGCTTCGTGCAGCGATACCTCCTTCGCGGAATAGCTGATCGTCGGATTGGTTTCAATGCCGCCGGGTGAGGCCCCTGATTCCGCGGGTTCCGCGGGTTCCGCGGGTGTGCTCACTGAATCGAGGCCCGGGATGCCGGGCTGTTGGCTCGCTGGGTTTTCGGCATCGAACGATTCGAGAACGATGTTCACGCCGCGATCGCCGCGCGCGGACTTCGCGTCATAGCGCGCACTCAGCACTTTCAGGCGTTCGATGGCCTCGCGCAAAGGCACCTTCTCCAACGTGACGTCCAGAAGGGTAATGGCTCGCATCTTCTCCCTCAATCGACCGGAGTCGTCTTTCACGATTACTTTTGGAACATGCGGACCGGGGATCGGGGGCTCCTTGAAGGGCTTCGGCTTCGACTCCTGCTCGAGGATGGTTTCGATCAGATCGAGTTGGTTTTGCGACGTATGAACGGTCAAACGCGTCGCTGCACGATTGAGTTTCGCCCAAGCCCCTTCGTGAAATTCGGCGCCTTGGATGATGAAGAACTGGCGGCAATCCTTCTTCAGAGCCGCCATGGCCTCGGGTGACTCGAGCACGCCGATCTTGAAGTCCCGCGTGAGCATGGGATCCGGTTCCGACCGCGGAACGACCAGGACACCGTTCGCCGAAATTCTGAACTTAAGGTCCGCGAGGCCAGCCACGTAGCGCAGCGCTTCGATGACCGGAATATTGGTCAGTGACACCACGTCCCGTTCCAATGCCAGGAGCAATCGGGGGGGCTCGCCGGTGGTCGTTGGCGATTCGCCTGGGGAAGTGGGGTTGGTTTCCCCCAAAGGAGTCGATGGAGGGACTCGCACAACGATGGGCACGCCCAATCCTTCCCGATCGAGCCGTTTGGCTTCACGACCGATAAAATCCAACGCCTCGCGGAAGGCGGCCTCGCGGAACTCCAGTTTCGGAATGATCAAGTTTTCGAGCCTCCATCGAATCTGCCGCTCGGAGATCGCAGCGGCCGGCTGGGACTTGGCCGCCATGGCCATGTTGCCGCAGAGAGAGATGACGCAAGCGGCGATCAGCAGGGGGCACCGCCATTTCATGAGCTTGAGATAGCGAGATTTGGGGCTTTGGCCAAGGAAGATTCGGGCAACTGACGGGGTCGCCAGGCTGACGGGGCCAGGCTGAATGATCCTCTAGGGAAAAGGGGGCAGGCTTCATATCTGACAGAATGCAGCCGCCGTTGGAACTCGGCGGTCCAGTAGGGGTCAGCAGTAGGGGTCAGGCGTATTTTGTTGACAGCCGAGGGTGGGAAAGAGCGTGAGTTCCTGAAGCTCAGGACACCCTCCAAATAAGCTCGTCGATGAAGCACCTTCATTCCAACGACTTTCCCGCGGCCCTGACGCGGACAGGATTGGCCGCGCCACGGTCCGCGGGTCACCGAGCATCGGTGGCGTTTGCCGGCAAAGTAACGTCGCCCGCGCTCGTTTCCTGACCGTCGGCGACTTTGGCCGTCTTCTTTTCCACACCTGCGATTTGCTGGATCGGCGCGCCCTGGCCGGTCCCGACCTGGATCTCGTACTCGCCGGCGCGCACTGGGCCCACGCGATAGGCGCCATTTGCGTCGGTGATTGCGATGCGGTCTCCATAGGAAATGTCGAGATGATCGGTGGAGACCGGGGAGACGCGCATTTTGGGTGCGGGACGGCCCTGGGCGTCGAGCACTCGGCCGGTGATCCAGCCGCCTTGTGTCATCCGCAACTGGAACTTCAGGTCGTCGCCCGGCTTGCAGGAGAAAGGCTCGCTCACGGCGTTGGCGGCCGGCGCGGCATGCTCGGCCCAAATATACGCGCTCAGATTGTAGACGAGGCCATTGCCCGCGGGAATGTAGCCGGCGAATTCCCCCTGCTCATTCGTCCGCGGGGTAAAACGGCTGTCGCCCGTAATCCCACCGCCGCCGCCACCATTACGCACGGCGCCCACGTTGATGTCCTTCATGGGAGTGCCGTCGGGGCCCAGGATCACGCCGGAGATGCGGACGCCTTTTTCCATGAGGATGCGCCAGGACTCCGGGCCCGCGCCCACGTCGATGTGGAGGGACCCAACTCCATCGCTCCCGGTGAGCGCTTTCTTCTTCGGATCATAATGGCGCCACTGCACCGGCTCGTCTTCCCGCCACCAGCGCACGTAGGAGTGTTGCTCATGACCGGGGTAACTGTTGTCCATCCGGTGCGACTCAAACTCCGTGTCGCCCGGTGGCAAATTCTCCCAGCGTGCGATCCCGCGGGCGTCGCTCACGCGGGTGCTGCCTTCGCGCGCCGTGAAGACACCGTCGGATCGCCGCATCATGATACAGATCTCGATTCCCGGCACGGGCTGGCCCGTTTCCCAGTCGACGAGCTGGAGCTCCGCGGTGTGGCCCGGCTGGAGCGTGGCCGGGAGGGCGACGGCGGCCCCGGCCGCGACGGCCACTTCGCCACGAGCGAATCGGCCATCGGCGCTCTTCGCCGTGAATTGATATTTCCCCGGCTCGATCGGGAAATCGTAGCGGCCGTCGGGGCCTGTCTCGGTGGAGAACTGGATGTGCTCGACCTTGAAATCCATCCGCTCGCGCCGGGTGCTCTTTTCCTTTTCGAACGTGAGCGCGACCTTGCCAGGGTTCTCACCACCGATTGTGCCCTTCACGCGGGTCGCATTCTGCAACGTCACCTGGAAGCCTTCGCCCACCGGGATGTCCGTGAGAAACAGCGGAGCCAGGCCGGGGCTTTGAACCGTGACATAGGTGAACCACTTTTCCTTCGCCCCCGGCACGCGGAAGACGCCGCTGGCATCGGTGGTGAGCGGCGGTTTGTCGAGCGCCCACCACGCGCCGTTGAAAGCGACGGTGGCGCCGGCCAGGGGCCGGCCATCCGGCCCAAGCACGCGACCGGCGATTTCATCGGCCTGCACAGCGGGCACCGTGGGATCGGGCCGGGTGTCACCGGCGCCGGGCGCCTCCTTCGCGCGGATGAGGATGAGGCCGCCCTGCTCGGGGATGGAGCCTTCGGCCTGCACGATGCCCTGACCTTCCGTCTCGATGACAAAATCGATGTGGTTGCCGGGTTTGGCGAGGGCCATGCCGTTGCGCTGAATGACGACATCGGCTCCCCGGCGTTCCAGGATTTGCAAGGGGCTATCGGTCCAGCGAACGTTTCGGCCCTGGCTGACGATCGAGACGAAGAACTGCCTGAAGCTCTTGATCGCCATGGGCCGGCCATCGAGGCCTTCCAGGCGCACGAGATAGCGGTCCGCAATGGTCAGCGTGCGCGTCCCGGCGGGGCGGACGGGAGCGGCTGGGCTCGTTCCGGCGGCGGCGGGAGCCAGTTCCATCGTGCCCCAGGCATAGCGCACGTCTTTTTCTTCGATGCGGTACTTGGCGCCGGGGATGACGCTGGCGACCCGCAGGACGCCTTGCGCGTCGGTTCTCCCGGCGGTGCTGCGCAGCGTCTCGCCTTCGATCTCCACGGAGGTTTCCACCGCCAGGTTGGGACGCGGCTGGCCCTCGAGGTTCACGATTTTCACCTCTGCGGAGGTCGTCGGCCGGAGGGTGACGGGCGCGGCGAGGTCGAGGCGTTCCCCGTTTAGGTCACTGCTGATGATTCCGGCCGATTTTCCATCCGCGCTCGTGACCATGAGCACAAAGCGCAGGCCGACCGGCATCGATTCCAGTTCGAAAGTTCCGTCTGCATGGCCCGGCGCACCGTTCCAGGCATTGCCCGCCCAGCGATTGCGCTCCAAGCGCGTCCCGGGGATGACGACGCTCACCTTGCATCCCGCGGCAG
>Ga0070658_10003031_pt1 | contig 13897 bp, 10 predicted proteins | sample KBSC13metaG_FD_64664 | JGI IMG/M metagenome (GOLD analysis project Ga0070658, IMG submission 64664) | Corn rhizosphere microbial communities from Kellogg Biological Station, Michigan, USA - KBS C1-3 metaG | ecosystem: Host-associated > Plants > Roots > Rhizosphere > Soil ... | reverse complement strand
TCGCATCGGGTTCCCAATCCGGCACCGGCGAGACGCCGTCGCGGGCCAGGTGCTCGGAATAGAACTCCAGCCTGCCCGACGGAGTCTTGAAGGGCTGGCCATCCCAGCCGTGGGCGATGTTGATCGGCGTGCCAGAAAAGATCGCGTCGTGGTCGGCGGCGCCCGCCGGGCCGGTGGCGCCGGACAGCAATTCCCTGGCGGCGTCCTGGGGTGACAGGGTGAAGACGCGGTCGGTGAGGTCCATGCGCCTGGCCAGCGCCTGCGCCACGTCGAAGTTGGAGCGCGCCTGGCCGCGCGGCGTCGCGGCCTGCTGGCCCCACTGCATCCAGTAGGCGCCGTAGGCGCGGTAAAGATCGTCGGTCTCGAGGTAGCTCGCCGCCGGCAGCACGATGTCGGCATACTTGGCCGTGTCGGTCATGAAGGGATCGTGCACGACGGTGAACAGGTCCTCGCGCGACAGTCCTTTCTGCACTTTGTGCACCTCGGGGCAGGTGACGGCGGGATTGTTGGCCGACACATAGAGCGCGCGGATCGGCGGGTCCGTCATGTTGAGGAGCTCTTCGCCCAGACGCAGATGGTTGACCAGGCGCGCCGTTGCCGGGCCGGACGGTTTGCGGATGGCGTTGTAGTTGAGGTCGCACGACGCCGCCGTCAGCAGTAGCGAGCCACCGCCCTTCACGTCGTAGTGGCCGGTGACGCCTGGCAGCAGTGCGACAGCGCGCAGCGCCTGGCCGCCGGCGGCAAGCCGCGTCATGCCTTCGCCCAGCCGGATCATCGCGGCCTTGGCCTTGCCGTACATCGCCGCGAGCGTCTCGATGTCCTCGACCTTGAGGCCGGTGATCTCGGCCACGCGCTTGGGCGGGAACTTGGGCAGGATGTCGCGCTCGACGGTGTCGAAGCCCAGCGTCTTGGCCGCGATGTAGTCGCGATTGGCCAGGCCATCGCGCACGAGGATGTGCATGACGCCCAGCGCCAGTGCCGCATCGGTGCCGATCCGGATCGGCAGGTAGAGATCGGCGGACTTGGCGCTGCGCGTGCGGCGCGGGTCGATGACGACCACCTTCATGCCGCGGTTCTTCTTGCCGTCCTCGCACAGTGCCCAGAAGTGGACATTGGTCGCCGCAAGATCGGCGCCCCACGAGATCATCAGGTCGGAATGCACCACGTCCTGCGGATCGGCGCCGCCGACCGGGCCCACCGTTACGTCCCACGCCGTCTCGCAGCAGGTGTCGCACACGGTGCCGGCCTGCAGGCGCGAGCTGCCCAGCGCATGGAAGAGGCCGTTCACCAGGCCGCGGTTCATCAGCCCCTGGTGGGCGGAGTAGGCGTAGCCGAGGAGGGCGAGCGGGCCACTCTCCCGGATGATCGCCTTCCATTTGGACGCGATCTCGTCGAGCGCCTCGTCCCAGGTGATCGGGGTGAACTTGCCCGAGCCCTTGGGGCCGCTGCGCCGCATCGGCGTCGACAGGCGCTCGGGGGAGTTGACGTTGTCGGTGTCGCGATTGACTTTTCCGCAGGCGAAGCCCGCGGTGTAGGGCTGGTCGGGATCGCCCTGGAGGCGCACGACCTTGCCGTCCTCGACGTGGGCCACAAGGGAGCACATGTCGGGACAATCGTGGGCGCAGACGACTCGAACTTGCTTCACCGTACCGTCTCCCCGAATTCGGAAGACGGTACCGTATCAGAGGAAGGCGGCGAACGCGGCCTTACTTCTTCTTGGCGGCGTCCTTAGCCGGGGTCGCCTCGGCCTTGGCGCCGGTCGACTTGGAACCGGCGGCCATGCCCGCGCCGGTCATGCCGAAACGGTCCTTGAAGCGCTGCACGCGGCCGCCGCGATCGATGCTCTGGCGCACGCCGGTCCAGGCCGGATGGGTCTTGGGGTCGATATCGAGGCGCATCGACGCGCCTTCCTTGCCCCAGGTCGACTTCGTCTCGAAGGACGTGCCGTCGGTCATCACCACGGTGATCTTGTGGTAGTCCGGATGGATCTTCTCTTGCATCGCCTGCTCCTGCGCCATGTGGGGCCGATTCCGACCGGCCCGCGCGATAAGGCGGGGGATATACAGGCACGCCCCCCCTCAAACAAGGGGTGTGTCCACAAGCCGGTTGTCCGTCCCCCGACGGGCCTGATAGACCGGCCGGACATGAGCGATTCATCCTTTGAGAGCCTGGCGGACAGCCTCCTCGAGGCCCTCGAAGAGGGTCTGGGCGAGGTGGCCGATGCCGAATTGCAGGGTGGCGTCCTGACCGTCGAGCGCGACGGGGGCACCTGGGTCATCAATAAACATGCACCCACCCGGCAAATCTGGCTGAGTTCCCCGAAATCGGGCGCCCGGCACTATGCCTTCGAGGACGGCACCGGCCTGTGGCGCGATACCCGGGGCACGGGCGACCTGATGACGACCCTGGCCGGCGAGCTGGGCGCCACCCTGGCATGGCAGCCGGAATGAACCGTTTCGCCGGCCTCAGCCTGCTCGGCCCTTATCTCAGGCCCTATCGTGGCCGGGTGGCGCTCGCCCTGTTGTCGCTGATGGTGGCGGCCGGCACGGTGCTGGCCTTCGGCGCCTGCCTGCGGGCGCTGATCGACCGCGGCTTCGCCCAGGGCCGGCCGGACGTCCTCAACTATGCGCTGGCCTCGCTGCTGGTCGTGGCGCTGGTCCTGGCGATCGCGTCGGGCGGGCGCTTCTATCTGGTGTCGTGGCTCGGCGAGAGGGTCGTCGGCAACCTGCGCAAGGACATCTTCAGCCACGTGCTGAAGCTCGGACCGGCATGGTTCGAGATCAAGCGTTCGGGTGACGTGATGAGCCGCATCTCCGCCGACGCCCAGCTCATCGAGCAGGTCATCGGCTCGTCGGCCTCGGTGGCGCTGCGCAACACCCTGATGTGCGTGGGCGGCATCGCCATGCTGGTGATCACCAACCCGAAGCTGGCGCTGCTGGTGCTCGCGGTCGTGCCGGTCGTCGTGGCGCCGATCATCATCTTCGGCCGCAAGGTGAGGGCGCTCTCGCGCGAGGCCCAGGCCCGCATCGCCGATCTCGTGGCCGAGGGCGGCGAGACCCTCGACGCGGTGCGCACAGTGCAGGCCTTCGCCCAGGAAGACCGTGCGGGGCAGAGCTTCGGGCAGGCGACCGAACTTGCGTTCGCCGCCTCCGTCCGCCGCATCGGCCGGCGCGCGGTGATGACGACGCTGGTGATCTTCATCGTCTTTTCCGCCGTCGGCTTCCTGCTGTGGATGGGCGGCCAGGACGTGATCGCGGGCGAGATCAGCGCCGGCGACCTGTCGGCCTTCGTGTTCTACGCCGTGCTGGTGGCGAGCTCGGGCGGAGCGATCAGCGAGACCATCGGCGATCTCCAGCGCGCCTCGGGCGCCGCCGAGCGCCTGGCCGAGTTGCGTGCCGAGCTGCCGGTGATCGTCGAGTCCGCCCAGCCACAGCCCCTGCCCAGGCCGTCGCAGGGCGCCATCGCCTTCGACGAAGTGTCCTTCCGCTATCCCACCCGGCCCGACAGCCTGGCACTCGCCGGCTTCGACCTGCGCGTCGCGCCTGGCGAGACGGTGGCGATCGTGGGCCCGTCGGGCGCCGGCAAGACCACCGTGTTCAACCTGCTGCTGCGCTTCTACGACCCCGAGGCCGGCCGCATCCGGGTCGACGGCGTCGATGTGAAGGATCTCCGGCTGGCCGAGCTGCGGCGGGCGATCGCCATCGTCCCGCAGGAGCCGGTGCTGTTCACCGCCTCGGTGGCCGACAACATCCGCTATGGCCGCCCGGACGCCTCGCAGGCCGAAGTCAGGGCCGCGGCCGAGGCCGCCTCGGCGCTGTCCTTCATCGAGGCGCTGCCGCAGGGTTTCGAGACCGATCTGGGCGCCCGCGGCCTGCGCCTCTCCGGCGGCCAGCGCCAGCGGCTGGCGGTGGCCCGGGCGCTGCTCTGCGACCCCGCGATCCTGCTGCTCGACGAGGCCACCAGCGCCCTCGACGCCGAGAGCGAACTGGCCGTCCAGCAGGCGCTCGACCGGCTGATGCACCAGCGCACGACCTTGGTGATCGCCCACCGCCTGGCGACTGTGCAGAAGGCCGACCGGATCGTGGTGGTAGACCAAGGTCGGGTGGTCGACGTCGGTCGCCACGCCGATCTCGTGCGCCGGGGCGGGCTCTATGCCCGTTTGGCGGACCTCCAGTTCAACCAGCCGGCGGCGGCCGCAGGCTGAGAGGTGAATTCACTTTTTGGTTTAAGTAGCGATAATTTTCTCTTGAAAATCAGTAAAGTGGCCGATATTCTTGAGTCATATTTTAGCTATTTTGACATCGCCAAGAAGAGAATTCCCATGCTCGCACGGTTTCCTCTGCAGGCTTCCGCCCACACCACCCGCCTCAGCCGTCTCGGCGAATGGTGGCCCGCGGCCCTGATCGGCCTTCTGGCCCTGATGACGGGCAGTCCCGACGGCAACGCCCAGACCCTGCTCGGCCTGTTCTGACCTGCACTCGCGCCTCCTCGCCATGCGGTAATTTTATTGCGTGGGGGGAGTGGCGAGAAATGAGAAGAATCGCGAGAAATCCTTCTGCCATCGGCATCGAAGGTCTCTCACGGCCGTGAGAATCCGGAAACCTGTTGTGGCTATTCAAAAGCCAGTGTCGGCCGACCTAGGCCTGTGCCTTGCGTTCGGCGTCGAGGCGGCGCAATTCGCGCCGCATGATCTTGCCTGTCGTGGTCAATGGCAGCTCGGTCACGAACTCGACCTCGCGCGGATATTCGTGGGCCGCCAGCCGGGTCTTCACGTAGCCCGCCAGATCGGCCTTCAGGGCGTCGGTGGGGGCGGTTCCCGGCCGCAGCTGGACGAAGGCCTTCACGATCTCCGTCCGCACCTTGTCGGGGATGCCGACCACCCCGACCATCGACACGGCCGGGTGCTTCATCAGGCACTCCTCGATCTCGCCCGGGCCGATGCGGTAACCCCCCGAGGTGATGACGTCGTCGTCGCGGCTCTTGAAGAAGACGTAGCCGTCCTCGTCGATCTTCCCGAGGTCGCCGGTCAGCAGCCAGTCGCCCGCGAACTTCCTGGCCGTGGCCTCCGGGTTGCGCCAGTACTCCAGCATGACGATGGGATCGTGCCGCCAGCCGGCGATCTGGCCTTCCTCGCCGGGCGGCAGGACGTTGCCCTCGCCATCAACGATGGCGACCTTGCGGCCGGGGCAGGCGCGGCCGCAGGAGCCGGGGCGGACCTCGAACCAGTCGGGTGAGTTCAGCAGCATCAGGTTCATCTCGGTCTGGCCGTAGCCCTCCGAGATCGTCGTGCCGAAGGTGTCGCGGCCCCACGACAAGAGCTCCTCGCCCATCGCCTCGCCGCCGGTGCAGATCGAGCGCACATCGTAGTCCCAGCGCTTCCGCGGGTCGGCGACCTGCCGCATCATCTTGAGCGCGGTGGGCGGGATGAAGCTCACGCCCACCTTGTGCTTGGCCAGCATGGCGAAGGCGCGCTCGGGGTCGAACTTGGCGAAGCGATGGGCCAGCACCGGCGTGCCGAAGTACCAGGCCGGGAACAGCGCATCGTAGAGGCCGGCAATCCACGCCCATTCGGCCGGCGTCCACATCACCTCGTTGCCGCGCGGCCAGTGGCCGAGCCACTGCTCCACCGGCGGCACCGAGCCGATCATCATGCGATGGGCGTGCAGCGCGCCCTTGGGTTGGCCGGTCGTGCCCGAAGTGTAGATCAGCAGCGCGGGGTCCTCGGCGCCGGTGTCCATCGTGATGAAGCGGTCGGAAGCCGCGTTCAGCAGCCCGTCCCAGTCGAGGAACTCGGCGCCATGCGCGCCCGCGCCGATGACAATGATCGTCTTGAGGTGTGGCAGGCGTTCGCGCACCGCCAGGATCTTCGGCATGTTGGCCATGTCGGTGATGACCGCCGAGGCCTCGGCATTGGCCAGGCGGTATTCGACCGCTTCCTCGCCGAACAGGGTGAAGAGCGGCAGCACGACGGCGCCCATGCGATAGCCCGCGAGATGGCAGACGGTGAGCTCCGCGCCCTGGCTCAGGAACACGCCGACGCGATCGCCTTTCCCGATGCCCTTGGCGGCGAGCGCATTGGCCAGGCGTGAACTCGCGGCCAGCAGCTGGCCGAACGTCCAGTTGCGCACCGAGCCGTCGGCATTCTCGACGATCAGGGCGAGCGCGTCCGGGGGATGTCGTTCGCAGACGGCGCGGCCGATGTTGAACTTCGCGGGCGTGGGCCAGCGGAACCGGCGCATCGCTTCTTCGTAGGGGAGGCCGTGCGGGATCATGAGGCCGGCACTATGCCATGTGGACCGTCCTCTGCCAGTGGAGGTATTCTGCAGCATGAGCCCAGACGACCATTCCTACGCCCCCGTGCGCGCCGGCCGCAGCGCCGAAGAAGGCATCAAGATCGTGCCGTCGGTCTGTCCGCACGACTGCACCAGCACCTGCGCGCTCGAGGTCGAGCGACTGGACGGCAAGACGATCGGCCGCGTCCGCGGCTCGATGCGCAACGACTACACCGCGGGCGTGATCTGCGAGAAGGTCGCGCGCTACGCCGAGCGCGTGCATCATCCCGACCGGCTGATGAAGCCGCTGCGGCGCACCGGTCCGAAGGGCTCCAAGCAGTTCGCCGAAATCTCGTGGGACGACGCGCTCGACATCGTGGCCGAGCAGTTCATCGCCAAGGCCCGCCAGCACGGTACCGAGACGATCTGGCCGTATTACTATGCCGGCACGATGGGCCTGGTGCAGCGCGACGGCATCAACCGGCTGCGCCATGCGATGAAATACTCACGCTATTTCTCGACGATCTGCGTGACGCTGTCCGACACCGGCTGGATCGCCGGCACCGGCGTCAAGCGCGGCGCCGACATGCGCGAGGTCGACGAGCATTCGGATCTGGTCGTGATCTGGGGCGGCAACCCGGTGAACACGCAGGTCAACGTCATGACCCACGCCATGAAGGCCCGGAAGCGCGGCGCCAGGATCGTCGTGGTCGATCCCTACCGCACCGGCACGGCCGAGCAGGCCGACATGCACCTCGCGGTGCGGCCAGGCACCGACGGCGCGCTGGCGGTCGGCATGATGCACGTGCTGTTCAAGGAAGGCTACGCCGACTGGGAGTACCTGCGGAAATACACCGACGCGCCCGACGAACTGGCCGCGCACGTGGCCGCGCGCCCGCCGGAGTGGGCGGCGAAGATCACCGGCCTGTCGGTCGAGGAGATCGTGGGTTTCGCCCGGCTCTACGGCCAGGCCAAGGCCGCCTTCATCCGCTGCCACCACGGCTTCAGCCGCAGCCGCAACGGGGCGGCCAACATGCATGCCGTCACCTGCCTGCCGGCGGTGACCGGCGCGTGGAAGGCCAAGGGCGGCGGCGCGCTCTACGGCCACACCGGCATGTACCCGATCGACAAGACGCTGATCGAGGGGCTCGACGTGGTCGACAAGTCGCTCCGCGACCTCGACCAGTCGCGTCTCGGGCCGATCCTGACCGGCGACGCCGACGCGTTGAAGAACGGCCCGCCGGTGACCGGCATGCTGATCCAGAACACCAACCCCGCGCTGGTCTGCCCGGAGCTGGAGCTGGTGCACAAGGGCTTCGCGCGCGAGGACCTGTTCACCTGCGTGCACGAGCAGTTCATGACCGAGACGGCGGCGCGCGCCGATATCGTGCTGCCGGCGACCATGTTCCTCGAGCATGACGACTTCTACACCGCCAGCGGCCACACCTACTTCCAGGTGACCAAGGCGGCGATCGAGGCGCCGGGCGAGTGCCGTGAGAATCACTTCGTGCATGTCGAGCTGGCCAAGCGCCTGGGCGCCCAGCACCGCGGCTTCGAGATGACGCCGTGGGAGATCATGGACGAGACGCTGAAGACGTCGGGTATGTGGGACGCCGAGACCAACTGGTCGAAGGGCGGCCAGGATTTCCACCTCGGCTTCGAGACCTCGCATTTCCTCGACGGCTTCGGCTGGCCCGACAAGAAGTTCCGCTTCAAGCCCGACTGGAAGGCCTACGGCCCGCGCGGCAAGGACATGCCGGTACTGCCCGACCATTTCGACGTGATCGACAATGCGACCGAAGACAAGCCGTTCCGCCTGGTCGCCGCGCCGGCGCGCACGTTCCTCAACTCGACCTTCACCGAGACCGCGTCGAGCCAGAAGCGCGAGGGGCGGCCGACGGCGATGATGAATCCCGAGGACTGCACGGCCATGGGCATCGTCGACGGCGACGAGGTCGAGGTCGGCAACCAGCGCGGCAAGACGGTCGTGCACGCCAGGGCCAAGGCCGGCCAGCAGCGCGGCGTCGTGGTCGTCGAGGGTATCTGGCCGAACGCCAAGTTCCAGAGCGGCATCGGCATCAATGCCGTGACGTCGGCCGATCCGGGCTGGCCGCACGGCGGCGCGGTGTTCCACGACACCGCCGTCTGGATCCGCAAGGTCGCTTGAGCGACTTCCGGCCGGCCGCCAATCCCAGCATCGCCCAGGCGCAGGCGGCGCGCACGCCTGGCCGCGCGCATGTGCTGGTGATCGGCAACGAGAAGGGCGGCTCGGGCAAGTCGACCACCGCCATGCACATTGCCGTGTCGCTGCTGGGCGACGGGGCGAAAGTGGCTACCATCGACCTCGACGCGCGCCAGGGCACGTTGAGCCGCTACGTCGAGAATCGCGCGGCCTACGCCACCCGCAAGGCTCTGGTGCTCGCCGTGCCGGTCCATGCCGCCGTCCACGCCTCGGGCGACAGCGCCGACGAAAAAGCGCGCTTCGAGGCGGCGCTCGAGCCCGTGGTGACGACGGCCGACTTCGTGATCGTCGACACGCCGGGCAGCGACACGCACCTGTCGCGCCTGGCGCACACCTGGGCCGACACGTTGCTGACGCCGCTGAACGACAGCTTCATCGATCTCGACCTGCTGGCGCGCATCGACCCCGAGACGCTCAAGATCGTGCGGCCCTCGGTCTATGCCGAGGCCGTGTGGAAGCAGCGGCAAATCCGTTCGATGCAGGGCGCCCGCCCGGTGGACTGGATCGTGATGCGCAACCGCCTGTCGTCGCTGGCTGCGCGCAACAAGCGCGACATGGGCACGGTGATCGAGGCGCTGTCCAAGCGCATCGGCTTCCGCACCGCCGCCGGCTTGAGCGAGCGCGTGATCTATCGCGAGCTGTTCCTCAACGGACTGACCCTGCTCGACCTGCGGCGCGGCCCCTCTGGCGGGAAGACGGGACCGTCGATGACCATGAGCCACGTCGCGGCGCGTCAGGAAGTGCGTGACCTCGTGAGGGCGCTCAATCTGCCGCCGCCATCTGCGGCGCCGTCATTGGACGGCCCCGCGACAGCAGCAGCCACGCCAGCGCCGCCGACTGCAGGATGAAGAGGGCGCCGAACGCCCAGGTGTAGCCGTCCGGCGCGTAGCCGGTCGCCGTGCGCGGCCACAGGTCGACGACTTTGCCCATCGCCCACTGGCCGGCGAAGATCACCAGGAAGACCGTGAGGTTGCTGGCGGCCGAAACGCGGCCGGCATAGTCGTGCGGGAAGGCCGCCACCATCAGCGGCATGTACTGGATCGGGCAGGCGCCCAGGAAACCGAACAGGACCCAGGCCAAAGTCGGATGGGTCGCAGGCGCGAAGGCGATCCAGCCGACCACCACGATGAAGAGCAGCGACGTGATGCTGGAGAAGGCGAAATCGCTGATGCCGATGCGGCGGCACCAGCCGGTGAACACGCCGCTGGCGGCGAAGCCCACCGCTGTCGCGGTCATGGCGTAGAGCTGGATGTTGGCACGGTCGGGCTCGATGGCGATCGCGCCGACGTCGCGCAGCCAGGGGCCGATCCACAGGCTGACGCAGCCGATGAACGCGAGCTGCTGCACCGCGAGCAGCGGCTGGATCCGCCAGTAGTAGCCGTCGGTCAGCACGGCGCCCATGACGCGGAACTGTTCGCCGAGCGTGGCCGTGCGACCTGCCGCCGGGCGTTCCGGCACCACGATGAAGATGGCGACAGCACTGGCGAGACAGGCTGCACCCAGCCAGAAGAACAGTTCACGCCAGCTCATCACCGACAGCGACCATTGCACCGGCAGCGTCGCCGCCATCGAACCGGCGCCGCCCGCCATCATGTAGAAGCCGATGACGATGCCCCACTGCCGTCGCGGGTACCACATCGTGAAGATCTTGATGGCCGCGGTGAGCCCGCTGGCAAAGCCGAGACCGATCAGAACGCGCGCCACGATCAGCTCGCCGAACGAGTCGCAGAGCCCGAACAGCGCCGAGCCGAGCGCGGCCACCGCGAGCAGCGCCACCTGCATCTTGCGTGGGCCGTAGCGATCGAGGCCCACCCCCAGCACCGTCTGGATCAGTGCGAAAAACAGGAAGAACGCCGAGGTCAGAAGGCCGAGGTCGGCGGCGGTGATGCCGATGTCACGCTCGAGGTACGGGAAGATCACCGCGTTCACGCCGCGGAATATGTACGAAAGGAAGTACGCCAAGGCGAACGGCAGGAAGACCTGCAGCAGCAGCGTCACGAACGTCTTGGTGTTTCCCGGCATCTCGTCTTTTTTGGCGTCGAAGCGCGGCACACCATAAAAGGCTCAGTGGGCGAGGGCCATCACTTCCTTGGCAAGGCGGGCGGCCACGACCTCGTGGCCTTCCTCGGTCCAGTGCAGGTCGGTCTTGCGGTAGGTGCCGCGCACGCCGTCGAGATCGTCGGCAAGGTCGACGAAGTGGATGCCCGAAGGGCCGAGGGCCTTCACCATCGCGCGATGGATGGCCGCGCGTTGCCGCGTGTAGCTGTAGTAGCGCGGCCACGGCTTCCAGAACTCGGCGAAGGCGGGATCCATCGTGCCGACGGGGATGACGGCGACCAGCAGCTTCACGCCGCGCGCCTTCAGCAGGGCGTCGGTCGCGGCAAGCCATGTCATCGTTGCCTTGATTTCGTCGGGGGAGACGGTGGCGTCGGCCTCGGCCGGCGTGGTCGGCAGCGCGGCTGTGCTGGTCTCCATCGAGATCAGGCCGTCGAGGATCCAGCCCTGCAGGTATTCGCGGTCGAAGCGGCGCGGCTTGAACTCCTCCCAGAAGCGCTCGCCGCCGCGCGCCAGGATCTCGTGGATCGTGCTCTCGGGCAGCGTCGGGAAATAATATTGGTGCATCATCTTCACGAGAATCGGCAGGCCTTCGGCGCGCGGGCGGGCCAGCGCGTCGGTGATGACTTCGTGTTCGTTGGGCGCGTACTTGCCGCCCCTGGCCGCGCCCGACAGGCGCAGCGCATTGACCACCTGCCACGTCGCATGCGGCGCGACGGCGCCCAGGATCGACGGCCGCGGCAGCTCCGCCACGAAGGGAAGCGACGGATGATCGCCCGGGAAGGGCTGGGTGACGGTGTCGTTGCCCGAGTAGAACGCCAGCACGACGGCGTCGGGCGACAGTGCGAGGCCGAGCTCCTTGATGCGATAGTAGTATTCGATCGGGCTGGTGCCGGCGACGCCGAGGTTGATCGCCTCGATGTCGTCGCGGCCGGCGCCGACCAGCCATCCCTCGACGCGGGCGGGAAGGGCCGCGCGGGTGAAGCCGCCCTCGAGGAAGCTGTCGCCGACGAAGAGCGAGCGGAAGGCGACGTTGGCCGGCTTGGCGACCGAGCGCTCGCGATCGCGCATCAGCCAGCGGTTGGTGGCGAAGACGACGTCGGGCATGCCGCCGCTCCACTGGGCCACGGCGTCGACGCCGACAGGCGCGGGCCGCAGCAGGTAGCCGGGCCACGCCGGGGTCACCAGCCAGGCGATGCCCTCGATGCCGGCGAGAAGGGTGACGAGCAGCAGGGCGCCGTAGGCGAGCCAGAAGGCGGCCCGCCGTCTCATCGCGCGGGCGCCGTGCAGTTGAACTTGATCTCGCGCGGCGTGAAGGTCGGCAGCGGCTGCTCGGGGCCAGCCGGCCGCGGCCACGAGCCGTCGGCCAGGTGCTTCTCGATGACCGGCAGCAACTGCTGGAGGTTGATCCAGCCGCGCAGGCGCGTGCCGGCATAGCTCGTGTGGACGGCGTCGATGAACAGGTCGGGATCGGACGGCAGCTGGCCCGCCACGTCGACGAAGGGCATGCCGTGCACCTTGGCATATTTCGCGAACACGCGGTTCTCGAACTTCACCAGCCGGTCGATGTCGCGATAGCGGTAGGGCCAGTTGCCGACGTTGAGCTGCTCGATGATGTAGCGGTGGCGGATGGGATCGAGCACCAGCCCGTCGCGCACCATCCAGGCGAAGGAGCTGAGCGCGAAGTCGCTGCCGATCGTCGCCAGGTCGCCGCGGATGTGGTCGAGGTCGCGCTCGATGACGTTCAGGCTGACCGGCAGGTGGGGATAGGCGAGGTCGGGGTCCTGCTCGTCGAGCCCCTCGGGCCAGACGATCTTGTAGCCGGGCTTGGGCCATTCGCGCCCGTCGCCGTCGGAGGCGGCAAGGCCGATCGCGGCCTGGAGGCGGCCGGCCAGTGCCGAATAGCGCGCGGCCGAGCGCAGCCACTCGGGCGACACCGGCACGCCGCTGCCCGGCGGGCGCATCGGCTTGCCCTTGGGCACCTTGTCGACGACGGAGTCGAGATGGAACTGGTTGCCGCCTTCATAGTAGACGACGAGGTCGGGGCGCAGCGGCAGGACCTCGGTGTGGACGATATGGGCGATGTCGGTCGAATCGTTGCTCTCGCGCGCGGAATTCAACACCTCGAAGTGCACGTCGAGATGCTTGGCCGCCGCCCACATATTCAGCCAGTGGCCGACGAACTCGGGGTAGGAGAACGGCACGAAGTGGCCTTCGACGACGGTCGAGGAGCCGGCGAAGACGATGCGGATCGTCTTCGGTCCGCGTGGCACCGCGATCGGGCGGCCGCGCCAGCCGATCTGGTTGGTCACCAGCCGGTCGGGCAGCGTGACGCCGGGATAGAAGCGATAGCGCGGAACGGGTTGGCCGTCGGCTGGATCGTAGAGATAGAGCTGGCCGGGCGCGTTGCGCAGGAAGCGGTGCTGGCAGGGATCGCCCGCGAAGACGCTGTTCCAGACCTTGAAGACGTCATTGGGCTGGAAGTCGCTGGTGCCCGATGGATGGGCCTGCAGGTGGTTGAACAGCTCCTGCCAGCCCTTGGGCGGGTCGGCGCGATTGGGCAGCGGCGGCGGATCGCTGAAGTACCAGGCGCGGTCGACGCCGGCGGCGAGCGGGATCTTGTCCAGCTCGTCGGCCTTCACGCTCGCCGTGCCGATCGGATCGGGCAGCGGGAAGGCCAACAGCGGCTGTCCGTTCAGGAACCGCACGATGCCTTCGGTAAAGGCGATGCAGACCAGGATCGACACCATCACCAGCAGCGTGTCGGCCCACGGCGATGATCGCTTTTTGGCTCCGGCGGGCGCCATTCCGTCGATAGGCCTCAGCAGCCCTTGTTCTGCGTGCTGCAGAGCTTGTCGAGCATCGGCAGGAGCGGCGGCACGATGCCCTTTGCCATGGCGATGTCGGCGGTGCCGTTGGGATGCGGATCGGGCACGGTGACCCACAGCGTCGACGGCTTGAGGTTCTCGACCGTCGGCAGCAGGTCGACGAACTGGATGCCCTGGGCTTCGACGACGGCGCGGACCTTGGCCGTGACGTCGGCGAACGGATAGGGCTTCAGCTCGTGCAACTCGGGAACGTGGACCACGACCAGCTGGATGCCGGCGTCCTTGGCGACCTTGGCGAAGCCGGCGAGGGCTTCCTGCGTCTTGATCCAGCCCGGCGCGTTGTCCTTGTAGAGGTCGCGATAATATTTCTTCCAGTCGGGCACTTCGCCTGACGAGCGCATCAGCGCGTCGAAGCGATAGTTCATCACCACCCACGCCATCGAATGCTCCTCGAGCCAGTCGTTGTCGTGGTAGGTCGGCATCGGCTCGCCGTCGTTGAT
>Ga0070658_10003029_pt1 | contig 13908 bp, 12 predicted proteins | sample KBSC13metaG_FD_64664 | JGI IMG/M metagenome (GOLD analysis project Ga0070658, IMG submission 64664) | Corn rhizosphere microbial communities from Kellogg Biological Station, Michigan, USA - KBS C1-3 metaG | ecosystem: Host-associated > Plants > Roots > Rhizosphere > Soil ... | reverse complement strand
CGACACTTCGGTTTCGCGCTCGTTGGCTTGCCGGGCGAGTTCGCCCATCCACCACTTGTACGCATCACGCGCCGACGCCCCGGCCGCAACGGTCGCCTCGATCGACTCGACCGCGCCCGCGTTCAGCGCGGCTTGCATCTCCAGCGCAGAGATGCCCCAATCGTCGCGCAGCCGTCGCCGGCGCTCGAACGGCAACTCGGGCAGCGCCGCGCGCAGCGACTCCACCCAATCGGCCTCCGGAGCGATCGGGACCAGGTCGGGTTCAGGGAAGTAGCGGTAATCCTCGGCCTGTTCCTTGCTTCGGCCCGATGTGGTCGTGCCGGTGTCTTCGTGAAAGTGCCGCGTCTCCTGCACCACGCGGCCACCGCCAGTAAGCACCTCGCCCTGACGCTCGATTTCAGAACGCACAGCCCGCTCGACCGACCGCAGCGAGTTGACGTTCTTCGTCTCAGACCGCGTACCCCATTCAGCCGCGCCGATCCGATTCAGCGAAAGGTTCACGTCGCAACGCAGTGAACCTTCTTCCATGCGGACGTCGGAAACCCCCAACGTGCGCAGCGTTTCGCGCAGCTCGGTGACGTAGGCGCGTGCAACTTCGGGCGCCAGCCGTCCGGTACCAGGAACCGGCCGGGTGACGATTTCGACGAGCGGGATCCCGGCCCGATTGTAATCGACGAGCGAATGCGTCGCGCCATGAATGCGCCCAGTGGAACCGCCTACGTGCAAAGACTTTCCGGTGTCTTCTTCGAGGTGCACGCGTTCGATGCCGACGCGCACGACCTCGTCGCCTACCTCGACATCGAGATACCCGTCGACGCACAGAGGCTCGTCATATTGTGAAATCTGAAAGTCTTTCGGCATGTCGGGATAAAAGTAGTTCTTCCGCGCGAACCGACACCACGACGCGATCGTGCAGTGCAACGCCAGCCCGATGCGGATTGTCGACTCGATCGCCATTGCGTTCGCTACCGGCAGCGAACCCGGCAACCCCAGGCACACCGGGCAAACGTGGGTGTTCGGTTCGGCCCCGAATGTCGTTGCGCAGCCACAGAACATCTTCGAGTTCGTGCCGAGCTCGACGTGCGTCTCCAGACCAAAAACCGGCTCGAAGACCGCGAGCGCGTCGTCAAATGTCGAGGTACTCATAGAGCGGGTGCCTCCTCGATGAGCGGGTGTCCCCATCGGTCGTTCAATGCGGCTTCGAGCACCGCACCGACCCGGTAGAGGCGGTCGTCTGCGAGCGCCGGCGCCATGATCTGCACGCCAACCGGCAATCCATCGTCGGGAGAAAGGCCTGCCGGCAAAGACATTGCCGCATTACCGGCCAGGTTCGACGGAATCGTGTCGAGGTCAGCGAGATACATCTTCAGCGGATCGTCGCTACGCTCACCGATCCGAAACGCCGTGCTTGGCGTCGTCGGTGAGATGAGCACGTCGAATTGTTCGAAGGCGGCGGCAAAATCGCGAGTGATCAGCGTGCGCACCTTCTGGGCCGAGCCGTAGTACGCGTCGTAATAGCCGCTCGACAATGCGTAAGTGCCAAGCATGATGCGCCGCTTCACCTCGGCGCCGAACCCGGCTGCACGGGTCATCGCCATGACCTCTTCGGCGCTGCGCGTGCCATCGTCGCCGACCCGCAAGCCGTAACGCATCGCATCGAAGCGAGCAAGGTTGGACGACGCCTCACTCGGCGCGATCAGGTAATAAGCCGGCATCGCGTAATCGAAATGCGGGCAGCTGACCTCGCCGACCTCCGCGCCAAGCGACGAGAAAAGCTCCACCGCTTCAGCAAATCGCTGCCGCACACCAGCGTCGTAGCCGTCGCCGTTCAGTTCACGAACCACGCCGACGCGCAACCCGCGGATATCGGTAGCCCGCGCCGCGTCGACGACGTCGGGCACCGGGGCGTCGATCGACGTCGAGTCGTGCGGGTCGTGACCCGCGATCGCAGCGTGCAACAGCGCGGCGTCGAAAACGTTGCGCGCCAACGGACCGGCCTGGTCGAGCGACGACGAGAACGCAACGAGCCCGTACCGCGAGACACCGCCGTAGGTGGGCTTCACGCCGACAACGCCGGTAACCGCAGCGGGTTGCCGGATCGAGCCGCCGGTGTCGGTGCCGATGGCGAGCGGCGCCAAGAAACCGGCGACTGCAGCACTCGAACCGCCCGATGATCCGCCCGGAATTCTTTCGAGATCCCAAGGGTTTCTGGTCACCCCGAATGCCGAGTTCTCGGTCGACGAGCCCATCGCGAACTCGTCCATGTTCGTCTTGCCGAGGATGACGACGTCCGACTCTCGAAGCTTTCGGACGACGGTGGAGTCGTAAGGCGGGCGCCATCCTTCGAGAATGCGTGAACCGCAGGTGGTCGGGACGCCGGCCTGGGTGAGCACGTCCTTCAACGCCAGCGGCACTCCGGCGAGCGGGCCGAGCGGCACTCCGGCCGCCCGCTTGTCGTCAACCGCACGTGCGGCCCGCAGCGCACCTTCGGTGTCGACGTACAGATACGCGTGCACCGAACCGTCGACCGCGCCGATGCGATCGAGGTGGGCCTGCGTGACCTCGACGGCCGACGCCTCGCCGGACGCCACGACAGCTGCAGTTTCGGCGGCAGTGAGCCGCACAAGATCGGTCACCGCGCTACTCCTCGTCCAAAATCCGCGGCACCCGGAACCGCTGCTCCTCAGCGGCGGGGGCACACTCGAGCGCCTCCTCCGGCGTGAGCGAAGGCGCGACAACGTCGGGGCGGAACACGTTGGTCAGCGGCACCGAGTGCGACGTGGGCGGAACGTCGTCCGCCGCAACCTCGCTGACGCGCGCGACCGAGCCGAGGATAACGTCGAGCTGCCCGGCCATCTGGTCGAGCTCGTCATCGGTTAGGGCCAGCCGGGACAGGCGCGCGAGGTGAGCCACCTCGTCGCGGGTGATGGACGTCATGCCCGCCATCCTAGGGCGCCCCGCTCAGAGCCACCCCGCTGCTGGTTCGCCGATCAAGCCACGGCTGGGTTGCTGCCAGCGTCGTCCAAAAGAACAGGCGGACGACGCCACCCGTCGTCGCGCCCCGGATCGAACATGGCAACGCCGCAACCGCTGGCCTTCGCGATGTACATCGCGCGATCGGCGCAGCGCAGCAACGCATCGAACTCATGGCCGTGTTGTGGGGCAATCGCCACACCGATGCTGGCACCGACGGTGATCGCCGCGCCATCGATCTGGCAACTGCCGACCAGCTGCTCCAAAAGCCGAAGTGCGGTCTGGCGAGCAACCGCGGCATCGGGTACGGCGTGAATCAAAACGACGAACTCATCGCCGCCGAGGCGGGCAACGACGTCGTCGGGCCGAACCGCCGCAAGCAGCCGTTCGGTGACCACCCTCAACAGTTGGTCGCCGGCCGCGTGGCCCAGCGTGTCGTTGACCTCTTTGAACTTGTCGAGATCGATGACCAATATCGCCAAGCCGTTCTCCGCCTGCCGATTGGCGCCGCTGATGGCGGTTTCCGCCTCGCGGTGCAGCAACTCGCGATTTGCCAAGCCGGTAAGCGAATCGTGCAGCGCAGCATGTTCACGTGCCGTCGACAAGGTCGCGTTGTAGTAGAGCGAAGCCAATGCCGGATAAAACAGCGGCACGAACGGCCACAGGTGCACCATCACGACGAGCACCAACGGCGACAAGCTCGCCATCGCCGCACCGACCATCGCGAGATGCCGCAGATCCTCGCGTGCAATCCGCGCCACATTGCGATGTTCGATCAGCGCAATAGCGTTGTAGACACTCCCATTGTCGATGAGGAGATACACCAGGATCGCCAACAACACGGCGACCAGTTGGCTAACCCGGATGTTCGGCTCGTGGAACGACCACGGATTCGCCGCACTCGGTTCGATCGAGAACGCCCGCAACGTAAGCCATGCCGCTGAGAGGGTGAGCACATGCTGGCAGGCATTGAACAGATTGCGATGAATCGCCTCTCGCGCAAGGAATCCGCGCACCACCATCGTCACAACACAAAGCACGACGGACGCCGGAAGCCCCACCCGCAGCAGCATTGCGAATAGGAACACGACAAGCGCAAACGTGGGATCGCCGTCCCGCAATGCCGGCACCAACGGGCGTACGGCGATCACCACAAGCGGCGCGGCAACCAGCCAGCACCCCTGGTTGGTGACAAGCAGCCACATCGCGTGCTGATCCAAGCTCGATGTCGTGATGACCGCGATGACTCCAGCGCACGCGATAACCGCCCATACGTACCACCACAAGAGTGATCCGGGGCGGGGGCGCGCATTTCTGTCGTCGGGTGAACTCATCAGCGCCTTCGTCAGTGACCGCGTACGGGCGGGCACATTGACTTTCGTTATGACTCTTCGTTATGAATCTTCGTCGCGGGAAGGCCGCGAGCGAATACTGCGACTGGGCGAGACCACTCCCCCGGATGGGTCAGGCCAGGCGGCGGTGCGCCACTGCCACGCGCTAGCCCAAATGGCGGCTGGACCGGCGGAAAGATGCCGGTATGCCCGGCCGTTCCAGTGCCGCGTAGCGGCCGCCGTCCGACTAGACCGGTGGCGGCCGTGGGGCATCAGCGGTGATCTGTCGGAGGGATTCCGTCTGGTCAGTTCGAGCCAGCGAGCGCGGTCGGTCGGCGTTTTCGGTCCGGCGGTCGAGATGCCGAAAACGCCTCGCTTCAAGACAAGCTGCTGGGTTGACTGGCCGGACGCCGCGACGCCTGCCGTAGCGCTGGGACGGCCGACCGGAGATTCCCGATGTGCCCGCTGCAGAATCGGCACACAATCCATCGATGTATTGAGCCGCGGCGCAACCGGATGAGGCGCCGCTTTATGTTAGCGCTAACTTCCGTCTAGTCGAAAGGTTCGATATGTTGGTTTTGCCAAACCAGCTCTGGCTACGGTTCGCCTCGATCGCCGCAGTGGCGGCGCTCGCAGTGAGCGTCCTCGTGACACTGCCTGCCACCGCGCAAGCTGCCGGATCATTGCCGTGCGACATCTACGCCAATGCAGGTACGCCTTGCGTCGCGGCGCACAGCACTACGCGTGCACTGTTTTCCGGCTACAGCGGCAGTCTCTACCAGGTGCAGCGGTGGTCTGACGGCGCGAAGGCGAACATCGGCACATTGAGTACCGGCGGTTACGCGAACGCCGGCGCGCAAGACTCCTTCTGCTCCGGCACCTCGTGCACGATCACCGAGATCTACGACCAAACCTCACGTCACAACAACCTCACCATCGAAGGCCCAGGCGGTAACGGTGCGCAAGACTATGGCGCGAACGCAGCCGCCCTGCCCGTAACGGCCGGAGGGCACAAGGTATACGGCCTGTACGTATCGGCGGGCGTGGGCTATCGCGACAATTCGACGTCCGGTGTCGCCACCGGTAGCCATGGCGAAGGCATGTACATGGTCACCCAGGGAACCCACGTGAACAACCGATGCTGCTTCGACTACGGCAACGCGGAGACGAGCAGCAACGACACCGGCAACGGCCACATGGACGCCATCAACTTCGGCACCGAATGTTGGTTCTCACCCTGCTCGGGCCCCGGCCCTTGGGTGCAAGCCGACCTCGAAAACGGCTTGTTCGCAGGGGGAAACGGGTCGTGGTCGGGCAACACCGGGCGCAGCAGCGCGTTTGTCACCGCCTTGTTGAAGAACAACGGCACGACGACGTACGCCATCAAGGACGGCAACGCCCAATCGGGCGGGCTGGCGACGAGATACAGCGGCGCCTTACCGAATCTAGGCGGCTACACGCCGATGCACCTTGAAGGCGCAATCGTGCTCGGCACCGGCGGCGACAACAGCGACGGCTCGGTTGGCTCGTTCTTCGAAGGCGTGATGACGTCGGGATATCCGAGCGATTCAGCCGATGACGCGGTTCAGGCCAACGTCGTCTCGGTCGGTTACCAGTCAAACAACAGTTTCCCGGCCAACGGTTCGACGTACCGCATAACGAGTGCGCATAACGGCAAAGTACTCGACGCAGTGAATTGCGGAACCGGCAACGGCACCGCGGTCGACATGTGGGCGGCGCTCGGCAATACCTGCCAACAGTGGCGGTTCAACGCGTCCGCAAACGGCACCTGGAATATCACGAACGTCAACAGCGGCAAGGTCCTCGACGCCGTGAACTGCGGACTTGCCGACGGCACGGCGGCCGATCTCTGGTCGTCGCTTGGCAATAAATGCCAACAGTGGGCGGTAATCCCGACCGGTGGCGGCCAATACGAACTCGTCGTCGAAAACAGCGGAATGGTCTTGGACGACGAAAACTGCGGGACGGCGAACGGCACCAGCGCCCGCCTGTGGCAATGGCTCAACAACAACTGCCAGGAGTGGGCGATCGGATCGTGACGCGCGTGACGCGGTAACGCATACCCGCGCGGTGGAGTCGGGTGTGGAGGCGGGGGTGGAGTCGCGAGGAACGCGGCTCCACCCCGCAGCCGCCGTCCAGACCTTTCGGTTTTGTCGGAGGGTGGCGGCATACTCCTGTCATGGCGTATGACGAAGACCTGGCGAACCGCTTGCGCGAGGCCACCTCGGCTGAGCGCGGCGTTACCGAGAAGCGCATGTTCGGCGGCCTGGCGTTCTTGATCCACGGGCATCTGGCCGTCAGTGCGAGCGGCAGGGGCGGCCTGCTGCTGCGAGTCGATCCAGCGAAGGCCGACGCGCTGCTGAGCGAACCTCACGTCCGCCCGTTCGTGATGCGTGGACGCGAGTTGAACGGCTGGCTGCATGTCGACACCGACAAGATTGACGACGCAAACTTCGAGCGCTTGGTCAACCACGGCATCGCCTATGCGCGCTCACTTCCGCCGAAGTAGCGCGGCCTCAGGGCCAACAACGGGTCGCGCGGCGACAATGGACCCTATGACCGACGACGAGTGGGATTCGCTTCGCGAACGTTGTACCCGGTTGTTGCACGGGAGTGGACCCGTGCGTGCGGCGCAAATGCTGGCGACGATCCCCAGCGACACACAGCCCGACTCTTACGGCAAAGGTGGTGTTGTCGCCGAGCTCGAAGCAGAAACCGCAGCGTTGCTCGGGAAACCGGCCGCCGTTTTCCTGCCCAGCGGCACGATGGCGCAACAAATCACGTTGCGGGTGCTTGCCGAACGGCACGGCGGCAACGTCGTTGCTCTCCATCCGTTAGCCCACCCAATGATCGGCGAGGCCGATGCAATCTCCCGTCTGCAGCAACTCGTCCCTCGGCTGGTCGGCGAGCCCAACCGGCCGCTGATCCGGACAGATCTCGACGCCGTCGCCGAACGGGTCGCCGTCCTGTTACTGGAGTTGCCGCAGCGCGAGATCGGTGGACAGCAGCCACCATGGGACGACCTCAAAGCACAGGTTCAGTGGGCACACGAGCGCGGTGCCGCGACGCACCTCGACGGGGCGCGAATTTGGGAGTCAGCCGTCGGCTACGGGTGCACACCCGGCGACATCGCACAGCTCTTCGACACCGTGTATGTGTCGTTCTACAAGGTGCTCGGAGCGTTGCCGGGGTCATGCATCGTCGGCAGTCAGGACGTCGTCGCCGAGGTACGCGAGTGGCGTAAACGTATGGGCGGCACGCTTTTCGGGCTGTGGCCGGACGCCGCATCGGCTTTGACCTGCCTGCGCACACGAGCACCGCGAGTGCCCCAATATTTCGAGCAAACCCAGGCGCTCGCTGCTGCGTTACGAGATGCGGATGGAATCCAAGTAGTACCCGATCCGCCACACACACCGATGTTCCACATCTTGCTGAAGGCCAGCCCAGAAACCATAGAGGCGAACGCCTACGCCCTCGCTGCCGAGCGAGGGATCTGGACTTGGCGTAAGGGCGTAGCGACTGGTGATCCGACCGTACAACGGGTTGAGCTCGCAGTCGGTGATCCGGCGTGCGAGTGGGAGCCGACCGCATTCCGCGACGTCCTGCTGCAACTCGTGACACCACACGGTCGGGGGTGACCCGATGAGTGACGCGCGGCATGGGCATCGGCCGCCGGTTGCCCACCGAACTCGAGCAAGCCGCTAAGGCAACCGGCGCGACAGCTGTACGGCTCGACACCAACCGCACCTTGACCCAAGCCATGGCGCTCTATCGCTCCGCCGGCTACCAAGGAATCCCGCGCTACAACGACAATCCCCACGCGCATCATTGGTTCGAAAAGCATCTGGAGTAACCGATCGACTCAGCCCTCGCCGATCTCGGCCACGCTGCGCGCTGCTTCGACGCCGTCTTCGAGCAGGACGGCGAAACCACCTTCGTCGAGCACCGGCACCTTCAACGACACGGCCTTGTCGTATTTCGACCCGGGATTGTCGCCCACCACGACGAAATCGGTCTTCTTCGATACCGATCCGGCGACTTTGCCGCCGGCTTCTTGAATGGCGGCCGTCGCGGAATCGCGGCTCCATTTCGTCAAAGAACCGGTCACCACAACGGTGATTCCTTCGAGCGGGCGCGGGCCGGTGTCGACCCGCTCCTCGGCCATGCGCACTCCGGCGTCGGCCCACTTGCGCACGATCTCGGCGTGCCAGTCGACTGCGAACCATTCGCCGATCGATTCGGCGATCACCGCGCCGACACCGTCGGCCTCTGCCAGTTCGGTTGGCGTCGCAGCACGGATCGCGTCGAGCGAACCGAAGTCGCGGGCCAGCGCCTGCGCGGCCGTCGGCCCGACGTGGCGGATCGACAACGCGATGAGCACCCGCCACAACGGCCTGGTTTTCGCTACCTCGAGGTTGTCGATCAGTTTGGCGGCGTTGGCTCGCAATTCGCCGTCCTGCTTGGTGAAAAACGGCACACCGCGCAGGCGCTCGACGGTGAGCGAGAACAGGTCGCCTTCGTCGGCCAGCAAATCGGAGTCGAGTAAGGCCGACGCCGCTTCGTAGCCGAGCACTTCGATGTCGAACGCTCCGCGCCCTGCGAGATGGAACAACCGCTCGCGCAATTGCGCGGGGCACGAACGAGTGTTCGGGCATCGTGCGTCAACCTCACCGGCCGGCCGTGACAGCTGCGTGCCGCATACCGGGCAGTGCGTGGGAAAAACGAACTCGACTTCGCTGCCATTGCGCAAATCAACGACGGGCCCGACGATTTCCGGAATCACGTCGCCCGCCTTGCGCAGTACGACGGTGTCTCCGACCAGCACGCCTTTGCGTTTGATTTCGTCAGCATTGTGCAGCGTGGCGTTCTCGACCGTGGAGCCCGAGACCTTCACCGGCTCCATCACTCCGAACGGTGTTACCCGGCCGGTTCGGCCCACATTTACCCGGATTTCAAGCAGTTTCGTGGTGACTTCTTCTGGCGGGTATTTGTAGGCGATCGCCCACCGCGGCGCCTTCGACGTCGTGCCGAGCCTGCGCTGCAACGACAACTCGTCGACCTTCACGACGACACCGTCGATCTCGTGCTCGACGTCGTGGCGATGCTCGCCGTAATACGCGATGAACGCGTCGACCTCTTTGAGGGTAGGCACAACCCGAACCCGGTCGGACGTCGGCAACCCCCACTGCTTCAGCGCCACGTACGCCTCGGATTGCCGAATCGGCGCAAACCCGCGCACCGCGCCGATGCCGTGCACGACCATGCGAAGCGGTCGGCTGGCCGTCACGCGCGGGTCTTTTTGACGCAACGAGCCTGCAGCGGCATTGCGCGGATTCGCGAACGGCGCCTTACCCGCTTCGACGAGCGACGCGTTCAGGTCGGTGAATTTCTCGACCGGGAAATACACCTCACCGCGCACCTCGAGCAGTTCGGGGATCTCCCGATCGCCAACCGCGAGTTTGCGCGGGATGTCGGCGATGGTGCGGACGTTCGGCGTGATGTCTTCGCCGGTGCGCCCGTCGCCCCGGGTGGCGCCGCGGACCAGAACGCCCTTCTCGTAAACGAGGTCGACCGCAAGCCCGTCGACTTTCAGTTCGCACAAGTAGTCGACGCGCGCGCCCGCATCGCGCTCGACCCGCGCCGCCCATGCCGCAAGCTCGTCGGGCGAGAAGACGTTGTCGAGGCTGAGCAATCGTTCGAGATGTTCGACCGGAGTGAACATCGTGGAGTAGCTACCCGCAACTTTTTGGGACGGCGAATCGGGCGTTCGCAGCTGCGGATAGCTGTCTTCGAGCGCCGTGAGCTCGTGCATCAACGTGTCGTACTCGGCGTCGGAGACGACCGGCGCGTCGAGCACGTAGTAGCGGTAGGCGTGCTCGTCGAGTTCGCGCGACAACTCGGCGTGCCGCTCAGCAGCGTCGACCGGCACCCCGCCCGTACTCGGCACCGCGCGTGAACTCGACACGCCGCCTGACCCCGTCGTCCTGCTCATCGCGCTCCTTGCTCGGGCTTGTTCGCGGGCCCATTCGCCACCGGAGTTGGATCTTCGACCAGCACCCGCGCCGCGTCGACGCACAAACGATAAGCACGAACCGGCCACATCGCCGCGGCGCCCGCCAGACCGCAGGTGGGCGTGACCACGACGTCGGCACCGAGCCGCTCGGGCTCGAAGCCGAGCCGCGACCACAATGCACGCGCGGGATCGGCGACTTCGTGAGCCCGCCGCGGTTTCGCGTCGTCGGGCTCGATCGACGGCACCAAACCCATGAACAGCGCGACGCCCGCTTCGACCGCTTCGCCGAGTGCGTCGTCGAGTGCGCTACCGGTCTCGTCGAGCACCCGCGCGTCGAAACTGAGCGCCTGCATGCCGGCGTCGACGAACAGGGCGACCGGAACCGACGCCGCACAGCAATGCGCGATCGGGATCGCTCCGGCAGTCGATATAGCTGTCGCGACCTGCCCCAATTTCTCAACCGCATCAAGGAATTCGACTGCCCTGAGCATCGAGAATCCGCTCGCGGTCGGAACCGTGCCGGTCAAGACGGCGGGCAGCAGCGGCTCGTCGATCTGCATCACGACCTGTGCGCCCGGCAATCGCCGCCGCACGTCGGCAACCAGGCCTGTTACGCCTTCGGCGAGCGCAGCCGAAATATCGCGAACCGCCCCCGAATCGGCCAGCGCCTTATCGCCGTATCGAAGTTCGATGGACGCCGCCAAACTCCACGGCCCGGCGCATTGCAATTTGACCGGCCCGGAAAATCCCTGGAGATGCTCTTCGAAAACATCGAGGCCGCGAGATGAAGCCGCTCGGGCCCGCCGTTCGTCGGCGCCGGCGCGGGCACAAAACCGCCAGCCGCTGACCGCGAGTTCGGTATGCAGATCGACGAGCAGGGCCGCAGCTCGCCCGATCATGCCGGACGACGGGCCAGCGTTCGGCAACTCGGCCAGATGCGGGAAACCCTCGAGTTCGCCGACGACAATGCGCATGGCTTCGTCAGGATCGCTGCCTGGTAACGATCCCACGCCCGTTGCAGCACCGACGCCCCACGGCCGTTCGAGCATTGGTCGTGTAGCGATTGATGTCTGATTGAGATCGGTCGATTCCGGCACGAACCCGAGCTTAGTGAATGGCGCCGACAAGCCATGGCACCCACTGGCACGTCGGAAAAACGATGACGTCAAAAGGCAGCTAGTGGACAACGTCCACAAGAAACCAGGTTCGTAACGCTAAAGTTCGCCCGGCATATTCGTCGACACCGTTTCAGCTGCTCTGCGCACATCGTGGCCTGCTACGTCGGGGCTGCTCTCTCGTGGTCTGTTGTGCATTGTCGATCAGCAGCACTTCATCGTCGGCGCAATGCCGACCGGCACAGGGGAATCCATATGACAATCGGTCCGCCATCGCAGCCATCTCCCCCGCACTACCAGCAAGATGCGCCCGGGCACTACGCACCGCAGCCCGGGCCCGCAAGCCAGCCCAACCTTGGTCTCGGCATCGTCGTGGGTCTTGGCGCCGCCGTTCTGGGTGCGATCGTGTGGGGCGGGTTCACCGGCGTCACGCACCTCCGGATCGGCTACCTATCGATCGCGATCGGCTTGTTCATCGCCTGGGCGATGACGAAGGCAGCCCGGGGCCACGCGAAAGAGCTCGGCGTCGCCGCCGCGATCATCACGCTGGTCGCCTGCGCGGCCGGAGACGTCGGCACGATCTACATCAAAGCCATGCACGAGGCCCACACATCGCTCAGTGAGTTGATGAGCATTGCCGGACCGTTCACCGTGCTGAAAGACGACCTCTCGCACGACAAGCTCGGTGTGTTGTTCTTCGCCCTGGCCGCGTTCTTCGCGTTCAGGTACGGCGCAAGCGGCAGCACCGGCCGGCGGCCAGCGCGGGTCGCCGCACCGCAAACCGGTTACGCGCCTCCCGTTCCGGTCCAACCGAACGTCGGCGCCCAGCCTGGATTCGACGCCCAGCCTGGATTCGCGCCCGGCGCCGGGTTTGCCGCGCCGGTGCCGCCGAACCAGCCCGTTGCACAACAGCCGATCAACGACGGCTACTTCACCCAGCCACCTGCGCCGGGCGGTCCGACCGCCTGAGCATGCAGCTCAGCCGATGCAGCCGGCCGTCGCTCCGACCAGGGCGAGGCCGGCTGCGTCGCCCGGGCCCCACGCCGCCTTCGACGACGCGCTCACCACGGGGAACATCACTTCGCGCTGATCGTCGGTGTGACCGAGTCCGACCGCGTGACCGAGTTCGTGCATGAGCAACACGCCACGGCTCTCACCCGCCCCGAATCCCGGCGCGTACGCGGCCGACCCGGCAGGGTCGATCACAACGAAGCCGCGCTTGATCTGCCAGATCCAGTGCACGCCGTCGGCGCTCGTACCCGACTCCCACCAGCCTCCTTCGCCGTCAGCGTCGGCGCCGAACAAGTCGGTGTGCCCCGCGCCGGAACCTGGAGGCGCCCACGCGATCACGAGTTGCGGCGCACCCGCCACCGGTTGGCTTGCGGCGTCCAGCCACGCTTTGGTCGGCACGGTCGACGTCGTGCCGTCGTAGACGAACACCAGCCCGGTTGCGGCCGCCACGTTCGCAACCGCCTGCTGCACGTCAGCCAATACGGACGGCGCGGCGGCCGCATCACCGGAACCCAGATTGACCGCGTAGTGGATCGGTGCGCACGGGTTCCAACGCACGACGGTGCCGTCGGAGTTGGTGAAAATCTGGTAGCCGGGCCCGACCTTCGCCGGTGCTGCCGACTTGCTTGCCACCGGTCCGGTCGGCGAGACCGATGACTTCGGCGACCGCGGCGCACCGGTGCCGCTCGAGCTCGGCGCCGAACTCGCACTCGCGCTAGCGAGCGAACCAGGCGTCGGCTCGCCGCTGCGGGTGCGCCTCGGCGATGTCGACGACGATGAGACAGAGGCCGTGGGCGAGGCAGAAGCCGTACCGAGTTCTGACGCAACACCGGCACCCGGTGAACCGCCTCGAGATGGACCGACCGTCGGACCGGCATTGCCCGACCCGAACCCAGCGGGTTGTGACGCAGCCGGTGTACGTCCGGCGTGCGACGACGACGTGTCGCACGCCGCAACGCCAACCGCCAGCGCAGCAGCGACCGAAAGAGCTGTCACCAGACGTCGCGCATGCGGGCGCGCGAGCGGGAAAGCCAGCGAAAACCGCCTTGAATAAAGCAAAATCATGCCCCACGTGGATACGTTCACAACACTGAGACCATCAACAGCACTGAGACCGTCAACAACCGCGACGCTCAACAGCGTGGCCGAAGTCGATTGTCATTGATGTCCGCCATGACGGTACGGGAAAGTCCTGGTCTGCGCGAATCGCGACGGTTTCGGAGTGTCGCGAATTTGTGGAGTGGATCACAGTCTGAGTAGGTGCCTCGCAACCACGCGCCGTGCCGTACTCTCGTACGCAGACGGGTGCCGCCTCTTCTCCCCCGTAGAGCTGCGGCACCCGTCGCTTAATTCCCTAGCGGCGAATTACCTGGCGGCGCTGATTACTCGCTACCGCTGGCCGCCCTATCGCCTAGTGCGGTCGATGGTGACCGATCCGACCACC
>Ga0070658_10003027_pt1 | contig 13909 bp, 9 predicted proteins | sample KBSC13metaG_FD_64664 | JGI IMG/M metagenome (GOLD analysis project Ga0070658, IMG submission 64664) | Corn rhizosphere microbial communities from Kellogg Biological Station, Michigan, USA - KBS C1-3 metaG | ecosystem: Host-associated > Plants > Roots > Rhizosphere > Soil ... | reverse complement strand
CAGATCAGCCGTGGCGACGACCGGCAGCTTCCCCTCGTAAAGGGGATGTAAGGACGACAGCGTGATGGTCTGACCGTGGAAACGGATTTCAATTTGGATGTATGAAGCATTCCGCCCGATGTGTATGCGTTCCTCGTCCTTGATCTTTTCAGCATCTGAATATGCCTTGGAGATGATTGCCGCATTTTCCGGAGAGGTTGCATCAATCTCGGCGATGGCCTTCATGGGGGAATTCGGATCGAACTCCGCGATGGTTATTGAATCTTTTGGGTCGGCCGCGAATGCCGTCGTGAAGAGCGCGGCTGCGGCTGCGCTGAGAATGAATAGCTCGCGAAGTATTTTCATTGGGATTTGGTTGTTGGTGCTTTGCGTGAATTGAAGCTCGCGAAACAGGGATAAGGACTGTCCGTGCGGTTCTCTGAGAGCTTCTCGCATCGATACGCGGGGCTTCGTCAGATTCTTTCAAAAATTAATCATGGCGAATGTCTTGGCCAAATCGTGCCGCAAAAGAATTTTTCGGCAAACGAGGGCGCATCGCGGTGTGTTTGTAATCATGGTTCAAACCTCGTTGCCAGACGATACCGCCGCCCCCCAAGCTTCGATTGGCTCGCCCGGTCGCCCGCGACTCCCTCCCCGTGAAAATAATACATTCCCGACCATGATTCGTAAAATTCTCTTCTGGGCTCATCTCGTCATCGGCTTGGCCGCCGGTCTCGTCGTTGGGGTCCTTTGCGTCACCGGTGCACTCCTGGCGTTTGAAAAGCAGGTCACGGATTGGGCCGAGCGCGACGCGCGTGCGCTGCCGCCCCCCGGTGCCACAGCTTGGCTTGCGCCAGAGGTGTTGATGGCCAAGGCGGCCTCGGTGGACCCGTCCAGGCCAATCGGCATGGCGTGGTCTGCAGATGCCAGGATCCCGGTGCGCATCCGCCTGCAAGACGGAAGCTTGATCATGCTCAATGGCCACACGGGCGACGTGCTCGGACGTGGGGCCACTGCTTGGCGCAGCTTCTTCAGGACAACCACGGAATTGCACACGAATCTTTTGATGAAGTTCAAGGGGAGTTGGATCGTCGATGTGGCCAATGTCTGTTTTGTGGTCATCATCGCCAGCGGCTTGTATCTGTGGTGGCCGCGACAATGGCGGTGGAAGGCGCTGCGGAACTCCGTGGCGATTCGTTTCCAAGTGCGTGGCAAGGCGCGTGATTGGAACTGGCACAATGCCTTTGGCTTTTGGTCCCTCGCGCCGCTGCTTTTCATCGCCGCCTCCGGCCTCGTCCTTTCTTTTGCTCCGGCTGACAAATGGTGGCGCATCTTTGCCAGCAGCTACCTTTTGCCTGCTCCATTGCCATCCCCATTATCCGGTGAGGGCTCTTCGCCGGCTCTTTCTTCGTCCCCGGCACCCACGCTTCCGCCGAGTTGGAACGACCTGATGGACACGGTGCAGCGGCAGTTTCCTGGTTGGCACGCCATCACGTCCGGCAATCCGTCGGGACTTGCCCAGCAGAACCCGGTGGCCCTCGCGGTGAACCTGGGCCAGCCCGGTCAACGCACGCGAGCCTACACGGTCCGGCTCGACAAGGCGAGCAACACGATTGTCCAGGTCACTGGCTGGACGAACGAAGACTCGGGAAATCGCGCCCGAGCCATCGCGCGGGTGGGCCACACCGGCGAGATCCTGGGGGTGTGGGGGCAGGTGGCGGCGTTCCTCGGCTGCCTGGCTGGAAGCGTGCTTGTTTATACCGGTTTTGCTTTGAGCTGGCGGAGGTTTTTTCCCCGTCGGGCTCGACCATCCTCTCCAGTGCCACAACTAGCCGCTCCCCTTTGATACCGGTGGGGACGCCGGGGGGCTTCGCCGGTCTTTTTCAGGCGGACTCCGGGTGGGCAGCTTCTTCAATGGCTGCATGCTTAGGCACAGTGTCGGGTTCCAGGTGAGGATTCAGCCAGAGCTTCTCGATGATCGGGTAGGAGGCGACGACGGGGAGGATGGTTATCGCTCCGACGACACCGGCAAGCAGCCAGCCGGCCATGGAGGCGAGGAGGACGGTGAGCGTGGAGAGCTTGAGTTGGTTGCCATACACCTTGGGGACGATGAGATAGGCTTCGAGAAGATGGTACGCACCGTAAAGAATGGCGGAGAGGGCGGCAGCGAGCGGAGAAACGGTGAAGGAGAGAGCGACGGCGGGAATGATGAAAAGGAAGAAGCCGATGACGGGCAGGATATCCACGATGGCGGCGAAGACAGCGAGCAAAGCGGCGTTGGGGACGTGGAGGAAATGGAGGACGATGAAAGCGTAGGTACCGCAGAGGCTGGAGGTGATGAATTGTCCGCCGACGTAACGAGAGACGATCTCGACGATCTCGGGGACAGCGATGCGGACCTTGGCGCGTTGCCGGGGCGGGAGGAAGGCGAGGAGCCAGCGATAGATACGGTCTCCATCGATGAGAAAATAGATGGCGATGACCAGAACAAGCAGAAGCTCGGAGACGGCGGTGAGGACAGCGGCGCCCCAGCTCATAAACTTCTGGAGTAAGGGCTGGGGATCAGAGAACGAAGCGGATTGGAGGAGCTTATTGGCTGCGTCGCGGATGGGACCCTCGCTCGGCAGGCGGGCGATGAGTTCCTTTTGCACGCCGGGCAGATGGGAGATGAGGGTCGTGCCCTGATTGGCGACGGCGGGGAGCAAAAGGCTGAGGAAGACGGCGATGATCGACAGGACGGAAAGCGCGGAGAGAGCGACGCCGACCCAGGAAGGAAGGCCATGGCGGCTGCAGACGCGGACGATTTGCGAAAGCGCAATCGATAAGAGAAGAGCGAGGAAAACGAGGGCGAGGACGCGGCCGAGCAGAATGATGAGGCAAACGAGAGCGGCGGCGAAGATCACTTTGAGAAGCACCGACCATGCGATTGTGTGCGTGACGGTGGTTTTCGCGGGGTGGGCGGCTTCCGCGGGGCGGGGCGACCGGGGGCGGAGCTTGATCTTTTTGGGTGTGATGGCCATGGGAGAGACGCCAGCGCTGCCTGGCGACACGGAAGCATCGTTTCCGGTGGAATGTGTGGCCGTGTGGCGGGGCCCGGGCCTGCCTGGCAATGCAAACGATGCCCTGGAAACCGCCCCCGCGTTGCGCGCCTGGTCGCGGAGTGTGCGAAGAAACAGAAAACCTCGCACACCCGGGTGTGCGAGGTTTTCGTGAATGCCGTGGAGCTGGTTTACGCCTTGGGTGCGGTCGCCTCGGTGATGGTGCTGATGTCCTCTGCACGAGCGTCCTTGAAGACCTTCTCCGCGCGATCGACCTGGTCCCCGTCAATGGCGTGGACGGAGACGAGGTAATTGCCCTTCTGGAGTTTTTCCTCGTAGCGCTTCGCCTCGATCTCGGGAATACCGAGTCCGATGAGGCCGCCGACAATCCCGCCGGCGGTGGCTCCGATGGCGGCGCCGCTCAACGCGGCCATGATGGGGCCGGCCGCGATCAAGGGGCCCACGCCCGGGATGGCGAGAGCGCCGATGCCCGCGAGGAGACCCAAGGCGCCGCCCGCGACGCCGCCACTGGTCGCGCCGGCGGTGACGCCTTCCGAGGCCTTGGTGGATTTTACGTGGCCGAAATCACCGGTGCCGGAGGTGTCGGGGAGGAGGACGGAAATCTCGGAGGCCGCGAAGCCCTGGGACTGGAGCCGGTTGACGATGTTTTCTGCCTGGCCTTGCGTGGTGGCGATACCGAATACGGATTTTGACATGATATATATGGGGTTTGGGTTTGTTGGATGACTTACTTTACTGGGGCTGCCTTCACTTCGAGCTGGTTGTCGACTTTCATGCTGCCGGCCGAAGCCTTGGCGAGTTGCTCGATCTTCGCCTTTTCCTCGGCGCTATTGACCGGGCCGCGAAGCGTGACGACGCCCCCGGTCGTGATGATCTTGACGTTCTTGGCGGTCATCGTGAGGCCGCTGTCTTTGATCACCGCCTGACGGATGGATTGCGTGACTTTCAAATCTTCGGGGCTATTGGATTGGTCGCCGGCGGTCTTTGTTTGTCCGTCGCGGTCGCGCTCATTCTTCTTGGAGTTGTCGACGCCGGTTTTCGCGTCGTCGGCAGCGAGAGCCGTAAGGCTCAGAGTCGCGACCGAAGCGAGAGCGAGGAGGAATTTGTTAGGTGAGTATTTCATTGGGAATGTGTGATTTGTGCACGGGATACGCGGCGGAGGGATAAAGTGGCCGGGTGCGGGGTGCGCAGGCTGCAAATGAATGGGCGCCTCTCAAGCCAACCGGCTCAGTTCTCCTCCGGTTCGCGCTTTTGGCGCGGCGCCGGGGCGGGGCTTCTCACACTGCGAATCGTCGTGGTGCGCGTTCGCCCGTCGGGCAGGCGCTCGATGATCGTGCGGACGTTCTCTCCGCCTGGCGACGGCGTTGCGGCTGTGGCAGGTGGTGTAGGGGGGGACGATTGTTCGATCGGAATGGCGCGGCGCACTTCCACGCGTCGGGCTGGATTGGGCCCATCGGCATCGGAGGAAGCGGAGGCCCTCCCTCTTGGCGGAACGCGGACTGTGGATGCTTCTGATGTGGTACTCGCGTGAGTAGGATTCGGTTGGCCGGACGGCGTGGCCGTTGTGATTGCCCGGTCGGCGGCGACCCGCTCCGCGCGAGCCCTGTCCGCGGCCGTTTGCATCGGAAGCATCTGTGCGGGTGGCAAACCTGGTGACCGGGCGGCCGGCGTCTCGTTCGAGATGACTGCCGTTCGCGGTGCGGGTGCCGTTGGACGGACAACCGGCACCGGTTCCGCAGTCTTTTGCGTCAAATTGCCATTTTCCGTCCGTGGCGCCTGGGCCGGCACGGCCGAGTTGTTGCGAGTGGCGGACAAGGGCGCTGTCGCGAGCGGCGGCAAGTCGGTGGGTGGCGTAGGCATGGCGGCCACGACAGGAGCGGCTTGCGGATGGCTCCGGCAGGAGCCTGCAGGGATTCGCGAGACGGGCAATTCTATGTCGTACGCGTAGTGTTGCGCCGCGCACGCGTTTGTGGCCTTTTCGCCGGAGACTGCGCAAAGGGTCACTTTTTTCGACTCGAGTCCCGTCGTCAGCGGTCCGGCCGGATACTGCTTTTCTGGCACCTGCTCCATCACGTCCACCCAGATGGGCAGCGCGAGAGCGGCACCATAGCCTTTTTCCATAATCGTTTCCGGTTGGTCGAGCCCGACCCACACACCGCACGTCATCGAGCTTGTGTAGCCGACAAACCATGCGTCGAAGAATTTGTTGGTCGTTCCGGTTTTTCCAGCGCCCGGTTTTTTCCAGCCGAGAGCCCCGGCCTTCGCCGCCGTCCCGGACTTCATCACCTGCTGAAGGATTCCGGTCGTCATCCACGCGCTTTCTTCGGAGATGACCCGTTTTTCCGACTTGGGCGGCTCCCACAAGATCTGGCCGGCGTGGTCTTCCACTTTCGCAATCAAGTAGGGAGGCCGATAGACACCGTGATTGGGAAAGACCGTGTACGCGGCCGTCACATTGCGCGCCGTGCTCTCGAATCCACCCAGGAAAATAACTGGCAGGTCCGGGATGCTATCGCTCAATCCTGCCGCGCGTCCCACCTCACGCACCTTCGGCAAACCGGCATACTCGCCCACGCGCACACTCATGGTATTCCGCGACTTGAGAAGCCCGTTCGCGGCGGGTTGCAGACCGCCGTACTCTCCGTCCGAATTTTCCGGTGACCATTTCTTCGGAAGATCCTTGTATTCGCCGGCGGCGATTTTGGCGTCGTCGATGAACGTGCCGGGGAGGAGTCCGCGCTCGAAGGCCGCAGCATAGACGAATGGCTTGAACGTCGAGCCGATCTGCCGCTTCGCGTCCAAGGCCCGCTGGTATTTGCTCTGTGCGAAGTCGCGCCCGCCTACGGCTGCACGAATCGCACCCGTGCGATTGTCGATCATCACGACGGCGGCTTGCAGATAGTTGGTCGGCTTCTCTGCTTCCCCGTCCGCGGCGGTGGTAAAGTCCTTCTTGCGGGGATGCCGGAAATCCTTTTGCGCTTCGATTTCGCTCAGGCGCCGGTCGGCCGCGGCTTCGGCCATGCGCTGCAACGCGGGGTCGATCGTCATGGTCACGCGCAGTCCTCCGTACTCCAGCGTCTCCGGCGCCAGCAGAGTCGAGAGTTCCTTCGTCACTGCGTCCATGATCGCATCGTTCGCGACCTGCATGCCTCCGCCCGTGACGACCTTCAATTGCTGCGCCTTCGCCGCGGCGAGTTCCTCGCTGGAGATCACACCCGTTTCCTTCATGCGCGCGAGCACCGCGTCCCGGCCTGCGGTCGCGGCGTCCAAGTCGTGAGATGGAGCCAGGCGCTTCGGATTGCGGATCAAGGCCGCGAGGGTCGCGCTTTCTCCCAAGGTTAGATCCGCGGCGGGTTTTCCAAAATAGCTGCGCGAGGCCGCCTCCACGCCGTGGCACCCCGATCCGAAATAGATTCGATTCACATACATCTCCAGGATCTTCTCCTTGGGATATTGCGCCTCAATCCGGCGGGCCAGCACGGCCTCGAGCAACTTGCGGTCGATCGAGCGCTCGCCGAGACCGCACGCGTTGCGCGCCAATTGCTGCGTGATGGTGCTGGCGCCCTGCTTCGTCTGGCCGGCCGCGGCGTTCGCCAGCATCGCCCGCGCCATCCCGCGAAAATCGACGCCGTGATGCTGCCAGAAACGGCTGTCTTCCCGGGCTAGCAACGCATCGATGAAATGCTTCGATACGCTCGGGAGCGGCACCACCAGCCGGTTCTCACCGCCAAAGTAGCTATAGAGTTCGCCATTCGCATCGTAGACTGCCGAACGTTCCGCCACGTCGTCGATCTTGCTGAGATCGTACTTCGCGGCGCGCTCTTCATATCCATGGTATTTGATCACGGCGAAGACTCCGCCGGCCATGGCCGCGAGGGCGACCGTTCCCGCGGTCCAACCTGCTATTTTCATGAGACGACGAATGCCGGGTTTCATGGTTGGGTCGCGTCACGGTTCATTCCTGCTCGATCGCGAACTGCACGCCGGCCCACAATGCGGCCGCTGCGACAAGAAATAATGGAAGTGTCATCATGAAGTGTCCTTTCGCTGTTGCGCGCGGCAGCGGCGGGCGGCGTCATTTCTTCTCCGGATTTACGATCGTCGTGTTATTCTCCACCTTCTTCTCCGCGGGCGGGTTCACGACGGTGGTTTCGTGCTTCTCCACTTTCTCCACGACGGGAGGCGCTGTGTTCACCCGCGCGTCGCAGCCCAAGAACGTCAGATTTAATCCGATCAGCGATGCAATGGTAATTGTCTTCATACCGGCGAATCGAGGGACAGCCGTTCCCCGGACGTCCGCGCGACCCGACACCGCGGACTTCAGCAGCGCAAGCGGTTGGGCTCGCTCCTGATGACGGCCGTGTTCCGCCGCTTCCGCGATTCACGAAAAACATGCAACAAGCGACCACAACTGTCGTCGCCTTTGCCGGTGACTGGTGTGGAAGCCGCCTGTGATAAGGACCTCGAGGCGCCCGGTAAGTCGCTTCGCCCGAGGCGAGATGTTTGCGGTCGTGCTCACAACCGCGCAGACTTTCCACCCGGCCACAGCGGGAGCATGGTGCGATTACCACCGACGCCGCAATCTGAATTTCCAGAACAATGACCACGATGAAGATTCCGCTCGGGAGTGAGGAAATCTCCCTCCCGATTCCGGATGGCTGGACGATCGTGGATACGGTGAAACCCGCTTCCCATGCCAGGCTCACCAATGTGAGCGGCGCACTCGTCGATGCTCTCGACCATCCGATCGGCAGCACGGTGGCGCTGTGTGACCGAGACCTGCGGAACAAGCGCATTGTTCTATGCGTGGAAGATATCAGCCGGCCGACGCCGACGGCGTTGTATTTCGCTGGGCTGCTCGACTACCTCCTCGCCCACGGCGCCTTGCCGGAGAAGATGTTGATCCTTTTTGGCCTGGGGGTGCACCGCGACATGACGCCTGAAGAAGCCCGTCACAAATTGGGCACCATGGACCTGCGGGGCATCCCGTGGCGCAATCACTCCTTCAATGACGAGAAGAAGCTATCCCACCTGGGAAGCACCTCCAGGGGAACCTACGTTGCCGTCAATCACCATCTCGTCGACGCCGATTTGATCATCACCGTGGGCGCGATCGAGCCGCACCTGCTGCTCGGGTTTGGCGGGGGTTGCAAGATGATTATCCCCGGCCTGGCGTCGGCGCGGACCATCGCGGAAAACCACATGCAGGGAGTAACCCCGGACAGCTACAACTACGTGGGCATTCCAGAAAGCCCGATGCGCCTTGATTTGGAGGAAGGCACGAGGATGCTTGGCAAGGAGATATTCATCGTCAATGCCGTGATGAACGAGTCGATGGAGATCTGCAAATTCTACGCGGGCGATCCGATCGAGGCGCATCGCGAGGGGGTGAAGTTCTCCCGTTCGCTTTGCGAGCGCGGTGTGAAGGAGCCTGTCGATGTCGTTATCGCCGCCTCCAACCCCATGAACGCGGATTTGAGGCAGGGCATGAAGTGCGTCGGGAATGTGCAGCAGAGCGTCCGCCCCGGCGGGTTGATCATCGGATTGCTGGAGTGCCGGCACGGAATCGGCGATATCACCGTTCCACCGAAGGCGCTCCCAAATGGATTGCTGCGCCTCGTGCTAAAAACTGTGGGCCGCAAACATGTGCTGGGATTTATCGACAAATTCAGAAAGGACGCGGGAATCGAGGAAAGATTTTTGTCGCACTTTTCGGCGCAATTGGCGCTTCGGAACAAAGTCTTCGTTTACTCTCCGAAGCTCCCCGCGGACGCGGGGAAGAAACTTGGGATCTTCGTTCAATTTGCCGCGATCGAGAAGATGATGACAGCGGCCCGGCACTATGCCCCGCGGCATGCCCGCGTCCTCATTTACCCGTACGGAGGCGCAACGTACCCAAAGCTGGCCCAAGCTCATTCTGTATCGTGAGTTTGCGCGACCGCGGTGTCAGCCGAGCATGAGTTCAGAAATCGTCGCCTTGAGAAGCGATACGTCGATGGGTTTGATCAAATGCCGGGCAAATCCAGCCGCGGTGCTTTGTTCGAGATCGGATTCCATGCCGTAGCCGCTCAGCGCGATGCCCTTGATCTCGTATTTGGCGGAGAGAGCGCGCATCAGATCCTGGCCGCTGCCATCGGGCAGGCCGAGATCGCTGATCAAAAGATCGATGCGTCCGCCGTGCATTTCCCGGTCCGCAATTTCGAGGGCGCTCGTGATGTTGCCGGTGTGCATGACTTCATGGCCCATGCGGCCCAGCAGCCGCGAAAGAATGGCGGCCGTATCGGCGTGATCTTCCACGAGCAGGATCCGCAACGGCCGTTGGGTGACATTGATGGATGGCGGAGCAGGTGCGGCGGGGAGGCCTCGCGCGTCGGATGGTTGCGGAGGCTCCAAGTCGTCGCCCTGCGGGCATGGGAGCGTGAGGGTGAAGGTGCAGCCTTTCCCGATTCCCCCGCTGGCGGCGCGAAGTTCGCCGCCATGGGCCTCCGCGATGGCTTTGCTAATGGCAAGGCCCAAGCCAAGCCCGCCGAACTGCCGCGCGGTGCTTCGGTCCGCTTGCTCGAAGGCCTGGAAGACACGCTCCAGATTCGCCGGATCAATTCCGATCCCCGTGTCGGACACTTCGATCTGGAATTGGCGTCCACGAGGATCCTCTGCGACCTGAAATCGGATGGTGATCGTGCCTCCTGGCGGAGTGAATTTGATGGCGTTCTTCAGCAGGTTCCAAAGGATCTGTGTCACGCGCGAGCCATCGACGAGCAGTGTGGGAAGCGGCTCGGCAAACTGACGATGGAGAGTGAGCCGCTTGGCCTTCAAATCCAACAGGCACGTCTTGATCGCGTCTTCCATGACCCCGCCGGTGGAAACGTGCCCCTTGCGGAGATGCAGCTTGCCGCGTGCGATTCGGGTGAGATCCAGCAAATCGTCGATCAGGCGGGCTTCGAGTTCCACATTGCGGCGCACGGTTTCCAGGTCCTCCGCCAACGCGGCCGGAATCATTCCGTCCTGGGCCAGGCTGGAGAGAATGGCGAGAACGGGGGTGAGGGGAGTGCGCAACTCATGGCTGAGGGCGGCGATGAATTGGTCTTTGGCCCGGTTCGCTTGTTCCGCGGCGCCTCGCGCATCCTGCTCCGCCTGGTAGCTGCGATTCAGGTCCACTTCTTTCTGCCGCCGGTCGGTGACGTCGTGAAAGACCATGACCGCGCCGATGATTTCGCCCGTGGCTGCTTTGATGGGCGCCGCGCTGTCCTCGATCGGGATCTCCGTGCGGTCGCGGCGCAGGAGTGTGGTGTGATTGGCCAGGATCACCACCGTGCCGGTCGCCAAAGCCCGGACGATCGGGTTGTCCGCGGGTTGGCGTGTCTCCTCATGCACGATTTGCAGGACATCGCCGATCGGTCGGCCGACGGCCTCGGCACTGGTCCAACCGGTGAGGTTTTCCGCCACGGGATTGATGAATGTAATCCGCGAACTCGTGTCCACCGTAATCACCGCATCGCCGATACTGCCGAGGGTCACTCGGAACCACTCGCTTTGCTCTTGCAGCTTTTGCTTCGCCTCGATCAATTCCCGCTCCGCGCGCTGACGAGCGAGGAGAATGGCGTTGGCGTTTTGCAAGGCGACGGAACGCAGGCTCCGTTCCTCCTCGTCGTCAGCGGCCATTCAACTGCCCCCGATCATTTTTGCCGCGAGGGCGGTACCGAGCACACGCGCGCGGATCTTGGCGAAAGCCTGGTCGCGGGTGGTGGACGTGTCATCGCTGAAAGGGGAGAAGCCGCAGTCATCCGTGGTGCCGAGTTGATCGACTGGGATGTAGCGGGCCGCTTGAAGAACGCGCTCGCAGACCTCCTCGGCCGTATCGATGTGGGGATCATTGGGAGAAACGACGCCGACAAATACGCGGTGTTCGGGTTTCAGCAGGCCGCGGATGATTTCCAGGACGCGAGTCGGGTTCCGCTCGCTGGTCAGAGCGACGTAAAAGTTGCCCACTTTCAACTCGAACAGGCTGGGCAGCAGTTCGGAATAGTCGACGTCCGCGCTGTGCGTCGAGTCGCGGTCGGCGCCTGGGCAGGTGTGCACGCCGATACGTTGGCGCTCCGCCGGCGTGAACCGCGAAAGTGCCAGGTTGTTGAGATCGATGAAGCTGTTCAACAGGTGGCCGGTCGGATCGAGTTTGATCGTGAACCTTCCCTCGGTGAAATCGATCTGGACCTTATGCGCGCCCTTTTCCAGACAGCGGCGCACCTCGGTTTCGTGTTCGCGAAGAAGATCGTCGATGAACTCTTCGCGAGAGTACCCGGGCAGCCCCTCCTCGGGATACATGAGACTGAGCGCCGATGGCGAGATCACCGCCTGCTTGACCGGTACATGCGCATAGCGTTGCGCGATCTCCAGGTATTGATCCGCGCGCGTGCGATAACGGAACGGGCCGCTCGTCAGTCGCGGCATCCTCCGGACATGCCCGGCGGCGAAGGGAATCTTGAACCCATCGGGCGCGGCATTGCACATCCCATGCACGCAGTAGGTCCAGAAGTTGTGATACTTCCGCTGCTCTCCATCGGTGATGACCGGGGAACCGGTTTCTTCGAAACGCCGGATCGTGTCGCGGACGGCCTCTTCAAAGAGGGGAATCAGTTCCGGATGCTCGCTGTTGCCGCCCAGTCTGGCCACCTCCTCGAGGATGGCCCGAGGGCGCGGAATGCTGCCGATTGGCTCGGTCGGAATGGAGAGGGATGGCATAAGATCGTGTCATGTGGCTGGCCGTCGGGGTGAGAGTACGGGCAAACGCTTCCCATTCCGAGAGGATCGATTCCGAAGGGGGACGAACTCCGATAGCGTCATGGTCGAGCGATAGGGCAAGAGGTCAAGGCGTCAAGATTTCCCGGGCAACAAGCGTGTGAACGAGGCGCCGGCGCGGCGGCAATATTTAATCGAAGCTTCGATCGCGAAAAAAAGCACAGCTATTCATACGTAAACAACCAGCTGAAAGGTTGTGGGCCCATGACCGAATTGTGGGGGAAACGCCAATTTTAATATCTGGGAGCGGGCACGGTCGAATGGGGCGTGCTTAGCGAAGCCATGGCATGAAGCGACACACCAAGCAACCGGTGCACGCGTCGAACTCGACGACACGTGCGGCGGCGCACGCCACGTGGGCTCCTGCGCTGGGTCTGGCGGAGAGAGAGTTTGCGGATTTGTTCTCCGGAATTGAGGAGCGAATTCTTCATCACTGCGACCGGCCCGATAGCGAGGTGCGGATTTTGACATTCATTGCGAATGCGCAGGGGCCAACGACCGGCGGTATTGCCAAAGAGTTCGGGATCAGCCCCGCTGCCGCGGACTTTCATTTGCGGGAACTCCGTCGTGCAAATCGCGTGTGGGGGCAGCCGGTGCGGGGCAATACGATGTCCTGGCATATCTCCCAGGCCGGAAGACGGTTTTTGGCGGAGAGAGGGCAAGCCGAATACCGGTGACGGAAGGCGAATCCGTGAAGGGGTGGTAGGTGCGGGACTCACGAGGTGATTTGGAATCAAATCGCGGGTCGGGTCGGCGAAGGCGCGGGTCGGACGGTGAAGGATAGATGAACCGCCCGGTATGCTGCCCTCGGCAGAATTAGCAGTTTCGTTATGTCAAGGAATCTACTAGGCAAATTCGCGTAACTATAGTTGACCATTCTGTTTGGACTCGGCAGTCTCGCGCGCGGTTTCACTCCCCCCGGAAAAGCCGATTGGGGTGGCACCATCGTTCCCCGATCCCCCTCAGAATACCCCCATATGGAACAGAAAACCAGGCCGCATCGCTTTCATCGCAAACGCCGCCGGTTTTCGGCGCATTTTATCAAGCGCCTTTCGTCGTGGCTGCTGCTCTCCACGGGGCTGACCCTCGGGGCGGCAACATACACCTGGACGCCGACTACGGCGGGCCCGTTTGCGTGGAATAGTGCGCCGAACTGGCTCCCAAACACGTCTTTCCCGCAATTCACGGACGACGTCGCGGATTTTTCGCAGGCCGATCTCACGGCGAACCAAACGGTGAACATGACGGTACCGATCACCATCGGCACGCTGCGGCTGGGCGATGCGCTCGGGAGCAGCACCTACACGTTTGCCCCGGGGGGCGGGCCGTTGACGTTTGATGTCGGCAGCGGGTCCGGCCTCATTTTCAAGAACCATGGCGGCGGCGGCATCGCGGGCCTGCCGGCCATGGACACGATCTCCACCAACGTCACCCTCAATGACTCGCTGACGATCAACAATGCGATCGCCGGGCAGGGGATCAATATCACGGGGAACATCACCGACGGCACTGCGACGCTTGGGATCACGAAGGATGGCGCGGGTTTCGTCCAGTTGTCGGGGGCGAACACCTTCGACGGCGTTGTGACGGTCAACGCGGGCCGCCTCGCGGTCAGTCTCAACGGCAGCGCGGCCGGGACCGGCACAGTCACGCTGAATACCGGCGCGCAGTTCGACATCCTCAACGATACGGCTCTCACGCTGAACAATAACTTTCTCGTGGCCGGCAATACCACGCTCAACGTGGATCGCGCGATTGGTGGCACGGGGAGCAACTTGACGCACATCATCGGCGGTGCGGTCACGCTGAACAATGACACCCTCGTCGTGACCGCCGCCAACGGCTATGCCCTCCAGGTCACGGGCCAGGTGAATTTGAACGGGCCCGTCTCCACGATCAGCAATTCCAGCTCGACTGTCACGCTGGGCAGCGCAACCGGTGGCAAGATCACGGGCACGGGCGCGCTGAACAAGGTCGGCACCGGGTTGCTCGTGATCGGAAACACGGGCGGCGCGAATGACTACTCCGGCGGGACGAATATCTTCGCCGGTTCGGTCCAGTTGAACATCGGCGGG
>Ga0070658_10003026_pt1 | contig 13909 bp, 9 predicted proteins | sample KBSC13metaG_FD_64664 | JGI IMG/M metagenome (GOLD analysis project Ga0070658, IMG submission 64664) | Corn rhizosphere microbial communities from Kellogg Biological Station, Michigan, USA - KBS C1-3 metaG | ecosystem: Host-associated > Plants > Roots > Rhizosphere > Soil ... | reverse complement strand
AAGCACTCAAAGCCGATTACCAGTTCCGGAACAGCCGCAGCAGTTCTGTCGCCGGAGCTCCGGATCTCACAGATCTGATCGCCCCGGGCCAGACCTGTCCAGCTTACTGCAACACTTTCTCCCCCGACACGGTCGACGGGGTGTCGTGGACGACACTGGGCTTTCCATTTAACAACGGTCTTGCGGTCGAGCCCTCTACCTCCGTCCTGTCAAACAACGGTGTGTACACGATCGTAGCGTTGTTCAAATTCTCCGACGTGGGCGGCTACAAGCGTCTCATTGAGTTCAAGCACGGAACCTCTGATAACGGGCTGTATCTGCTCGGCGGGACCATCAATTTTTATCCGTACGGCAATGGTTCGATCACGGTCGCGGCGAACACGTGGAACCAGGTGATCCTGACCCGTGACGCGTCCGGCACGCTGAGAGGTTATATCAACGGGTCTCTCGGTTTTACCGGCTCGGACAGCGTCAATCAGTACGGTGTGATAGACGGGAATAACTCGCTCAGGTTTTTCCAGGATATCGGCCCCGCTGGCGGTGAGGCAGCAGCCGGCTCCGTCGCCCGCATACGAATTTACGACGGCGTACTGTCCGATTATCAGATCTCGACCCTCGATCGTTTACCCGCGGCCATCACTACACCGCCCGTCGGAATGGTGGCGTGGCTGCCGCTCGACGCGGCCGATCCTGATCAGGGTCATACGCCGGACATCCGGTCGGGAGCTAGCGACCAGGTGTCCGGTGAACCGGTCTATCAGCCCGGTAAGGTCGGCAACGCGATGCAGTTTAATGGTGCGTCGACGTACATAAAAGAGAATGCACGAGCCGATCTTGATGTCGGGCAGGGTCCTGGCTTCTCGATCGACGCATGGATCAATCCGACCGACACAGGCAGCGGCTATAGAAATATCGCTGAGTGGAATGACGGCGTAAGTTACGGTGTTTATCTATATCAGTACAACTCGCAGATCTATTTCAGCGTTAAAGACACGTCGAATACTGAGCACTACTTCTACTCCGGGCAGTTGATCGCGGGCGTATGGCAGCACGTTACGGCGACGTACGACAAGAACACAGGGATGGCCTTGGTATACCTGAACGGGGTCCTGCAGGGATCGCTGGCCGTCGGAACAGTGACTCCACAGACGAGCTATGACCTATACTTCGGCATCCGGAAGAGTGGTAACCAGTATCCTTTTGCCGGGAGCATGGATGAGATAGAGGTGTTCGATCGCGCGTTGAACCAAAACGAGATAAATGCACTGTTCAACGCCGATACCAAGGGAAAGGCGAAGCCCAGTGCGGTTACGCCGCCGGCGGGGATCGCGGGCTGGTGGGGCCTCGACGGAGACTCGCGCGATGAGGCGGGTCATAACCTTAATGGCATACGTGGCTCGAATGACACATCGCTGCCAAGTTTTGCCGTTAGTAAGGTGGGCCAAGGTCTCAGCCTCACAGCGGACGGGCAGTACGTGGAGATACCCGACGTGGGGCTGCTGCATCAATCCAGCTTCACGATAGAGGGATGGGCGAATCTCACGGCAGCTCCTACCGCGGTACAGTCATTATTCAGCAAGCCCCTTGGCTCCATCAATCAGGATTCCTATGCAGTCTGGTATCAAAACGGCACTCTGCACGCGGGCATAGGCGCGGACGGCGTAAACGCGTACCCCTCAGGTGTCGCTCAAGTAGACGCTCCGTCGTTCTCCATGAATACATGGCACCACGTGGCGTTCACCTTTAACGATCCCGGCGTTGAAAGCCTCAAAACGCTGACGCTATACGTAGATGGCATCGCAGTTGCTACAGCCACGACTACTCTCGCACCCGTGTATGACGGACATTCAGCGTACATCGGTGCGGATTACGACTCGGTGTTCGGCGGGAATCACATCGGCTACAGCTGGCGAGGGGGTCTCGACGAGATCACGTTTTACAGCCGCTCTATAACACCTGATGAGGTTAGGTCCATATATCACGCCGGTCTCGCGGGCAAGCTGAAGGAAGCTCTGACGATCGCTCCGCCTCCGCCAGTGGCAGGGCTGTCCCGCTTGCCTGCCAAGTCTGCCACGACACGCACCAGGACAGTGTCCCCCGGAGCGGCGATCACAGTTCTCTCGTCTCCACAGTCCGTCGCCGTGACTGTTGGAGATGCCACGGTGACATTCAACAACGTGACTTCTCCGGGTGTGACGCAGGAGGTACCGCTTGATCCGGCATTGTTCCCGGCGCTGCCTTCGGGGTACACATCGACCGGGCTTATCTACGACGTTGCGACGGATGCGTCATATACGGGATCCATCCAGACGTGCTTTCACGACGCGTCGCTGAACAGTCAGTCGTCGTTCAACGGACTTCACATCTTTCACCTCGAGAGTGGGCTATGGGTTGATCGAACCTCGAGCATGGACTTCCAGTCGCAGATGGCCTGTGCAACGACGAATGGCCTCTCACCGTTTGCTCTCGGCGTTGCGGCTCCGACGGCGGCTAAGGTCACCGTCAGTGGACGCGTACTCACTCCTGACGGCGGGGGACTGCGGAATGCGAGGGTCATGATGACAGATACCGAGGGCAAAGTGCGGACGGTATCTAGCAACGCCTTCGGGTACTACTCGTTCACCGACGTGCCCGCGGGCGGGACGTACACCTTTGTGGTATCGGCTAAGCGGTATACATTCGGAGCAAAGGTGGTGAGTGTCACGGACGAGATCGCGGATATGAACTTCACTGCGTTGTATTAGCGCACCGACGTCGGTGCAGGCTAAAGGCTGTCCCGACCCGGGACAGCCTTTTTTGAAAAAACTCTCTCTATCCTGTCAATTTTTACAGGTGACGGGACGTCATTCCTACCCTAATATTCAGCTTGCACAGTCACCCCGGTGAGAGTGCAAAAAGTGCAGCAGAGCATTTGATCGGCCAGGGCTTGCAGACCGGGCTAGTCAGCTCGGCAGCAATGGAAGGTGCCGTTCGCGGTGTGGGAGACGCGGGCGGCGCCTTCCTCTTTTTACCTACCACCAGCCGAGCAGCTTCCACCAGGCGGTGCCGATCGTCGCGAATACTGCGATGTTGATGAGGGATGCGATAAACCCGATCTTCCACCAGGTGGATTGCTTTGCGTAGCCCGTCCCGAAGTAGATCGGCCCGGGGGTCGTCCCAAAGTGTGTGAGGGAGGCACTCAGAGTTGAGAAGTAGTTGAGAGCAAGCACGGCGAGACCTGCGGGAGCACCCGCGGTGATCGTCACCATCAGGAATGGTACGTACATCGCCAGGGCGTGTGCTGTGACGGATGCAAACAGATAATGGGCGTAGAAGTAGACGACCAGCAATATCGCCAAAGCCATCATCCATGTCATGCCGGTCGTCTGAGCCGCCACGGTCTGAGCAAATAGTTTCGTGAGGCCGGTCTCACCTAATGCGGTTGCCATATTGACGAGGCCGCCGTACCAGATGAATGTGGACCAGGCATTCTTTTCGCCCATCAACTCGGGCCATGTGAGGACCTTGGTCAGGAGCAGGAATCCGATACCACTGAGGGCGACTATCGAGGGGTCGATCGAGTGCAGGCGGCCCTGCATTGTCCATATAAAGATCACACCGACCAAGGTGCCGATGACGATCCACTCGTCACGCGAGACCGCACCCATTCGCTTTAGCTCTTCCCTGGCAAAGCTCGCGGCGCCGGGGGTCGACCTTATCTCAGGCGGCGAAAAGCGATAGATGAACGCCGGAATGATGGCAAGAGATACAAGCGAGGGAACTATAGCCGCCGCGAGCCAGCCGAAGTACGTGACATTCAGACCTGCGTTCTCATTCGCAAGCTTCTGCATTACGAAGTTGCCTGCGTGGCCGGTGAGGAATGTCGCCCCTATCACAACCTCGCACTGATAGAGCAGGTACATCAGGTACTCGCCCAATCGTCCCGCGGTGCCGTCATCCGGACGGGAGTCGTAGCTCTCGCTGACAGACAGCGCGATCGGGATCACGATCCCGCCGTTGCGGGCCCCATTCGAGGGAACTACCGATGCGAGTACAAAGTCGGTGCCGATAAGTGCGTAACTGAGGCCAAAGGTGCTCTTACCAAGTGCACGAATGAAGAGGAGTGCGATGCGGCGGCCGAGCCCCGTTTTGATGACAGCGATGGAGAGGAAGAACGCAGAGAGGACGATCCAGACGACGGGGTCAGCGTACCCCTTGAGAGCGTCGAAGGGTTTGAGAACGCCAAATACAGCGGTAGCCGTGACGCCGAGCAGGACGATCGCACTTCCGGTCAGCGGCTGTACGATCGAGCCGACGATCGTTGCGATAAAGATCGCGAGCAGCAGCCACGATGAGTAGGCAACACCATCCGGCGGGGGAATGATCGCGATCACTACGCCCGACCCGATCGTCACGGCCCACTTTAATAGAGACTTTTGCATTGAAAAAGCCACCGGTGAACAGAGCTCTGTCCCCGGTGGCTGTATCGAGAGCCAGGATAGCCCGGCCTACATTCCCGGGTTGTGCAGGTACTTAAAGTACCAGTAGGTGATCCCCACCCAGATGACCATATTGACGGCTGAAAGCGCGAGACCGATGGTCTTGGTGCTCGCAGCGCGTCCCTTTGTGGTGCCCTTGCCGTACATCAGGACGTAAACCAGTGCCGTCGTCAGGATCCACGCGAATAGCCTGATGCCGAGATTTACGGCGATGTTGTCAGCGTGCTTCACATCAGGCTGCAGGCCCAGGCCCAAGCCGGCTGACGAGGCAGTCACCTGATAGATGGTGAGCGCGATCACGATGATCATGCCGACCAGCGCCGCTATTGGCGGTTTGTAATCTGCCGGCAGTTCGTCGACATCAGCACCCTCCACAGACAGGTTGCTGTGCGTGTAGCTGTAGCCAAAGTATATGACCAGGCCGATCGCCATCCAGTCGATCAGACGGATCCATGTGTCGAGCGGCAGGCTGTTCATCAGGTATGCCGCCGAGACAACTGCACCGATCGGCACATAGGGCGAGAGAGGCACCTTGAAGGGGCGCTTCAGGCCAGGGTTTGACCGGCGAAGAATTATGATGCCCGTTCCGACGATCACAAACGCGAACAGGGTGCCGATCGAGACCAACTCACCGAGGAGGCTGATCGGGACCAGGCCTGCCAGGATGGCGACAACGGTTCCCGTGATCGCCGTGGTGATATGCGGCGTCTGAAACTTCGGATGGATCTTTGCGGCCCAGCCCGGCAGCAATCCGTCCTTAGACATCGAGTAGAAGACGCGGGGCTGGCCCATCGTCATCACGACCATCGTCGAACTCAGTCCAAGAACGGCACCGACCTTGATGATCGTCGGGAAGACTGCAAGGACCGTCCCCATCGTCGTGCCCTTTGCCTGCTGCAGAGCGGCGTCTATCGCGACGGCGATCGGGGCAGCGGCGTTCGTCAAAGCATGGTAATCGACCAGGCCGACCATGATGCCTGCGACCAGGATGTAGAGTACGGTACAGATCGCGAGCGAGCCCATGATGCCGATCGGCATGTCACGCTGCGGATTCCTGGCCTCCTGAGCGGCCGTGGACACAGCGTCGAAACCGATGTAGGCGAAAAAGATAACCGCGGCACCTGTCACCACGCCGCTAAAGCCATAAGGCATGAATTCGGCGCAGCCGGGGCTCCCCGCCATACATCCCATGCCGATGTTGCTCTTATTCACGTAGCCGATACCGGCGACGATAAAGAGCACGACCACCAGCACCTTCACGATAACGATGATCGAGTTGAAGCTGGCCGATTCCTTGATACCTCTAATGAGGAGCAGCGTCACCGCAACGGCGATCAGCAGGCCGGGCACATTAAGAATGCCGTGGCCAACGGTCCCGTCGGCATACGTGATCTCATCCCATGGCCCCTTGCTTAGCGACAGCGGAAAGTTCACGCCGAGCGTATCTCTAAAGAGGCTGACGACGTAACCCGACCACCCGACAGCAACCGTAGCGGCGCCGAAGGCGTATTCGAGGATCAGGTCCCAGCCGATGATCCAGGCCACGAATTCACCCAGCGTTCCGTAGCCGTAGGCATATGCCGAACCTGAGATAGGCACCGACGCCGCGAACTCGGAATAGCACAACGCCGCAAATGCCGAGACGACACCTGCGAGGATCATCGATATGATCACCGCCGGTCCGGCGTGCTTACCGGCGGCCTGGCCCGTGAGCACGAAAATACCGGTTCCGATGATGGCGCCGATACCGAGCGTGGTGAGATCAAGCGCGCTCAGCGCCTTTTTAAAGGTATGTTCGCCGGTCTCCTCAGCCTCGGCGATGATCCTTGAAATGGGTTTTGTCGCAAAAAGTGACATTCAAACCTCCTAAGAGTTTTCTCGAGAAACTAATATCAGGCGGCATCTGCCGCAGTGCCCGACCTTCTCCAAAGAAAGTACACGGGCACGCCCGTTAATACAATGATGAGGCCCGGCCATGTCGCGGTCGTCTGGTAGACGAAGAGCACCACGAGGATGACGGAGGCACCGATCACGTAAAGGGCAGGTACTATCGGGTAGCCAAAAGCTTTATACGGGCGCTCGGCGTCGGGTTGTTTCGCCCGCAGCACGAATATCCCGATTATGGTCAGAATATAAAAGATGAGTGCCGCGGAGATAACGTACGTGAGCAGATCTCCGTAGAGATTGCCGTAGGTGCCATCGGCCCTGACGGTGCGGGGCAGCACGTAAAAGGCCGACCAGATCCCCTGGATGACGAGTCCCCATGCGGGCACATGAAACTTGTTAAGCTCGCCGGAGCTCTTGAAGAAGAGCCCGTCCTTTGCCATAGCGTAATACGCACGTGCACCCGCCAGTATGAGGCCGTTGTTGCAGCCAAAGGTCGAGATGATAAAGGCCACCGCCATGATCGCTGCACCCCAGCCAGGAAATATCACCTCGGCGGTTGCCGAAGCGACGCGGTCCGAGGCAACCGTCTGGATCTTTTCGAAGGGGAGCGTGACGAGGTAAGCGACATTCGCCAGCAAATAGAGTGTGATGACCAGACCTGTTCCCATCGCGAGCGAAAGCGGAATATTCCGTTTTGGGTCGCGTACCTCACCGGCGGTGAATGTGATGTTATTCCAGGCGTCGGCCGAGAAAAGTGAGTTGGTCTGTGCGACGCAGATGCCGACGAAGAGTCCGAAGGGCACGGCCGCTTTCAACACCATTCCCCATGTGTCCACGTCCTGCAGTGTGCCGCGGACGGTCCAGAGATCGCCAAAATTTGCCGCCGCCACATTGCTGTGCCATGCGAGGCCGACGATACATCCGAGCACGATCAACGCGATCAGCGTTCCTGTCTTGGCGAACGTGAAGGTGTTTTGAATGAGCTTGCCGAGGCGAAGGCCGCGCGTATTCATCCACGTCAGCACGGCGATCATGATGATGCCCACAAGCTGAGCGGTCGAGAGAGAGATCGCGTAGCTCGATGATCCGAAACGTATGGGCGCGATCAGGTAGTTGGTTTCGGATATCCACGGAACGAGGATCCCCGAGTATCTGCCAAAGCCCACCGCAACCGCCGCGATCGTCGCGGTCTGGATGACCAGGAACAGCGTCCACCCGTAGAGGAAGCCCCACAACGGGGAGTAAGCCTCCCGCAGGTAGACGTACTGGCCCCCGGCCTTTGGCATCATTGCCGCCAGCTCACCATATGACAAAGCTCCGACTATGGTCAGAAAGCCGGTGACGAGCCATACGACGAGCAGCCAGCCGGGAGCTCCGACCTGACGCGAGATGTCAGCCGACACAATGAAGATGCCGGAGCCGATCATCGACCCCGCGACGATCATCGTCGAGTCGAGGAGTCCAAGCCCACGGACAAAGCCTTCGTGAGTGGTAGTCTCGAGTTCTGCCGCTTCAGCCGCCATGAAGTGTCTTGACTCTAAAAGAACCGCCCCAAGTGAACCGTCCCGGAGGAGCGTCACCCCGCGTAACTATCTCAATTTACTGGTCGTTGGCGAGAAATTCGTAGGTGCTATTATACGTGTAAAGCAACAACTGTCGATGTGAAAAGTTGTGAAAAGACGTGACCGCTGTGATGAATGACACGCCAGAACGCCTGGGCGATATGCCCGATGACGAGTTTCGCCGGTATGGCTACCAGCTCGTCGATTGGATCGCCGACTACTTCGGGAATATAGAGACGTTTCCCGTGATCTCGCAGGTGGAGCCCGGCTGGCTGACAGAGAAACTTCCCTCATCGGCACCCGAGGAGGGCGAGGATTTTGCCGACGTGATCGCCGACGTCGATGAGCTGATCCTGCCGGCGGTCACTCACTGGAATCACCCGAATTTTCACGGTCTGTTCTCTACCTCCACCAGCGCCGTCGGTGTATTCGGCGAGATGCTCGCCGCCGCCTTTGATATGAAGGCGATGCTCTGGCGCACGTCTCCCGCGTCAACGGAGCTCGAGGCGGTCACGTTGGATTGGCTGCGGCAAATGGTAGGTCTGCCGGCTGAGTTTGAGGGGATCATCTACGACACTGCGTCGGTCTCGACAATGCACGCGATCGCTGCAGCCCGGGAGCGAGCCGGGCTAAATATACGCGAGCTCGGGATGTCGGGGCGCGGTGATCTCCCGCTCATGCGGGTCTACTGCTCGGAGCACGTACATTCTTCCATCGACAAAAGCGTCATCACGCTCGGCCTTGGGCTGCGCAGCCTGAGGAAGATCGAGTGCAATGAACGCTTTGAAATGATTCCCGAGCGGCTGGCGGCGGCTATAGACGAGGACCTCGCAGCGGGGTACGTCCCGCTATGCGTGATCCCAACGGTAGGGACGACGTCGAGCACGAGCATCGATCCTGTAGATGCCGTCGCCGATATCTGTGAGAAGTACGGCATCTGGCTGCACGTTGATGCGGCGTATGCGGGCCCCACTGCGATCATTCCCGAAATGCGGAGCCTCTTCAAGGGGTGGGAACGGGCAGATTCTATCGTCATGAATCCGCATAAATGGCTCTTCACGCCTTTCGACCTCTCCATCCTGTACTGCAAGGACCTGGATCAACTGAAGCAGGCGTTTTCTCTCGTACCCGAGTACCTAAAAACGACTGAAGAGGTGCGCAACGGTATGGACTACGGCATTCAGCTTGGACGCCGGTTTAGGGCGTTGAAGCTGTGGTTCGTGATGCGATACTTCGGACGCGAGGGTCTGATCGAGCGGCTGCGGGAGCACATTCGGCTGGCAAACCTCTTTGCATCGTGGGTAGAGCAGAGCAGCGACTGGGAGATGATGGCACCAGTGCCCTTCGGTCTCGTATGCTTTAGAGCCGCCCCCGAGAATGTGGCCGATCCGGACGGGCTGAACGAGCGGATCATGACCGAGCTAAACGCCTCGGGTGAGGCGTACCTCTCACACACCAAGCTCAACGGTAAATTCACCCTCCGACTTTCCGTTGGCAGTATCCGCGTCGAGGAGCGGCATATAGACAAGGTATGGCGGCTCCTGAACGAACACCTCGAGCGACTCCATTAGCCCAGCTTCTTCTTTGCCTCGACGAACCCTGGCCCGAGGACAAACTCCGCAAAGCTGACATCCGTGTGCGACTTGTCGTAGCCGACGAGCTCAACGTACGCCCTGCCGTTGATCCCTGTGTCGCCTCTGGTGCCGACCACATCACACGCGCCCTCCCAGTAGACGACCATCGTCGTTCCGCGGGTATCGAGTTCTTGATCGGGAATAAGGGCCGTGATCTCGATATGGATATCGAGTTTGGGAACCCGTACATTCCACTTTGCGGGATATACAGCGGACGTGTTCGGACTCTTCCAATATCCTGTGACCTTGATGTCAAAATCGCTACGTGTGAGGTACTCGGTCGTGCCGTCCGCCAGAACGAATGTGCCGGTGGATTCGCCATTATTCACTCCGCCTTCTTTAGAGGGGTCGGTGAACTGATAGATCATCAGCTCCGTCTCGTCATCGAACTGGATCGAGAACCAGTCCCATTCGCCTGAGCCCCAACTGCCGAATTCGCGATCCATCCACGCTGTGCCTGTGAATGACTCACTGCGGCCGCGGTCGAGCAGCCGTCCTGCGACAGCCATGCGTGTATACGAGAAATGGACCGATGCCCCGGCTCCCTTCTTCGCGATACCGCTGCCGTTGTCTCCGTTGAGGACCAGGGGCTTCGTAGGCTCCAAAATGGCGTCAAAGGTGAGTCCCTCCTCGAGGGCAGCGTGCAGGACGTGCTTACCGGCAACCTCCCTCAGCGACCAATCCTTCAACCGAACGTCACATGATGTGGTGCTCGCGGATGCCGGATGGGCGAGAACGCCGCCGAAGCTGCGGATGTGCTCGTACCGGAACTCCTGCGCGGAGACATCGGAGATCGCGAAGTGAGCAAAATAAAGTGGATTGCCGATGACGGTCATCGGCACCGAGCCGATCTTATCCAGGTCTGTCCGTCTCTTGAAAAAAACTAGCTCAAATCCAAACTCACGGCCGCCCTCGGTCTTGCAGTGGCCCGTGTAATACCACCATTCGGTCTGGACGTCAGGTTTTGCAAAGAGGTCGTCGGGCAGCTTTACGGCCGCATCAGTAGGCGGTTCCCGGAGCACTCCGGGCGCAAGGCCCAGGAGATCGGCGATCCCCCCAACAACTGCCGCAGCAGCATTCTCGATCGGCGCAAAAAAGCTCTCACTCATAGTCTCTTTGATGCCATTCGCCTCGTGGGCGGCGGCGGTTTCAGGTCGGACCCGGGGTTTTGCCGTACACTAGCCAAACGGATGCTGCTGGAGATCGTCTCAAAGACATGGAAGCTGATGCCGCGTCAGATGCGCACCTTTATCGCACGTCGCATGCAGCCGAAGTTTACCGTCTCGGTGTCCGGCATCCTTACAAATCGGGATGGCGAGATCCTGCTGCTCGATCACTGGCTGCGGCCGAAGTCGGGCTGGGGCCCGCCGGGCGGCTTTATTGAACGAGGCGAGCAGCCGGAGGCGGCTCTCCGACGGGAAATAAAGGAGGAGACGTCGCTCGACATCACTAACCTCAAACTCGTCCGCACACGCACCTATAAACGGCACATCGAGATCGTATTCACTGCGGATGCGTTGGGCGAGGCCCGCGTCACAAGTAGGGAGATCAAGTCCCTGCGGTGGTTCAAACCCGACGAGATGCCGCCGGAGATGGGCAAAGACCTGCAGTTCGTCATACGAAAAGCCGTCAAAGGCGACGAATTGTGACTGCTATCGCGCCGATTGTATAATCTGAGGTTTAGGAGAGAAACCGAATGAGTGTAACCCTCGTCCCCTCGCCAGAGCAGGTGATGGACATCCTGGTAAAGACCGGAGCATACCGCCGCGGCCATTTTGTCTATCCGAATGGCAAGCACGCATCCCACTACTTTCAGATGCCGCTCGCCTTTAGGCTATATGACAATGCAAAGATCCTGTCGGTAGGCCTGAGCCGGCTTTTTCGCATGGAGAAGTCGATAGGCAAGGCACTGCCCAAGGTTGCCATAGTCAGCCCTAGTCCTGCCGGTATCCTCGTCGCCTTTGGCGTACGGGAGGCGTTGTCCGCTGACCAGCTCTACTGGGCCGAGATAGAGGCGGATGGTCACCGCCGGTTTCGCCAGTATGTTACCGACTACGGCATGAACCAGGCGATCATCGTGGATGACATCAATCGTTCCGGACGAGCGATCCGCGAGACCTTCGACCTGGTGAAAGAGGCCGGCGGTGAGGTCATCGGCATCGGCACGATAGCAAAATTCGACGATGCTCCAACCGATTTTGATGGAATAGAGGCCAAGTCGCTGCTGAGCTTTGACGTCAACTTTTACGGCACGGCTGACGAGTGGAAGGGCTCACGCAACGCTTCCGACGCGGCAGAAGAATCAGTACGCTTCTAGTGAGGTTATTATGAAGATTCCGGGTGGTTTAGATCTCAACTCGATGATGCGGCAGGCCCAGCAGATGCAGGAGCAGATGGGCCGCGAGATGAAGGAAATGACCGTTGAGGCCGCCGCGGGCGGCGGTGCGGTGACAGTCAAGATGCGAGGGGATTTTGAGGTGATGAACCTCACGATCTCCCCCGATCTGGTCAAGGACGGCGACGTTGAGATGATCCAGGACCTCACCGTCGCAGCTATCAACGAGGCACGTCGCAAGGTAGAGGAAACTCTCAAGGGCAAGCTCGGCGGCATGCTGCCACCGGGGCTGATGTAGACCTGAAACAGAATAGACAGGATAGGCAGGATGGTGCAATTATCTTGTTCATCCTGTCTATCCTTTTCCTTTGTTGCTAATAGATGTTGGACTACTCAGAGCCCGTCTCACGGCTTATAGACGAATTCAAACGGCTGCCCGGCGTCGGCGCTAAGTCGGCGCAGCGGCTGGCGTTTTACGTTCTCCGCCGGCCGCAGAATGAGGTGGAGCAGTTTGCGCAGGCCCTGCTCGAGGTAAAGGCAAAGATCGTCTTTTGCTCCACCTGCAACAACCTCACTGACGTTGATCCCTGCCTCTATTGCTCGAATCCCAAACGCGACCGCTCACAGATCTGCATCGTTGAGGAGCCGTATAATCTCGTGGCCGTCGAGAAGACACGCTCGTACCGCGGCCTATATCACGTCCTGCACGGCACCCTTTCACCCATGCGCGGCCTCGGTCCGGACGAGCTGATGCTGAATAACCTCATCCCGCGGCTCCGCCCCGAGAACAATGACGGCGTTGAGGTGAAAGAGATCATCGTCGCCACAAATCCCACGACCGAGGGCGAAGCTACCGCCAATTACATTGCCCGCCTTCTCAAGCCACTAGGCGTACTCGTTACCCGGATCGCAATGGGAATGCCGGTCGGCTCTGACCTCGAGTTCGTCGACGAGGTCACCATGGACCGCGCTCTCGCAAACCGTCACGCCATCTAGATCGTTCTAATCCGCGACTGATCGTGCTATAAATGAAACAATGGCGCGTTATGTCCTAAAACGTGACTCGGCGTCTGTACCTGAGAGGCTGACTCGCTACAAGTCGGAGCTGAACGAGGAGCAGTTTCGGGTCGTCACGGCACAGCCGAGAGCTGCGCTGGTCGTGGCGGGAGCAGGGTCGGGGAAGACGCGGGCGATCACGTACCGGGTCGCGTACTTGATCGAGCACGGCGTCTCGCCGCAGAGGATACTGCTTGCGACTTTTACTAACCGCGCAGCTAAAGAGATGCTCCGGCGGGTCGAGCAGCTGACCGGCTCGCAGAATGTTCACCGAACCTGGGGCGGGACGTTTCACCGGATCGCGAACCTCATACTAAGGCGTCACGCGGTCTCTATCGGCTTTTCACCAAATTATTCGATCCTCGACAGCGAGGACGCTCGTGATCTCATCAGCGTCTGCATCGACGAGGCGGCGATAGATACCAAGAAGCGGCGGTTTCCCAAGGCCGAGGTCATTCAGGGCATCATCTCGTACGCAAACAACACCGATCAGCCGATCCGTGAGGTCGTGCTCCGCCACTATCCATACTTCGAGACCTTGACGCCCGAGATCGAGCGGATCGATCTGATCTACCAGGCACGCAAGCAGGAGCGCAACGTCATGGACTACGACGACCTGCTCATGAACTGGAAGCGTCTGCTGGTCGAGAAAAAGGAGATCGCGGACCTTTACGCCGAGCAGTTTCAGCACATCCTGGTCGACGAGTACCAGGATACGAATAAGCTCCAGGCCGAGATCATTGACCTGCTCGCCGCGAAGCACCGCAACGTGATGGTCGTGGGTGACGATGCTCAATCGGTATTCGCATGGCGTGGTGCGGAGTTCACCAACATCTACGAGTTTCCAAAGCGATATCCCGAGGCCGAGCTGTTTAAGCTCGAGACCAACTACCGCTCGACGCCTGAGATCCTCGGCCTCGCAAACACCTCGATCGCCTGCAACCGCAAGCAGTTCCC
>Ga0070658_10003025_pt1 | contig 13910 bp, 7 predicted proteins | sample KBSC13metaG_FD_64664 | JGI IMG/M metagenome (GOLD analysis project Ga0070658, IMG submission 64664) | Corn rhizosphere microbial communities from Kellogg Biological Station, Michigan, USA - KBS C1-3 metaG | ecosystem: Host-associated > Plants > Roots > Rhizosphere > Soil ... | reverse complement strand
CCAAGGGTGTCTCAGGGCTCCAAAAGTGGCCATCCGGGGCTCCTGATTTCAATTAGTTACGAGATTCTTCCTTGCTGTCACGGCAGAGGTCGCGGGTTCGAGCCCCGTCGTCCCCGCCATACATTCCAAAATACTTACGGAACGTATGGACCACAGTGACATCAAATCAGGGTCTGATAAAGGTCCAATGAGCCCGCTACTGCCGATTTTGCGGGTATTTTTCTTCTACCTTCGGACCCACGTTTGACACGATCATCCTTACAACTTTGCCCTGTGCTTTCCGCTTGTTCGAGTTCACTGCCTGCGTGTAAACATCCAGCGTGATCCGGCTGTTTGCGTAACGCAATGGCTCCTGTACGGTTTTCACATCCTCCCCATTGTCCTTCAGCAGTGTGCCGAAGGAATGGCGGAAGGGTGCCAACCGATGTTCTTGTGAATGCCAGCTATTGTGCCGCTGGCTTGATGGAACGTTTCATGAGGTTGTCCGGCCAGTACGGCTGCCTGCCGTGCATTCTTGGACTTGCAAAGACCCAATCGTCGTCCATCGGATAAGGACAGAGCCGTCGCCAATGGAGCAGGTAGTCGGCCATGTACTGATCCATAGGGACCGGCTTGGCAGATGCCTCCGCTCAAAGAGCGCTCATCAAGGTTCACGACGAGGGCGGCAACCGTCGGAGCGTCGGGTGCTCAAGGAAGGCTAAGCTATGGCCAATGGCAACAGGTTCCCTAGCGCAACGGCGAGCGTGGTGCGATGAGATTGCGGCAAAGCTCGACGGCCCTAACGTCACGCCCAATGAATTCCTGCCATCCACTTGATTTCAACAGTCGTAAGTAAGCTCCCTGATGTCGTTCCGTTGGCGGCAGACTGACCCGAAACGCTATTTGAAAGCTCGAAATTTCGTTTTAAACTTAACGACGCAGGAACCGTCGACGATTCCCACGATTATCAGATAGACCTCAGCCACTGGAAATAGAACGGGACTTCATTCACGTTCACCCTTCGCGTCGGAAAGCACCCTCGAACTGGTGATCGAGCCCCACGACGATAAGGAAAGCACTTATTCAGTGAAGCGCATTGGGCCAAACGTCGGGATGAGACTGCTGGCGCTAAGCAGCCTATTGCCGAGTTCTTTGATGAGAATCCTCCGCTGGTACGCCTCCTAAGCGAAACACTCTGGGTTCGGACCATTTTAGGGGTGGATAATGCGTGTGGCAACAATGCTGATCGACACTGGTGCTCCTGCTACGGTTCGCGCTCGGACCAATGCCTCGAAGTACATCGGATTATTCCGGTTGCCATGTATTTCGAGCGCTCGATTCAACTCTGTGCGATCCTTCTCATCGGCAAGAAGTATGCCCAGCGCTTCCGTGCCCTCTTCTCTCAGGCCTTGAAGCATCAGCACATTTCCCTGGCCGCTGCTGTTGGGCAGCAGAGAGAGAGTGGCGTAGTCTTCGCCCCCGGAACCTGTATATCGTAGACCTTCATAGGTGGCCTGTTCGCCGGGCAGGGGTTTCTTGTTAAGAAAATACATCCTTCCGCCAATGCCATCTTCGACAACTTCAAAGTTGAGTTTATCCGTATAAAGCGAGACCCATGGATTCGAGGTCGGCCCACCTACAAATACAAAATTTCCCTGATCCAGTGCCCGCCGGTTGAGATCTCGTGCCGTGCAAAGTATAAGCTTATCGCTACGAGCTCCTGCGAGCTTCACGAACGTGGATGCCACCATTGTGTCTGCAAAGGATGTTATCTGCGAATCGGAAATGTACTTTACCAGGCGGGCAACACTCCCATCCATATGGGGAGGAGTGATGCTGCCGAGAAAGTCGGGCTTCAAATAGTCCTCAAGGGTGAACTGTCGCTGCGCTAATAGCCTTAGCATTGAACGGCCGTCAGAAACAACAACCGTAGTCTGTTCGCCGCTTTGGACAACTGCGCTTATTGGCCACGGGATGCTTGCATTTCGATTCGCTTTCACCGCCGAATACCAACCAGAGCCGCAGACTACAGCAGCGAGCAGAGCAATCCATGGCATGGCATTCCGAAATCCGAATTGTCTCCTTTTGTGCTCAACCTCTGAATCTAGAGTAGGAAACTCGGGCAGCGAAGGCCTGATATGAGCGTTATGGAACGTTAGCGCATAAGAGCCCTTCGGAATATCCACAATCAGCGTTTCTTCTCGACCTTCGCACGCGAAATATTCATGGAGCCTCAGACGTAACTGGCGCACGTGAACGCGGACTGCGCTATCTTCGGCTGGGCTGTAACCTGTAGGTTTTCCAAATACGGCTGTACCGATTCGCTGTTCGGTTAGCTCATCGAAGCTGCAACGAATCGACTGCTCCGCGAGGTAGCGCAACAGAGTTGGCAGACGACTTGACTTCTGAAATGGGCTCGTCTGAAGGATGCGCTCAAGCAACTGCCATCTCGGATCAGAGCTGAATTCCTCCTCAAAAGATACATAGTGCGGTAATGTCTGCGGATTCTGCATGATACGGCCGGGTCTCAACGCTTAACGTCGAGAAGTATACATGGCTGCTTATAACCGCACAATGATGAGGCAATTTAATCGGGAGCCTGTGGAACCGCTGGGTTAGCGTGTAATCAGACCTCCTGGAGGTCGTCAGAACAGCGATCAAGCCCGATTTGTCCCCTCGGGTAATTGCCGGTCGGCGAAACAGGTGAAAGCATCTGTGAAAACTATGTTTTCTACGGCTAAGACCTTGGCATCGGCAAATCTATCTGTGAGAGTAATTTCTGTTGTTCGGACCGTAACTGGACGATGCTCCAATTCGAGCATGGATGACCCGAATTCTTAAAGCGATCGCGGGAAGAAGAAATCAGATTTGGAGGCAATAAGATGCAAAAGAATTCCTACGAACCGGAGAGCCGGCCGAACGGATTGGAAAGAGCTGACTCCATTCGCGGAGTCTTCGACAGAGCTTCCGGTGTGCTCTGCGAACAGGTAAGAGGTCTCGGCGGACTGCGGCATCTTGTTTGGTTTGACTATTTATCTGGCCGGCATACGAAAAGAGCCCTCTTCTTGCTGATCGCTGTGGGCTGGCTTATGCCATGCATCCTGTCCGGCCAGATTGTACCGACGGCGACATTGGCCGGATCGGTAACGGATCCCACGGGCGCCATCGTCCCCTCCGCGGCTGTCCAAATTGTCAATACGGCAACACAGGTTATTAAAGAGGCTACAGCCGATGCTCAGGGCAAATTCCAGTTTAGCTTCCTGCAACCGGGACCGTATCAGTTGAATGTTTCTGCCAAGGGATTCAACGCCTACCACCAAAACGGAATCACGCTCAACGTAAATGCACCCGCTACCGTTAACGTCCAACTGTCACTCTACTCTGTCTCTCAAGAGGTGACGGTTAACTCCAATGCCGCGATGATCGATGCTGAATCGAGCACGCTGCACCAGATTATCGGAGAACAGTATCTCGAGAACCTGCCGTTGAACGGCAGAAATGCAGCAACACTGGTCACGATGGCACCCGGAGTAGTGACAAGTCCGGGGGAGTATAACGACAGTTATGCAAATAGCGGTAACGAAGTCGCCTACTCGGTAAATGGGACCTATGGCGATCAGGTGAGCTATAACCTTGACGGCGCGCCGCACCAAGACCTTATCTCCAACCTGAATGCCACATTTCCCAATCCGGATGCATTAGCTGAGTTTAGTGTCCAGACAAATAACTTCGATGCGCGCTTTGGCGGAGTGGGTGGCGCTGTCGTGAATATCGTCACGAAGTCGGGCACGAACCAGATTCACGGCGCTGTATTCGAATATGTCCGCAATGGCTACTTTAATGCAATCAATTACTTTGCTACGAAGCAGGATGCGCTGAAGCGGAATCAGTTCGGTGGCGATATCGGTGGACCTATCCTGAAGAACAAATTGTTTTACTTTGCAAGCTTCCAGGGGACCACGATCAACAATGTCAGCCAGGGAAATCTCGCAATCGTGCCCACAGCTGCCGAACGCCAGGGAATTTTCCCGACCAAAATCAATAATCCCGCTACGGGTAAGCCGTTCCCGGGCAATACCATTTCATCTACTCTTTTTAATCCTCTCAGCGCGAACATACTCCCGCATATTCCCACCACCTCCGATCCCGCCGGCCAGCTTCGCTATTCGCTACCCAGCGCGACTCGCAACTATGAAGGACTGGGGAAACTCGACTACACGATTGGCCGCCATCAATTAATGGGGAGCCTGTTTTTCGTTAATTATTCGTCCCCGGGATGGAATGGCAACGGTACGCTCCTGAACTACGGACTCAGCCAAGTCCAAACCACCAGTGAGGGCAAGATTACCGATACGTTCACCATCAGCCCAAGGATGGTGAATTCATTTGTAGTCGATATGCTTGTTTTGAATTCGAATCAGACTACGAGCGCACCGTTCTCCATCTTCGATTTCGGAGACCCGGGTATCGCAAAACCTGCTGACAGGTATCTCGAAACCGGAATTAGCGTGACAGGATTCAGCGGTTGGGGAACAGGTAGATCGTCGCCCCCGGGCAAATGGTATCAGGAGTCTATCGACGCTTCGGAGCTGATGAACTACGTCCGTGGTAAAAGCTCTCTTTTCGTGGGCGCGGAGTACGACCCATACCTCCGATTCGATTCCGCTACGGGATACCAGGAGGAGCCGATCTACAGCTTCACGGGCTATGCGAGCGGCAATGCATTCGCCGATTTCCTTTTAGGCGATGTCAAAGGTTTTACACAGACGGCAGGCAAGGCAAAATACACGCGTGGACATCAGTTTGCCGCATTTGTACAGGAGCAATGGCGTGCCACTTCCAAGCTGAATATCAATGCCGGATTGAGATGGGAGCCGTTTTTCCCATACACCGATCCAGTTAAAGGGCAGATCGGCGGCTATATTCCTGGTAGCCACTCAACACGGTTTCCCCTTGCTCCTGCGGGATTGCTCTTCGCCGGAGATCCCGGGTTTCCATCCGGTGGAATGTACGACAACTTAGGAAACTTCTCTCCACGTATCGGCGCTGCGTACTCGCTCAGGTCGGGCTCCCATCCGACCGTCTTGCGCGGAGGAGTGGGCATGTTCTACGTTCAGCCGTTCATGGTGTTGTGGAACAACTTCGTCCAGAACGCACCGTTCAGTCCGAGTGCTTCGCTCAGTGGCGTCAATTTTTCCGATCCTTACGGAAGCGCCGGGCAGCAGAATCCGTTTCCGCCCTTTGCACCGATCAATCCTGGCCCGAACACTGCGTTTATTACTCCGATAACCTATCAGTCCTTCAATCCGCATTGGCACCTTGGTTATGTGCAGTCTATGAATGTCACAATCGAGCAGCAGCTTGCGGCCAACTTAATGGCGCGAGTTTCGTATGTTGGCGATCGCGGGGTGAATCTGCAAGATAACAATGAGCAGAATCCCGCCATCTATGGACCAGGCGCGACCGTCAGCAATACAAACCAGCGAAGAAAACTTTATCCCGCCTTCGCGTCAATGATCGAGATGAATAATGCGGGATGGACTCATTACAACGCACTGCAAATGACCCTCGAAAAGCGAACGAGTCACGGTGTTTCCTTCGTGGCGAACTATACTCATTCGAAATCGACGGATAATCAATCAACCGATCAACAGCTATCGTTGACCAATCCAGATCCGTTTGATCCCTCTTTCAACAATGGGCTTGCCAACGAAGACGTCCCCAATGCTTTTCTGTTCAGCGGGGTTGGCGAGTTGCCATCGCTGAAATCCGCGGCACCTTGGCTGCGGGTTATTGCAGGAGGTTGGGGCCTGAGTGGAATTTTTACATGGGCCAACGGACAGCCGTTCACAATCACCTCCGGCCAGGATAACTCCCGGAGCGGTGTGAATCTAGACCGGGCCGATATTGTTCCTGGAGTGGATCCTCGCCTCCCATCCGATCGCCCCCGGTCTCAGAAGCTCAATGAATACTTCAATACCTCAGCCTTTACTCAAAATGCTCTGGGTACATTTGGAAGTTCGCCTCGAAATCCATTGCGGAATATGAATTATTTCAATGTGGATGCGGCCTTGCAGCGAACTTTCCCGATCCACGAAAATATTCGCCTTAAGCTCCGGCTCGAAGCATTCAACGCAACCAATCACACGCATTTCAATCAACCGGGAACGAATGTAAGTGCCACCAGCACATTTGGCAAGATTACGGGCGCAGGCGAGCCTCGAATATTGCAACTAGCCGGCCGCCTGGTGTTCTGATCGTCATTCCGCTTTTGCGCTCATATCTACTCTTCACAACTGCAAGCACAAAGGGGTGAGCTGTGACTAAATCGAGAGTTCTGTCCTTTGTAAAGTGTCGTCAGCATTTTTGTTTTGCGGCACTTGTAACGACGTTTTTGACAACGGCCAGTGCACAGGTAAAGACCAATGCGCCTGTCGATCATTCAAATGTCAACGCAACCTTCTATTTACAGGCAGAAGCGCCTGCATGCGAATCGCTCCCAACGACGGCCATGGCATATTCCATCGACTCCGGAGCTGACGTTGTGTTCTCAGGCATACAGATGGTGGAGTCGATGGTTTCAGTTCAGACCACAGGCAGTCACACAGTCGACGTGAAGGCTTGGAATGATACAGGAGCTCTTTGCGATCGAATCCTATCAATAAGTGTGGGAGACGGCGTGAAAATCTCAGCACCGGCTCTGGGAGCAATGGTCACCAGCCCATTCGTTCTACAAGCTGAAGCGCCGACTTGTGGTGGACAAAGCACACGAGCGATGGCATACGAGGTAGATAGGATTTCGGAGCCGCACGAAGATCATGGCCTGGGACCGAACCACGTTCAGGACAGTTCAGTTCTGAACGCTTTGGTTGACGCCTCAACGGGGGCATATCTCTTACGAGTAAAAGCTCGCGGATATTCCGGCGCTTTCTGTGAGACCGATATTCCTTTGATTATTGCGACCACGAGTGGTCTCGTCCCGCCATCCAACGCCTCTGAATATGATCACTTGGAAAACGATCAGACCTACACAGGCAGTTATGCCAAATGCGGCGGTGCAAACGAAGCGAACGTGAACTTGTGGCAATCGCAGCCAGACTGCGCAACGGTCGGGACGAAAACAGGAAGTACAAGAATCGTGTCGGCGCCGACTTACGGAGAACAGTCGAGTTCACGAGAGTTCACGATGACTTACGACACCTCTGGAGGAGGTGTGCGCTGGTTTGACAAGGCAATACCTGGTCAATTCTTCGCTACCCATTTCCAATACGACGCTTACGTCAATATCGTCGATAGCTCAAAGGTAGGGGAACTCGAATTGGACATTAACCACGCGATTACATCGCCGACCAAGCTTCTCTACATTCTTGCTGCCCAATGCAATCTGACAAAAGGCCTGTGGCAGGTGAGCCTGAGAGAGAAGGGCTGGGTCAATACAAACGCCACGTGCACCAGATTTCAGGTAGCCTCCGGGGTCTGGCACCATTTCCAGGTTCAGACGCACCATGACCCAGATGGTGGCACCGGAATCTATTACGATGCTGTCGCTATAGACGGGAATGTAACTCCTATTACTAGTTGCACGATTGCATCGACAGGCGTCTCCATACCCTGCGTAAGCTCACCGAGCAATCCTGGGTGGGGTGCCCTGATTGGACCTAATTTTCAGATCGACGGAACTGGCCCTGGTGGAAGCGCAACCGCATACGTAGACGATTTAACTGTCTTCTATTGGTAGTATTCGCGCATTTATGAGGATGTCGAGTTACATGCGAGATGCTGCCGACGCGCACCAGAACGCCTAAAAATGAATACCGGATTACAGTGAGGAAGACTTTGGATCAACAATCAGAAATCACGCGGCGGGAATTTTTGCAAATTGCAGGGTCCGCAGCACTGGCTATGGGAGCAACATCATCGGCCAATGCGGTGACTGGCGGGAAAAGTTCTGAGAGAGGAAGTGTTCCATCACCATTGGCCAAAAAGACATATGACCTGGGCCAACTAAAGTGGCAGTTATGTGGATTGACTCCATTTCTCTGGAAGATTGACAAGCTCACCGACATACATCATGCGCAGGACGCGGATGTAGGTCCAATCAATGCCCCGGTTCCCGGATCGGTGCAGCAGGCACTACTTGAATCGCAGGTCATCGCCGACTGGAATGTCGGACTGAATGCACGCGGAGCAGAATGGGTTGAGAATCGCGATTGGATTTATCAGACGTCGATTCCGGATGATTGGTTTCACGAATGTAAGCAGACATGGCTCCGGTGTGCGGGGCTGGACTATGCGGGAGAGATACTCCTGAATGGAGTTTCTGTGCTCCCATTCAAAGGAAGCTTCACGCCGTATGAAATCGATCTGAAGCCGTTCTTAAAATCACACGGTAATCTGCTGCAGATATGGTTTCAGCTTTCTCCCCGTTGGATGGGTGAATTTGGCTATACCTCTCAGATCACCGAATGGAAACCACGATTCAACTATTACTGGGATTGGACGAGCCGACTCGTACAGATCGGAATATGGGACAGGATTACGTTGGAGCTAGTTGATGGCGGAGAAATTCTCACTATTAAAAGCTGGCCCAAGATTGAACTGAAGTCCGGACGCGGAAGTCTTCATCTGTCTTCACAAACCCGTGGAGGCAAGTATCTGCACGTATCTCTTATAGATGAAGGTCGGGTGCTTCGGGACCAGATGCTCGATATCAACAACGAGAAGACCGATCTCCTATGGGATCAGTTGCCGATTGAGTTGTGGTGGCCCAATGGCATGGGCAACCAACGCCTTTATAATGTTCAGGTTCAGCTCCTTGACGGCCAGAAACTTGTGCTTGATTCGAAAGAATTCCGTGTCGGCTTTCGGCAGATTGAATGGAAGCACACACACGGCGCCCCAGCTGATGCACATCCCTATCTTTGCGTAGTGAATGGCAAGCCCGTTTTCCTGTTCGGTGTGAACTGGACGCCGATTCGTCCTAACTTTGCCGATCTACGAGAGGAGGACTACAGCAAGAGGGTCGGTGTGTATCATGACATCGGAGTCAACGTGCTACGCGTATGGGGTGGCGCATTTCTCGAAAAACAATGGTTCTATGACCTTTGCGATGAAATGGGCTTACTTGTCTGGCAGGAATTTCCTCTGTGTAGTTCGGGACTAGATAACTGCCCGCCAGATGACGAGGCGTCAATCCAGCAGCTTTCTCAATTCGCGAAGTCATATATAGAACGCATTCAATATCATCCATGTCTCTTTCTTTGGGGCGGTGGCAATGAGCTTGAAGATAACCGTGCTGGGCATGTTAGCCCCAAGCCCACTCTCACTATCGCGAATCATCCCATGGTGGTCAGATTGGGCGAGGTGGTCAGTAAGGAAGACGCAGGCCGCGCTTATGTTCCCACCGCCCCTTATGGTCCCGTTGGTACATTTACGGCCGAATCGGTTGGAACGCAGAGCCACTGGGATGTTCACGGCCCATATAAAGTTGAGGGGCCAGTAAATGGCGCATGGGCTGAATTGTGGAAACGCGATGACGCTATGTTTCACTCCGAGACTGGATGTTCTTCGACTAGCTCAGCGGAAATCATTCGTCGCTTCAAAGGAGACCTGAAAGCTGTGCCCGGAACGCACAGTAACCAGCTCTGGAATCGGCAACCTTGGTGGATCGAGTGGCCAACGTTTATTCAAGAAGCGGGACATGAGCCGGTTTCATTGGAAGAGTTTGTGGCCTGGAGTCAAAAGCGCCAATCCGACGCGCTCGCGATTGCGCTTTCGACGGCCGAGGCGCGCTTTCCCGCATGCGGAGGAATGATTCTCTGGATGGGCCACGATGGATTTCCCTGCACAGCCAACCTGTCCATTCTCGACTTCGATGGAAATCCAAAGCCGGCAGCATTGCGTATCAAAGAGATTCTGCGTAAAGGAGAGATTACACGTGCAGATGAGATCACGGCAGATCGGGTCTGAAACATACAAAGTGTCCACTGCGACGCTTCTTTACCTCGCGGCATCAAGCCTAGGCACGTTTATGGTCCTGCGGTAATAACTTGGAAACGGACTCTCTTACTCGTGAGTAGGATCGGACCAGCCAACCTGCTTACCTCAACTCCTCGGTGTATCGAACACGATTAATCAATAAATGCAATAATTTGAATGCTCGAATACAGCGCGAAAACAATGATTTCACCATGTTTCCCACGGCTAAACTCTTGGCAAATACACATCTATCCAGCAAACTCCTTCAGGCTTCTATAAGGTCGACTCTTCGAGAAATGGAGAATGCACCTGTTCAAGCTATTACAACGTGTTTTTGGAATAGTGGCAGTACTGACATTAAGTGCCTACTTTGCGAGCGCTAATACAACGAGCGGTGCAACAAAAGTGTTGTACCAGGTAGTGGGATCTCGGCATCTGGGGTTGCCTCAAATGTATGCTCCGGTGCTATGTGGAATTGCGTGAACGATCCCATAGGCTATAACGACCAAAACAGCACTTACGTTTACACAACCGGATCGAGCGGCGAACATGTCCTGGGCTTTTCGGGAAGCATCAGCAATATTACGTCAGTGTCAATGCATGTAGTTGCTGCCAGCAATGGCGGTTCTGGCACTTTAGCCATGAGTTTTTACAACAATGGCCAACTCGCAGGTCAGGGCGGCACAAAGACGATAAACAGCGGCAGCGGCTACACGGAACTTGTGAGCGGTATCTTCTATACGAGCGTCAGTAATCTAAGCATTCTAACTATGAAAGTGTCTCTGACAGGAAGCGTAAAATACACCGCAATATGGCTTGATCTAACATACGGGCCAGCGGGTACAACTTATGCGAATCTAGAAAATTACCTGGTGGCCACCGGAGGAGCACCATCTGATTACGATTGGGACAAGTATCAGACGGGCAACATCTGGATTGGATGATCCTGCACTAGTGCAGAATGCGCAGGGGGAGCGCAAGCTGGTTCAGTTACCCTAACCCGGAGCGCCACTTCTCCATCCCGCAATGGCGATACTAGCGCCACTAAGGTCGTTGCTTCAGCACCCCAGGGTTCCGGAACTTCGAGCGCGCTCGAGTGGGTCAAGATGAATGGGAGTGAGATTACAATTCCTTATCTGACGCCCAACCAGACAAGTGTTACCGGAGACTGGTGGATATATGTCTCTAACGCTTCCAGCAACAATCCGCGTACCTTGGAGTTCGACCTATTTTGGGGAAACGGCACGAATACAGCAATGTGGGGGACACATTGCGAGTTCGGCGATGCTGCTAATCCTGGGGTATGGAAATTGGATGCGCAGGACGCTGCGTATACAGGCATAGAATGGCAGCCGGCAGTAGACGCGCAAACGGGCCTTGCAATTCCATGTAACCTTGCGCCGAGTCAATGGCACCACATTAGGTGGCAGGTACATCAGGATCCAAACGTAGGAAAAATCTATTATGACTATCTCACCATTGATGACACAACGCATATACTCACCGGAGCGAGCAAAACCCGAAGCTACAAAGATCCTATGCGAACTCAATTTGACACCCTTGGAATTCAAGTGCAACAGGACATGAACGTCTCTAGCTCGTCACCTGTATCAGTTACCGAATATGTGGACTCGATGTCCTTGACCTACTGGTAGGATCAGACATTCGCCTCCGCGGCATCACGCGGAGGCGAATGGAATGCCTGAAACCATGCATTTTTATTTCGTAAACCCGTTCGAATGCCGATGTCGGCAAATGCGTGTCAATGTGGCTAGAATTGTAGCCTCAGATTGGTTATAAATTGCACTTACACTCTAATGCGTGGAGTTCTCAATGCGTCGATTGGTCTTATTGATAGTTTTGATCATGAGTATGGGATCGACTTTAGCTGAATCGCAGAGTCCATGGTTTTTTGCTGTGCTCTCTGATCCACAGTTTGGGATGTTTGCAAAAGATCAAAACTTCACACAGGAAACGGCAAACTTCGAATTTGCAATTGCAAATCTCAATCGACTGCATCCTCGATTCGTGATAATTTGTGGCGATCTTGTTAACCGCACAGGAGATGCCGGTGAAATCGCTGAATACAAACGTATTCTGGAAAAGCTCGACCCATCCATTCCGGTCTACAGCGTAGCCGGAAATCATGACGTAGGAAACATACCGACTCAAGCGACGCTCGACCGGTTTCACAATGCCATTGGCCGGGATTATTACACTTTCACCCAGAATGGTATATTCGGCATCGTGCTGAATTCCAATCTCATTCGCTCTCCACAGGGCGATCCAATTGTTGCTCAGCAGCAGGAACAATGGCTGGAAAAAACATTAGCCGATGCCAACTCAAATCCAGATATGCAAATTGTTGTGTTTCAGCATATCCCGTACTTCATCCATACCCCTGATGAACCCGAAGAGTACTTCAACATCCCTCAAGCCGCTCGAAGCAAGTATCTCAATCTACTTAAGCGGTCAGGAGTTAAATATGTCTTTGCGGGTCATACACATAAGAGCGCAATTGGTATGGATGGACAACTCACTGAGATCATAACGGGAGCAACAGGAATGCCACTCGGAGGCTCAACTTCAGGATTCCGAATCGTCACAGTGACCGGAAAGAGACTTTACTCGACATGGCTTTGCTTAGGAGGAATCCCGAATCAGGTCAATCCTGACAAGCCAATATCAACGCCGTGTCCGCAAGCTCAGTAGGTGAAGCGAATTATCGGCGAGCACTACATGCGCAACTCCGTGCGGTAGCTCAGTCGCCTTCAGATTCGAACCGGATGCTGTCTGCGTGTAAAACAGAGAGAAGAAGGTGCTCGGACAATGTAGGCGCAAGAGTCGTTTTCCCGTCCGCAATTTCCATGATAACCAGCACTTCACATATTTTTGGAGCTTCGTCTCAGGCTCACGCAGTTCCTGACATTTGGTCAACAAGAGTCGCGATAAAATTCATGATCCCGATATATCTGCTTCGCAGGAATGATGGCCCTACAAGTCCTGCTCGTTCTATCTTCTTTCCTGAGACAAAGGGAAAATCATTGGAGCAGATCCAATCGAAGTTCGGCATTAACTAATCCGCGCGGCGAATGAGCTGGACTGAATCACCCACGATTGAGACTATCCCCGCTGGTTAAAAGCTCAGACATATGGTTCTCACCGCCATAAGCCTGAGCTTAGCTCGCAACTGTTTCAATGATTTACGGGACACAGTACCCATAAACCTGAATGGACTGGCATCATAAGACTGAGCTTTCGTAAGGGATTTACGCTTGATGATCATCTATCTTCAAACAGCACTCGATGAGTACATTGGCGATTAGGCACTCATGGACGTCGGATTTCTCCGCCGACGAGATGCACGCAAGACAGAGCTGCGGCGCAATAGCTATCTAGCTATTTGAATCCATCCGCGACATGGCCGTGCCTCTATCACCCGCGAGCGACGATAGGCTTCAATCGCAGGCGAGGACTGCGGACAGCACGCCAAGGCGGTTCTCGCGAAGGTTGCGGGCCAGGTTGCCGATGATGGCGGGAAAATCGGAACCCATCACTGCCCCGAGGCTGGGTCCGTTTGGCGAGCTGGCCATCGCCGCCCTGAACCAGTCGAGCGTGCTCTGGGTGTCGTCGCGCCAGAGGACCGCCTTGAATCCGGCTTGTTCAAGCGCCGTGCGCGTATCATCCACGTTGAGCAGGAAGCTGGTGGAGGCGTCGCGCGCCCAAGGGACGGGATACACGACATCGCCATCACGAAGCACCAGGTCATGGATAACGAACCGGCCTTTTGGCGTCAAGACGCGATTAACCTCCGCATAGAGAGCGGCGCGGTCCTCGATGTTCATTGCCACGTGCTGCAGGAAGACCGTATCGAAGACCGCGCCCTCGAAAGGCAGATGCAGCGCATCGCCAATCTGGAAGTTGACGCGGTCGGACAGTTCGCAGCGCGCCGT
>Ga0070658_10003022_pt1 | contig 13916 bp, 9 predicted proteins | sample KBSC13metaG_FD_64664 | JGI IMG/M metagenome (GOLD analysis project Ga0070658, IMG submission 64664) | Corn rhizosphere microbial communities from Kellogg Biological Station, Michigan, USA - KBS C1-3 metaG | ecosystem: Host-associated > Plants > Roots > Rhizosphere > Soil ... | reverse complement strand
CTCTCCCGAAGGGACCGCCATAATCACCCCGCTGCGTTCGGCGCCCCCTTGCTCGATCTGACCGGTTGCTTCGAGGGCGAGCCCGGCTGCGGAAACCGCCCAGCGGGCTGAAAGGTTTGCAAACTTCAAGTTGTTGACCCACCATGGGTCGTGATCGGGCCACACGCTATCGGCCGGAGCAACTTTTGCCACCGGCCAGGGCTGTTTGAACTGATTCGCCCCTTCGTTTTCCAGGCTATCGAACGGGTTCGAGTGCGCCAGCATCGAGTCAAAAAGCCGACCCACACCGGCACCAGCCGCGGTAATAACACCTGTCCCCGTGATTACGATTGACGGCGATTGCGCGTCCGCGTCGTGGCGGTTGCTCGAAAGTTCCATGGTCCCTGTCCCAAGCAATGAGTCTGGCTTGCTATTCCTCCTGGTCGTCCTGTTTACCGCCTCTTCGCGCTCCCCAAAGATGGAACCCTCCATCGACCGTGATGATTTCGCCGACAATCCAATTTGCCTCGTCCAGGCAGAGCATCGCGACAACGTTGCCGGCATCTTCCGCCGTCGTCGTCCGATCCCAGGGAGATATCTCCAGTTCACGCTGCATCCCACGGGCGAACTCGGGCCGGACCTTGAACACGCCGGTTTTGACTAAGCCCGGGCGAACGCAGTTCACGACGATGCCGTGCGGCGCCAGTTCGTAGCTGAGATATTTGGTCAGGGCCTCCATTCCGGCCTTGGCCACGGCAAAAAGGCCGCCGCGCGGAATGATTTTCACCGGTGAAGAATTGGTAATCGTGATGTAACGAGCGCCCGGCCGTTGCCGCATGAGCGGGAGTGCCTTCTGGGCCAGAAGCCACGTCGAACGCGAATTGGTATCCTGGACAAACTGCCAATGATTTAAGCTGGCATTTTCCAGCAAGCTGAACTTCGTCGCGCCAGCATTGTGGACGAGGATATGCAGATCGCCGTAGAGATCCTGGATCTCCTTCATCATCGCTTCGATATCCTCCGGTACGCTCACATCCGCGCGGTGAAGACTGACGCGTGTACCATTGGCCTGAAGTTCGGCGGCGATGGCGTTGGCGGAGCGCTCATGCTCGACGTAATTAATGCAAAGGGTGCACCCCCACGATGCCAGCTTCCGCGTAATCGCCGCTCCAATGCCGCGCGAACCGCCTGTCACCAACGCCACCTTGCCATTTAAAGGATGTCCTTCAATGGCCATGATTTGCCTCCTCGCTAATCGCCGGCGATCTGGTCGACACGTCTGGCATGTTCTTGACTCCGGTTTCTTTCCCGGCGCGCCGCAGCATCACCACGTTCATTCGCCCGATGGCATACACTTGATTGTTCTCGTCGAAGACCCTCCGTTCCGTATTTACCAAGCCTCTTCGTTCGTCGATGATACTGCTGTTTAATGTCATATTCGTAAAATAGAAGGGCTCATCCGGGTAGAGTGGCCGAATGAAGTCCCAGGTTACCGATCGCATGCCGATTACCGCCGCTGATGACCCATGCTGAACCGTCCAGCCGGAGGTAATCGAGTGGATGAAGCCGCCTGGAATGATACGGCGCTTTCTGGAGGTCAATTCGGCAAACCCGTCGCTACTGTGGACGGGATGCTTTTCTCCGAGCAATTCCAGCAATTGATCCAGCAACTGAGAGGAAAAAATGACAGGGCCGTAGCGCCGGAGCGGAGCATCCACCAGATCTTCCCAGTAAACCAGACGCCGCTGGCTATTTTGTTCGTTGTTCGACATAATCTTTCCCCTCAGCCTTCCTCTTCGAGGCACGCTGGCGCATAACCAGCCTGCCGCCGTCTACCGTGATCGTCTGGCCTTGAATGTAATCGGCGTCGTCGCTCGAGAGGAAAGCTGCAATCCCCGCTAAATCGGACGGCTGCCCCCATCTCGAATTCGGGTCTTCGGCGCCGCTCTGGGCGGAAAGTGTCGCCGTCATGTCAGTCTTTACCGCCCCCGGCGCGATGGCATTTACCCGTATTCCCTTGCGCCCCACCTCCACGGCCAGACACCGTGTGAAGGCTTCCAAGCCTCCCTTCGATGCGGCGTAGGCGCACTGGCCTGCGCTCGGAATCCGCACGGAATTCGAGGAGAGGTTGATGATCCGCCCCCAGCCTTGGTCGATCATGATGGGGACGACGGCGCGGCTCATTAAGAAGGCACTGGTGAGATTCACCGCAATGACCCGCTCCCACTGTGCCAACGACATCATTTCCACAAGTTGATCGTCGATGATCCCGGCATTATTGATCAGCACGTGAAGAGCGCCATGCTGAGATTCCACGCTATCGACTAGTTTTCGGACGTCGGCTTCGACCGAGACATCGGCTTGATGGAGAAACACCAATCCGCCCGAGGCTTGGATTTCATCGGCTACCTGGCGAGCCATTTCGTGAGCACTGCGATAAACCAGATGTACGATCAGTCCGTCAGCGGCCAGGCGACGGCAGATTGCCGCTCCGATCCCGCGAGACCCCCCTGTGACGACAGCAACCCGCTGCGAAAGAGCTGTCATCGCGTCCTTACGCTCCTCAAACGTTCTGTTCCAAGATCGAACCTACGAGGTAGCGATGCTCGCGGTTCTTGGCGACCCATTGTTGCGGATCGAAGCCATTGCCGAAAACACGCCGAATTTTCCTGGCAAGTTGCATGATATCCAGGGAATCCAAGCCGAGATTTTCCACGAGCGAATCCTCAAGGCTGATGGGGTGGTCCTTCAGGCTCGGCTTCACATCCCGAATCAAATCAAAAAGTTTTTGCTGCTTATCAACTGTATCAATCGACATAACGTTCCATTACTTGAGATAACCAACCGTGCGGCAGCAAGCGGCGCTGCCGCAAATAGGTATTGGCGGCGTCAGACTCCCCGTGACGCTGCGGCGGCGCAAAAACTGCGCTACACCGCTCCGCAACCAATATAGATGGGACTTGAAGGGACTACTTGGAGACCTTGGAGGCCGCGACGGAGTGCACGTAGCTGGCCAGCTTGCCAAACTTGCGCTTGGCGGCGCGCTTGCGCGATGCAGCCGACAGGAGGAAAGCCATTCGGCGCGTCTGGTCCGCATCAAGAGAAGCGATCAGAGGGGCAGCCGCTGCGGCGAATTTTTCCGTGCGTTCGGCGGCGGACCGCAGAATCTTCGCACGCAGCTTCAGGCGCGCGGCGAGATCAAGTTTTCCACCGGCGGCCTTCTTCTTCTTGAAGCCTTCCGCAATTTTCTGGCGTCCCAGATAGCGGGCTTTAGAAATTTCCTTCATGGCCGATTCCACTGCCGCCCAATTTTTTGCCTGGTCGGGGGAGAGCGTGAGCGCGTGCTTGAACTGGGCGTGCCGCGCATCACGAAGAGCTACTTTATCCTTATGCGTGAGTTTCATAATTCAGATTATTCCTCGTTTTGGGTTTAATTAGCTGCGTTCCATTCGTTCCTGCTTGAAATACCCCCAGCTGTCAAACATAAAGTTGCAAAGTGCTGGGATATTTTGAACTGATTTTTGGCCTATGTCTGGTGCACAGTTCTAAGGCACTTGGCCCACATCGCTCGCGTGGGCCGGTCTTCCATCTTATCGGCGGCAATCCACGGCTGGAAATCCTGCTCCTCGACGGCGTAGGCGAGCGATGGCAGCAGGCCGCTCACATCGCCTTCGTGCAGCGCACTGGGGTCCCCGGAGATTTCATGAGCGATGATATCGACGGCGCAGTGCCACGCGCGTTCCCGTTCGGCCCAGTCCTCCCCGGCTTTGGGCCCGAACGAATGAAGCAGCCGCTGCGTCAACCGGGCGTGAATCGGAACGAGTGCTGCGACGCTGGATAGAGAGCGCTGCCCAAGCGCCGGCCCCCGGGAAAAAAAGTTGAAGCTGCGCCACGGCGCCAGTCGTCGCTTCAGTGCGTCGAAAAAACGCCAGGCGCGGGCCAGGGTACTCCGGGGGCGCCTCGCCGCGCTCGTACGCGCCTCGATCCGTTCGACGGATTGCTGGAAATACTGCCGGATACCTTCGCGACCGAACCGCCCCAGTAGGTCACGAGATGGCACGGTACAGAGCGCCTTCTCGAGCATCTGCCCATCGGTGCGAGTGTACCAAACGCGGTCGCCGATCTCCGTGCCGTGCTCCCGGTTCAATTGATCGATCTCGCTGAAAGTGCTGTTTCCTGGGTAAAATGAGTATTCCAAAAAATCGAACCGGAAACAGGGATCGTCCACCATGGCTTGGGCTCGCTCGATGTTAGCGATGGTCTCCGAAAAGCTCTCGTACGTTTCGCCGGGGTAGTTGAGCATGATCGTGTACGTGACGGGAACATCGTAGTCGTGGAAAAGTTTGACGGTGCGAAAAAACGCTTCGATGTAGCGATCCGGATGGTTGGATTTGCGCATGTTTCGCAAGGTGTGGACCGAGAGCGACTCCAGGCCGATCGTCATGTCCACGTTCATCTGCGAGAGTAGCGCTACAGTCCGCTCCGTAATGATATCGACCCGCATTTCGAGCCAGAAGATCTGCTCGTATTGCTTCGCCTGCAGCGCCACGAGGAATTCCTGCCTCCACCCGGAGTTGAATCCGAACAAGACGTCTTCGATCACGATCTTGGCAGGGGCGATTTCCCGCACGACCTCTTCGACGCTGTCGAGGGCGGTCTCGATGGAAAGCGGTACATAGACGCTATTCTGGGTGAACGGTTCGCAGCAAAAGGCACACTGAAATGGACACCCCCGGCTCAACTGGATATTCGCAATCGCAGGAGCCCCGTGATATCGGTACGGATACTCCGCATACCGCATGGGGACCGGGTTGGGCGCGCTGCCTTTGTAGGAACAAAGGCGTGGAAGTGGCTCGCCCGCGAAAAAGTTTTCAAGGTACTGCAGGCCGCAGCCGCGAACGATGTGGTCGATTTCCTTCGCCTCGGCGAAATCTTCGAAATTCCCAAGGCAATGATATCCTCCAACCGCGATGATCGCGGAAGGGTTGAGACGGCGAACAATCTTCGCGATCTCCAGCGTGCTCAAAAAGCTGAGGCTGGTATAACAAGAGACACCGATGAAGTCGAACTCCGCGCCGCTCAGCCGTGCTTTGGCCAGTTCCAGGAATGCCGCGCACTCCACCTCATCACGAGGCCGCCCGAACTCCAACTCCAGATCCACTACTTCCGTCGGCACGCCCCGATTCACGAGATAGCTGTAAAGCTTCACGAGCTGGGTTTTGAGCACGATTGGAGCCGTCTCCGGATCGGTGCAATAAATCTGCGAAGGATAGATCAGTTGTGCTCGGCGGATTGGGAGGGTCGCACGCATAAGGCTGCTGTGTCTCATTCTGACGTCTACGCTCCGTGATCCGCAACAATGACAGAGCGGGTCGAGATGCCTTCACGAGACTCCTTGCCTAGGGTATCTGCAGGGCTCACGATGGCCGGCCTATTCGCATCCTCGAGCCTTCGCGGGATTGCCACCAAGCCCAACGGAGGCGCAAACGTGGAGTTCGCTACTGCTCCTGAATCGTCCCGGACGACGGCCGTTCCAATATTTGTAAACCGCGGATGACAAGGGAGGATCTCCGCCATAACTAGTCAAACCTTGAGGTATGTCGTTGGCATTAAGCGCGCACGGTGACAAGCCGTTTTTGAGCAGATCGGGATTAGTTAGTCAAGTGCGGATCCGGGCGTAGCCGGACAACCTCTACGCGGAGGGCGGCGGTTCGGCTGGGGCGATATCGTCGATCTGCAATGCGATCTCCACCTGCTCGCCATCAAGCTCTACCTGCCGCGTGAGCAGAGCATTCGGCAGCGTCTCGGTGCGAATTTCGCGGGCGAGCAGTTGCTCGCGGAGCCAGCCGCCGTGGCGCTCGACAAGATCCCGCCACAGCGGCCCGGCCTGCACGGAGGCGACGATGCGATCGGTATACTTCAAGCCCGCCCCTTTGCGGAGATCCTGGAGGTGGCGGTTCAGCAGGCGGGCATTGGCCTCGGCAATCAGGCTTTCGTCGATGTTGAGATCCAACACCACGACGACCTTGCCATCCACCGCCACTCCGGAGCCAGCTTCGCTGGATTCGTAGCGCGCCGTGAATTCCTCGCCTTCCAGGCGATAGCCCAGGACCTCGAGCACCGTGGAATCGGCGCTGAGGCGATAGTCGCCCTCGGCAATCGCGCTTCCAACCTTCTTGATGTCGCCGCGCAGACGTTTGCCGAGCAAAGGATAGTTCAGCTTTAAGACGGAACGCACGATTCCGTCCGCGGATTCCAGAAAACCGATCGACTTGACGTTGATCTCCTCCAGCAGCAATTCCCGGTTTTTCAGGAGCAGTTCTTCCGGCACCCCCGCCACCTTCACCTCGCGAAGCGGGACTCGATGCTTCACATTATGGGCATCACGCACACGGCGCGCCAAGTACACGATGGAGCGGATCTGGTCCATCTCTTCTTCCACCGCGTGATGTCGCCACTTCTCCTGGGGCTTTGGCCAGTCCTCCAAATGCACGGAACGCTCATGGCCGAGCGCGCGGTAGAGTGCTTCCGCCAGAAACGGCAAGAATGGTGCCGTCAGCCTGGCGAAGGCGCCGAGTGCGATGTAGAGCGTCTCGTAGTTCATCCGCTTGCCGGTCTCGACGTCACTCGTCCAGGCATTCCGGCGAATGAGCCGGATATACCAGCCGGAGAGGGTCGTGACGTAGTCGACGATGGCTTCGTAGATTGCGGGAAAATCGTAGCGCGCCATGATCTCCTCGATGCGGCTTCGGAGCGCATCGGTTTTGCTCAAAAGATAAGAATCGAGGACGGAGGGCGAGGCGACCTGGCCGCTGGGCTGAAAGCCGTCGATATTGGCGTAGGCTGTGAAGAAATGCAGGGTATTCCAGAGCGGAATGTGAATGCGGCGCACCGCATCGTGGACGCCACTGCGAGAAAAACGCGCATCGGCTCCGCGGACGACCGGGGAAGTCAACAAGCCCGTGCGCAAGCCGTCGGAACCATATTCCGCGATGAGTTCCATCGGATCCGGGTAGTTCCGGAGGCGCTTCGACATCTTGCGGCCGTCTTCGCCAAGGAGGACTCCATGGCAGACCACATTGCGGAAAGGCTCGCGATCGAAAAGCGCGGAGGCGAGCACGACCAGCGTATAGAACCAGCCGCGCGTCTGGGCGATGTATTCCACAATGAAGTCGCCCGGGAAATTTCCATCGAATCGCTCCTTGTTCTCGAATGGATAGTGCAGATGTGCAAAGGGCATCGCTCCCGATTCGAACCAGCAATCGAAGACATCCGGCACACGGTGCATGATGCCGTGGCAGTGCTGGCACGGGAACTCGACTTCGTCGATGGCTGGACGGTGCAAGTCGGTGACCTCTTTTTTGCTGCGCGCGGAAAGCTCCGCGATGCTGCCAAAAACTTCCACGGCGCGGCAGGCATCGCAATGCCACACGGGGACCGGCGTTCCCCAGAACCGCGAACGGCTCACCGCCCAATCCTGCGCATTTTCCAGCCACATTCCAAACCGCCCATCGCGCACGTGGTGGGGGACCCAATTGATCTTCGCGTTTTGACGCAGCATCGTCTCGCGGAGCGATTTAGCCTTCACGAACCATGACTTGACGGCGCGATAGATCAGCGGCGAATCGCACCTCCAGCAGTGGGGATAATCGTGCTCGTAGCTGGCATGATGAAAGAGCTGCCCGCTTTCCTTCAGATACCGGATGACATGCGGATTGGCCTCGAAGACTTGCATGCCGGCGAAGGCGGTAACCCGCTCGTCGTATGTGCCATCGTCGCGGACCGGGTTTGGTCCTGCTAGACCGTGCGCGGCGCAGACTACGCTATCCTCTTCACCGAACGCTGGAGCGAGGTGCACCATGCCGGTGCCGGTGCCGGTTTCGACGAAATCCGCCTCGAGGATACGGAACGCGCCGGGAATGTCTCTAAAATAGGGAAAAGCGGGCTCATACTCGGCGCCGACCAACTCGCCGCCGCGCACGCGGCGCACTTCCGGCAGGTCTTGCAACTCGGGGTATTGCCCGACGCTTTCGGCCGCGATCCAGAGCGTTTCGTCGCCGCGGCGCAAGGCGACATATTCAATCTCACGCGCGACTGCGATGGCCACATTGGAGGGGAGGGTCCATGGCGTGGTCGTCCAGACCAAATACTTCTCATTGGGATGTCCGCGCCGGCAAAACGCCACCGTGACGGCCGGATCCTGCCGCGATCGAAAGGCGTCGTCCATGCGTGCCTCGAAGTTCGACAACGAGGTTTGGCAGCGGATGCAGTAGGCGACGACTTTCTCGCCTTCGTAGGTGAAGCCCCGGTCGTGCAGGGTTTTGAAGGCCCATAAGACTGACTCCATGTAGGAGGAGTCCATGGTCTTGTAACTATTGTCGAAATCCACCCAGCGACCCATCCGGTCCACCACGCTTTTCCACTCGCCGCTATACTTTAGGACCAAGTTGCGGCATTTATCGTTAAAGCTGGCAATTCCGTATTCCAGAATTTCCGCGCGGCTCTTGAATCCAAGCTCCTTCTCGGCCTCATACTCGATTGGCAGGCCATGGCAATCCCAGCCCCAGCGCCGCGGCACAGAATAGCCCCGCATGGTAAAATAGCGCGGCACGACATCCTTGATGTACGATGTCATAATATGCCCGTAATGCGGCAACCCGGTCGCAAACGGAGGACCATCGTAGAAGATGTAGAGTGGGCAGCCCTTCCTTTGCGCCAGGGACTTCTGAAACGTTTCTTCGGAATTCCAGCGTTGCAAAATCTCGGTTTCGAGCTCCGGAAAATTTACTTTGCTGGGCACTTCTTTGAAGAACATGGGCGATGTTGGAACGTGGCGATTTGTGGCAGCAGTCGTGTGTGGGCGCTGGGAAGCGAGTGTAGACTGGGACCCTCCACTGTTTGCACCGCGATAGAGAAATCAAGGACAATTCTCTTGAAGCGGCATGCGACGCTGGGCCGCCTCCCGCATGGGCGGCTTGACCGTGGTGAACCTGCCAACTAGGCTGAATCTGCTTATGATGCCTGCTGACGAACGGAGTGGCGCCGATCTGGCCGTGAGTGACGGCACTTCCCTGGGCAGGGCGGCTTTTCTTGGTGCGGCTTTCTTTGTGGTCATCGCATCGCATTATATCTTCAAGGCGGTTCACGGCGGGCTGGTGGTTTCGAGGCTCACCGCGTTCGGCGTACCGAAGATTGACCTGCTGGATACGATGACTTCCTTCCTGGTCTGCATCATTCTGTATTTGGGCAGGTCTCTGCGCCAGCGGTTGTCGAATCTGAGCCTGCCTGTGCTGCTGGCCGGGGTCTCGTTTCTGGGCCTGTTTCCGACGTTCTACGCCCGCTGGACTGGACCGGCCACTCCGCCGCTGGTGCTGCTCTCCGTCGTCGGTTCCTCGCTTTGCAGCCTTGGTGTCTATCTGGCGTGGGTCTTGTTTACCAGCACCACCACCGCCGCGCGCTGGAACACGATCGCGCTTTTCGGGGCTGGCGCGCAGGCCGCCGTAATCGCCGGCACCTCCGCGGCACACGCCTGGATGGAGCGGTTTTCAGCACTCACCCTCCTGTATGTATCCGCCGGGGGATATCTTCTCGCTTCTCTGCTCTTTTATCACGCTCTGCGCAGATTCACTTGCTTCAGTGTGAAGGACGAATCGCAGGCGGCTGGCGGGAGACCTCGCGAGATGACTTCGGCGGGGCATTCCCCGGTTCTGAGCGGCTTCTTTCTTTCCATGGCTGGTTTGATTGCAGCGCAAATCGCCTTCCGCCAAAGCCTCCAGTGGCGCATCTTTTCCCATGCGGGGCAAGTAGCTTCGACCGCTGAGACGGTGGGTATTTCGCTGGCCATTTTCTACCGGTGGCAAGGCATTCTGAGCTTGCTGGCCCAGTGTCTCGTGGTGCCGCTCGTCTTCCGATTCGTGAACCTGAGGGTGGCAATTTATCTTCAGCCGAGCTTTGGAATACTGGCGATCGCCTGCGCCGCCCTGGCTCCGGATGCGTCCTTCTTGGTGGGGCTGATCGCGCTCTATTCCAGCCTGGACTACACGGTCAATAATTGCGTGCGCGAAAGCTTCTTCATCACGCACAGCACGGCGACCAAGATCTTTGCCAAAAGTTGGCTGGCCCTCCTGCTGCCGAAGGTTGGGTCGATGATCGGCTCTGCGACCTTGCTGATGGTGAACGTTTTCGGGCTTGCCAGTTGGTACGTCTGGGGAGCTATCTTCTCTGTGGGGGGGCTGCTGGCCGCGCGCTGTTTGGCAGCGCTCCAGAGGGGCGATCGCAATCGACAATGGGTGCTACAGGAAAGCGTTGACGAAGCGGCCTCGCAAGTAGCGCATTGAGGCTGTTCCTATGCCGCGCCGCATCGGCAGCCGGGCAGGAATGTCGTTGCATTCGCCGTCGCCCCCGTTGTCTATTGCCCTTTCCACGCACATCCACCTTTCCCCATACCCATGTCTGAGTTGCAGAAGAGTTTTGAGCCCGCCGAGATCGAGACGAAATGGCACTCGTTTTGGGAGGAAAGCGGGTATTTTGCCGCGGCGGATCCCGGCGGCCGGAGCGGTGCGTTCTCCATTACAATTCCGCCGCCGAACGTCACGGGAACGCTTCACATGGGGCACGCGTTTCAGGCAACGCTGATCGATACGCTGCTCCGATATCAGCGGATGAACGGGCAGGCGACGCTCGGGCAACCGGGGACAGACCACGCCGGAATCGCAACGCAGATGGTGGTGGAGCGTCAAATAGCTGCTGAAGGTAAAGGACGGGACGACCTCGGACGGGAGAATTTCATCGAGCGCGTGTGGGAATGGAAAGAAGTGTCCGGACACACGATCGTTACGCAGCTCCGCCGCATGGGACTGTCGGTGGATTGGAAGCGCGAGCGCTTCACCATGGATGAAGGTCTATCGGCTGTGGTCCGGGATGTTTTCATCAAGCTGTTCGAGGAGGGGTTGATCTATCGCGGGACGCGCCTGGTGAATTGGGATCCTGTTTTGCGCACGGCGGTTTCCGATCTGGAGATCGTAAATACAGAGGAAGCGGGAAACTTGTGGCTGATCCGTTACCAAGTCATCGGCAGCACGAACTCGCTGACGGTAGCTACCACGCGACCCGAGACGCTGCTGGGCGACGTAGCCATCGCCGTGCATCCCGACGACAAGCGGTACCGGGAATTCATCGGACGAAATGTAAAGTTGCCACTTACCGATCGGGAGATCCCGGTGATCGCGGATTCCTATGTCGATCCCGCCTTCGGCACAGGCTGCCTGAAGATCACACCGGCACACGATTTTAACGACTACGAGGTGGCGCAGCGGCATTCCCTGCCCGTGGTCAATATCCTGCACCCGGACGCTTCGCTCAATGAAAATGCGCCCGCATGTTATCGCGGTCTCGATCGTTTCGCGGCGAGGAAAAGGATTGTCGAGGACTTGCAAGCGCAGGGACTTATCGCGGACATCCAGCCCCACCAGCAAACCGTGCCCCGCGGCGATCGCAGTAACGCGGTGCTCGAACCTTATCTTACCCGTCAGTGGTTTTTGCGGACGAAGCCGATGGCCGTAGAGGCGATGGCGGCCGTCCGCGACGGGCGAATCCGCCTGATCCCGGGCCATTGGGAGAATACTTTTTTCCCCTGGATGGAAGACATCCGGGACTGGTGCATCAGCCGGCAGATTTGGTGGGGTCACCGCATTCCGGCCTGGTACGACGATCAAGGCGCAACTTACGTGGGTGCCAGCGAAGCGGAAGTGCGGGCGCGGCATCGTCTCGCGGATGACCACAGGCTGGTGCAGGATGAGGATGTGCTCGATACGTGGTTCAGCTCGGCGCTGTGGCCATTTGCGACTCTGGGCTGGCCCGAGGCAACGCCTGAGATGGCAGCCTTCTACCCGACCAGCGTCATGGTCACGGCCTTCGATATTCTATTTTTCTGGGTGGCTCGCATGATGATGATGGGCATCAAGCTCACCGGCCAGGTTCCGTTCCACACGGTTTACATCCATGGCTTGGTGCGGGACGCGCATGGGCAAAAAATGTCGAAGTCGAAAGGGAACGTTTTGGATCCGCTCGATCTGATCGACGGGGCGACAGTCGAGACGCTCGTCAAAAAGATGACCCGCGGCCTGATGCAGCCGGGGATGGCCGCGCGAATCGAGGAAACTGTGAGAAAGGACTACCCGAACGGTCTCGCGCCCTCCGGCACAGATGCGTTGCGGTTTACCTTTGCCGTGCTGGCGGGCACGGGCCGCGACATCGCGTTCGATGCACACCGCGTGGAAGTCTCGCGGATGTTTTGCACCAAGATCTGGAATGCCGCGCGTTTTGTTTTGATGAATCTCGGCGGCGACGGAGGGGTGATCCCGGCGGCACCCGAGAGCGATAGCGGCAGCCCGCTGATCGGCCGCTGGATTAAATCGCGGTTTGGACAGGCGCTGGCCCAGGTGAAGCGAGGCATTGCCTCCTATCGGTTCGATCAGGTCGCCGAAGCGATCTACTCGTTCACCTGGAGCGATTATTGCGACTGGTATCTGGAACTCGCCAAAATCGACCTGGCGGACGTTCCCTCCATTGCGCCTTCCTCCACGCGCCGGACGCTTGTCGAAGTACTGGAGGCGCTCCTGCGACTGATGCACCCGGTCATGCCATTCATCTCGGAGGAATTGTGGCACAAGGTGGCGCCGCGCGTTGGAATCCAGGGCGCAACCATCATGCTTCAGCCGTACCCGGAAGCAGGCGACTACCCGATCGACGAAGAGGCCGAAGCCGAGATCGGGTGGATCCGACGAGTGATCGGTGAAATTCGCAGCATTCGCAGCGATAGGAATGTTCCACCGGGAAAGTTGGTGCCAGCCGTGGTGGCCAGCGCAGACGAGCGGATGAGCGCGTGGCTCCAGCGCAACAGCCGCTTCTTGAACCGCCTCGCCCGGCTCGCGAGCCTCGAATGGCTGCCGGCCGGCGCCCCCGAGCCGGAGTCCGTCGTGGTGATCGTGGAAGGTTTGCGCCTCCTCTTGCCGTTGCACGGCTTGGTGGAGCGCGACGCCGAAATTCTGCGGATGACCAAGCAAATCGACGAGTTGAGGGCTCAGATGATGAAGAGCCGGGCCAAGCTGGAAAACCCCGACTTTGCCGCGCGCGCGCCGGCTGCCGTGGTTGAGAAGGAACGTCAGCGCATCCATGAAGTCGAGCGAACCCTGGCGGAAATCGAGAAAAACAAGGAGCGCATGGAGCATCCCATGACAGGTTCTTGATCGACCCCAGAGCCTGCCCCGCAATCAGACCTCTCACACAACGCCGGTCAGGTGGATTGTTCCCGTCATTCGGCGTTGACGAAGGCGACAAAACGGCTCTCAAAATTCCACCAACTCGAAGTGCTGCTTGCCGGCCATGGCGAAGCGTGCGAAAACTGCGTCGCAGGCGCCTCAAACGGATGCCTCCACGCCGGCATAGCTCAGTTGGTAGAGCAGCTGATTTGTAATCAGCAGGTCATCGGTTCGAGCCCGATTGCCGGCTCCAGTCTAATATGTTGCACATCAACATGTTCTGTTTATAATCGTCCGACGCGATTGAGAGCCTTTGACTTCTTGGGCATCACTTCGGCATCACTTTTTGAACTCTTCCATTTTGAAGCGACAGCCATCTCCACGGAGCTTGGGAACGGATAAGCCGTCGAGAGCGGGGCGAGCGGGAAGCTTTTAGCGGCAACTTTCGCCGGAGCTGACGATTCGTAACTCTCGCGAAGGTAACCTTCAAAAAACGACGCCAACCGGAAAGATTCGAATGACCTCGAGAGAAAGTTTTCGAAATCCTTCACGAAGGCAAGCATGACTCCCCCTCCGCACCGGTTGGCGGCATGCAGCATGAGATCGATGGCCCGAGTCGCTCCCTGACACATGGAGATCAGCTCCTCGGAATCCGATTTGTAAAATTCGTCCATCGCC
>Ga0070658_10003019_pt1 | contig 13925 bp, 2 predicted proteins | sample KBSC13metaG_FD_64664 | JGI IMG/M metagenome (GOLD analysis project Ga0070658, IMG submission 64664) | Corn rhizosphere microbial communities from Kellogg Biological Station, Michigan, USA - KBS C1-3 metaG | ecosystem: Host-associated > Plants > Roots > Rhizosphere > Soil ... | reverse complement strand
GATCTCGAGAACGGTCCGCTGGCGCGGGTGGCGCTGGTGGAGCTGGAGGGGGGAGAGCAGCGCCTGCTGCTGGCCCTCCACCCGCTCGCCGCCGACGAGGCCTCGCGGCGGATCGTGGTGGCCGACCTGGAGACCGCGTACCGGGGAGACGACTTCCCGGCGCCGGCCCCTTTCCGGCCCTGGGCGGCGAGGCTCGCCGGCGACGCGGGCTCCGCCGCTGCCGAGCTGGAGCACTGGCTCGACGTCAACCGCACCCTGGTCCGCCCGTTGCCGCTCGACCATCCCGGCGGCGGGGCGGCCGGACGCGGGGCCTTCCGCACCGACGTAGTGGAGCTGAGCGCCGAGGAGACCCGCGCCCTGCTCGAGGAGGTGGCGGCGGCCTACCGCTCCCGCCCCGAGGACGCCCTGCTCACCGCCCTGGCGCAGGCCCTGGCCGGGTGGACGGGCGAGCCCCGCGCCCTGGTCGAGCTGGAGGCGAGCGGCCGGGAGAGCCCGCCGGACGGCCTCGACCTCTCGCGCACGGCCGGCGCGCTGGCGGTCCGCTATCCGGCGCTGCTGGAGCAGGACCGCAAAGCGCAGAACCCCGGCGACCACCTGAAGGCGATCAAGGAGCAGTTGCGGGCGGTGCCCCGCGGAGGGACCGGCTACGCCCTTCTGCGCTACCTGGGGGAGGAGGCCCAGGCCGAGCGGCTGCGGGCGATGCCCGCCCCGGAGATCGCCTTCCGGTACCACGGGGGCCCGGCCGGCGCGGCCGCCTCCTCCCTGTTCGGTCCGGCCGGCGCTTCCGATCCCGGGGAACGCCGGGATCACCTCCTGGAGATCGACGCCGAGGTGGTGGACGGCCGCCTGCGGATGACCTGGACCGCGGCCGAGAGCCTCTCCCCCGCCACCGCCCAGGGGTTGGCCGACCGCACCCTCGCCGGGCTGCGCGCCCTGATCGAGCACAGCCGCTCGGAAGGGGCGGGGGGCTTCACCCCCTCGGACTTCCCCGAGGCGCGGCTCAGCCAGAAGGACCTCAACTCCCTGATTAGCCAGCTCGGCAAGCGCAAGCCGGGGCGCTGAGGGCCGCTGAAACGAAGAGAGACGCCCCACGGGGCGTCTCTACAGGGATCGAGCCCGCGACCGTAGAGACGCCCCGCGGGGCGTCTCCCGGGCGGGAAAATACCTTCCTATTCCGCCCGCAGCGCCACGTTCGGGTCGACCCGCGTCGCCCGCCGTCCCGGCAGGAGGGCGGCGAGCAGGCAGATCAGGATCAGCCCGAGCGGGACCGCGAAGAAGACCACCGGGTCGATCGCCCGCACCTGGAAGAGGAGCGAGGCCATGGCCCGGGTCACGGCGAAGGCCGCGAAGAGGCCGATCGCCGCGCCGATCAGGGCGAGCAGCCCGGTCTCCCCCAGCACCATCTTCAGCAGCCCGCTCCGCTGGGCGCCGAGCGCCATCCGGAGCCCGAGCTCGCGGGTGCGCTGCGACACCGAGTAGGCGGTGATGCCGTAGATGCCGATGATCGAGAGCACCAGCGCCAGGGAGGCGAAGAGCCCGAACAGGAGGAGGGCGAAGCGGGGCTGGGCGATGGAGTTGGAGACCAGGTGGTCCATCGTCTGGATGCTCGACACCGGCTGCTCGGGGTTGACCTGCTTGACGGCGCCCCGGATGGCCGTGGAGAGCTTCTCGGGGTCGCCGTTGGTGCGCATGGCGATGCGCATCATGAACGGCACCGTCCCCTCCGGGGCCTGCTCGACCACGCGGTAGAGCTCGGAGCGCAGCTCCCCCTGGAGCCCGGAGTAGCGGATGCCCGCCACCACGCCGGCGATCGTGTACCAGGTGTCCTGGCCCTGGCTGATCCGGACCTGCTTGCCGACCGGATCCTCGCCGGGGTAGAAGTCCCGCGCCAGCACGTCGTTGACGATCACCACCGGCTGCGTGCCCTGGCGGTCGGAGGGGGCGAAGTACCGCCCCTTGCGCAGGGGGACGTTCATGATCTCGAAGTAGCCCGGCGAGACCGCCCGGACGGCCACCGTCGGGGCCTCCCCCGGCTTCGGCTCCGGCCGGCCCTGGAACCTGAGCTTGGTGATGCTCTCCCCCCCGCCCATCGGCAGATCGGAGATCATCGCCGCCGAGGTCACCCCGGGCAGCTTCTTGATCTCGTCGAGGATCTTCTCCATGTAGGGGCCGCGCTGCTCCGGCGCGATCACGGCCGGCGGCAGGCCGAACTCGGCGGTGAGGATGTGCTCGGGACGGAAGCCCGGGTCGACGCTGACCAGCCGGACGAAGCTGCGCACCAGCAGCCCGGCGCTGATCAGCAGCAGCACCGCGAACGCCACCTCGGCGACCATCAGGACGTTGCGGATGAGCCCGCTGCCGGCCGTGCCGGCGCCGGCCCGGGTGCCTTCCCGCAGCGTGCCGGCGAGGTTCGGCCGGGTGATCTGGAGGGCGGGGACCAGGCCGGCCAGCACGGCGGTCAGGACGCACAGCAGGGCCGTGAAGGCGATGGCGCGGCCGTTGAGCGACATGGTGACGGCGCCGGCGAAGCCGGTGGGGACGAGCCCCGCGAACAGGCGCAGGCCCGCCCAGGCCAAGAAGAGGCCGAGCACGCCGCCGAGCACGGCGAGCAGGCCGCTCTCGGTCAGCAGTTGCGAGATCAGCCGCTTGCGGCCGGCGCCGATCGCCATCCGCAGGGCGATCTCCTTCTGGCGCGAGGCCGCGCGGGCGAGCAGGAGGTTGGCGACGTTGGCGCAGGCGATCAGCAGCACGAGCCCGACGGCGGCCCAGAGCGCCAGGAGCAGCGGCCGCAGGTCGCCGAGCAGCTTCTGGGTCAGCGGCTGGAGGTAGACCCCCCAACCCTTGTCGCTGTCGGGGGTGATCTCGGCGAGGCGGGTGCTGATCGTCTTGAGCTCCGCCTCCGCCGTGTTCATCGACACCCCGGGCTTGAGGCGGGCGAGCGCCACGTTGCCGCGCAGCGACCGGTCCTGCCGTGCCGCGAGGGGGAGGCCGAGGGGGAGCCAGAGGTCGGGCTCCGCCTGGAAGCCATAGCCCGACTGCACGTCGTGGCCGCCGCGCGGGAAGACGAAGCGGGAGGGCATCACGCCGACGACGGTATAGGGCTTGCCGCTCAGGTTGATCACCTTGCCGAGGACCTTCGGGTCGCCGCTGAAGGTGCGCTGCCAGAGCGAGTGCGAGAGGACCACCGTCGAGGCGGGCCCCGGCGGGTCGTCCTCGGGAGTGAGCACCCGCCCCAGCTCGGGCTCGGCCCCCAGCACCTTGAAGAAGTCTCCCGACACCAGGACGACCCCCAGGAGCTGCGGATAGCTCTGTCCGGTGAGGACCAGGCGGTTGGCCGACATCGTGGCCATGCTCTCGATCGACGGCGCCTTCCCCCATTCGATGAGATGGGCGGGCGACGACGGCAGCTCGTCGGCCAGGCCGAGCGACTTGGCGAACTCCGGGTTCGAGGCCCAGACGATGGCCACCCGCTCGGGATCGCGGAACGGCGGCGGGGTGAGGAGCACCGAATCCACGATGCTGAAGATCGCCGCGTTGACGCCGATGCCGAGGGCCAGCGTCAGAATCGCGGCCAGCATGAGGGCCGGCTGCTTGCGAAGGTTACGAAAGGCAAAACTGAGATCCTGGGTGAGCTGGCTCATGACTTCCCTCTAGGCTGTTGTTGGGAAACTCCTCAACCCTCCCGCGACGCGGCCTCCGCCACCTCCCGCGCGGCCCGGTTGCCGGAGATCACTGCACCTTCCATAGTGCGTCCAAGCTGGGAAGTGTGCTCCCCCGCGAAATGAATCCGTCCTTCCGCCTTGGCGAGCTCGGGCATCCAGGTGGTGAGCTGGCCCGGCTTCCACCAGGCATAGCCCCCTCCGGCATAGGGGTCGTTGTGCCAGCTCACCGAGGCGCCCCCCTCGACGTGGCGGCCGAAGCCAGGGTGGAGCTTCTCGAAGTGCTCGGAGGCGAAGGCGAGCTGCTGGTCCAGGGAGAGGGCTCCGACCGGCACCGATTCGACGCCCCGGATGTGGGCCTCGAGGATGCCGCGCGGTCCCGCGTCGGCCGGCCGCACGTAGGGGTGCTCGGCCGGCAGCCGGATCGGCAGGTCGGTGTTGCCGCCTCCGGACTCCCCCACGTCGAGCCAGAAGCGCCGCCGCAGCTGCACGAAGATCCGGGTCACCGGGGTGTACTCGATCTGATCGATGATCCGGCGCTTGATCAGCGGCAGCTCGGGGGTGAACTCGACCCGCCGCAGCACCGGGCAGGGGGCGGTGCAGACCAGGTAGTCGGCCTCGAGCGACTGCTCGCCGTCCCCCTGCCGGAAGACGGCGCGCACCTTCTTGCCCTCCTGCACGATCCGGGTCACCGGCGCGCCGTAGTAGAGCCGGTCCCGCAGGAACTTGGCGAAGGCGCGCGGCAGCATGTCCGCGCCCCCCTCGATGAAGTGCTGGTTGCCGCCGCCGAGGTTGAACAGGGCCCAGTCCGAGGCCAGCCGGTGGAGGGCGGTGACCGTCCTCCAGCCGTAGCCGACGGTCATCGCCGAGGAGAGCATCTCGATCGCCTCGTCCGACGCCCCCTGGCTCTTCATGTATTCCGCCAGGGTGAGCTGGTCGAAGCGCTTGAAGCGCTGGATGTCCCAGTTCGCGTCGGTGGGGTCCCCCAGCTCGTCGGCCGCGCTCCCCATGTACTTCATGTACATGCCGGGGAAGATGCCGAGCTTCGCCTCGTCCGGACGGATGTCGTAGGGCCAGTCGGGATTCTGTCCCCGGCCGACCAGGAAGCGCTTGCCGCGCAGGTAGAAGGCGGTGGTCAGCGGCTTCTCCGGCGGGGTCTGCTCGGCGAGGGTCAGGTTGAAGGTCTTCACGTAGTGCTTCATGTTCCGGCAGCTGTCCGAGAAGTCGATCCCGCCGGCCTCGGCGGAGAGCCCGTCGGCGAACGGGCTGCGCAGCGTGTAGACGCGCCCGCCGGGCCGGTTCTGGGCCTCCAGCACCGTGACGTCGTGCCCCCAGTTGACGAGCTCGTAGGCGGCGGTGAGACCGGCCAGCCCGGCGCCGATCACGATCACCTTGCGCGGGCGGACGGCCCGCGGCGGCGGCGGCAGCTCCGAGATCGGCGGCGCGGCCGACTTGGAGGCCGGCGGGGCCATCTGGGCGGATGACATCCGCGACAGGGCGGCGAGGGCGGGCAACGACAGCGCGGCGCCCTGGAGAAGAGTGCGGCGGCTCAGCTTCGAAGAATCACCCATGGGATCGGTCCTCGTTCGGTATCAGAAATCGACGGAATGCTTTCGCAATGTGCGGAAGTCACGCTTCTTTTTGCGATCAGCACTGTGAGCATAGGCGAATGGGCTCGCGGCGGACAAGCCTCGCCGATCTCTCCTCCGATGGGTTCGATCGACGCTGGAGAACCTCTTTTCGTATAATTCGTCTTCCACCCCGCGAGAGATCCAACCACAACCGGAAGGAACGATGGCCTCCGACGACGTCGAGCTGATCTATGAGCTGTCGCCGATGCAGCAGGCGATGCTCTTCCACAGTCTGTATGCCCCGGGTTCGGGGGTCTATGTCATCCAGCTCAGCCTGCGCCTGACGGGCCGGCTGGACGTATCCGCCTTCGAGCGGGCCTGGCGCCGCCTCGTCGAGCGGCACGACATCCTGCGCACCGGCTTCTTCTGGGAGGACCTGGAGAAGCCGCTGCAGGTGGTCTACCGCGAGGTCGGCCTGCGGGTGGCGCGCGAGTCCTGGCGCGGCCTCGATCCCGGCGAGCGGGAGGCCCGGCTGGCGGCCTGGCTGGACGCCGACCGCGAGCGGGGGTTCGATCTCTCGGCGCCGCCGCTGATGCGGCTGGCGCTCATCGAGCTCGACGAGAACGTCCACCAGCTCGTCTGGAGCCAGCACCACATCGCGGTCGACGGCTGGTCCCGGGGCCTGCTGCTGCAGGAGCTGTTCGCCGCCTACGCGGCGTTCGCCGGCGGCGGCGATCCGGACCTGCCGGCCCCGCGCGGATTCCGGGACTACATCGCCTGGCTGCAGCGGCGGCCCGTCGAGGAGGCGGAGGCCTTCTGGCGGCGTGGCCTGGCCGGCTTCACCACCCCCACGTTCATGGCGGGAGGGGACCGCAGGCCGGCCGGCGCCACCTACCGGGAGACGCGGCACCGGGAGCTGCCGCTGCCGGCGCGGGTCGGCGAAGCGCTGCGCGGGCTGGCGCGGCGGCAGCGGCTGACCCTCAACACCCTGGCGCAGGGGGCCTGGGCCCTCCTGCTCGCCCAGGCCACGGGGCGCGAGGACGTGCTCTTCGGCGCCACCGTGGCCGGGCGGCCGGCCGACCTGCCGGGGGTCGAGTCGATCGTCGGCGTGTTCATCAACACCCTGCCGGTGCGGCTGCGGGTGGAGCCGGACCGCCGGCTGCCGGAGTGGCTCGCCGGGATCCAGGCGCTCCAGGCGGAGGTCCGCCGCGTCGAGCACTCCCCCCTGGTGGACGTGCAGCGGTGGAGCGAGCTGCCCGCCGAGATGCCGCTGTTCGACCACATCCTGGTGTTCGAGAACCTCGCGGCGGTGCCGGCCGGGACGGCGGGGCGGCTGACGGGGATCGAGATCGGGGAGACGGCGGCGGAGACGGTGACCAACTACCCCTTGAACGTGGTGGTCGTCCCCGGCGCCGAGCTGACGCTGTCGATCCTCTACGACTCGGGTCATTTCGAGGCGGTGGAGGTGGCCCGCATGCTCCAGCGCTGGGCCTGGCTGCTGGAGGTCCTGGCGGAGCACCCGGATGCCCGCCTCGGGGAGCTGCCCCGGCTGCCCGCCGCCGAGCGTCACCAGCTGCTGGCCGAGTGGAACGACACCCGGGGGGCCTTCCCCGAGGCCACCCTGCTGCACCAGTTCTTCGAGACGGCGGCGGAGCGCTCTCCGGAGTCGGTGGCGGCGGTCTGCGCCGGCCGCGAGCTGACCTACGGCGAGCTGGAGGCGCGGAGCAACCGGCTGGCCAACCTGCTGCGCCGGGCCGGGGTCGGCCGCGGCACGCCGGTCGGGGTCTGGGTAGAGCGCTCCCTCGACCTCGTCACCGCCGTGCTCGGCATCCTCAAGGCGGGGGGGCACTACCTGGCCCTCGACTCCGGCTGGCCCGCCGGCCGGGTGGAGTCGATCCTCGCCGCCACCGGCGCCCCGGCGATCCTCGCCGGCCGCGCCCAGCTCGCCGCCGTCGAGGAGATGCGCTGGCGGCTGCCGGCGCTCTCCGACGCCGTCTGCCTCGCCGAGGCCGGACCGGCGCCCGCCGCCGAGGAGATCGACGCCGGCACCGTGCGCGAGCTCTGGGACTACGTCGCCGAGCGGGCGGTCGACCGGGTGACCGCCGGCGGCTTCGTCAGCGCCTTCACCGACCGTCCGTTCAGCGAGGCCGAGGTGGACGAGTACCGCGACCGCGTCCTCGGCCTCGCCGCGCCCTGGCTGCGGCCCGGCGCGCGGGTGCTGGAGATCGGCAACGGCTCCGGCCTCCTGCTCTGGGAGATCGCCTCCCGGGTGGAGCGGGTCACCGGCATCGATCCCTCCCCCTTGACCCAGGAGCGGAACCGCGAGCAGGCGGCGCGCGAGGGCCGGGAGAACGTGGAGCTGCTGACCGGCTTCGCCCACGAGATCCCAGAGCTGCTGCCGGCCGGCGAGCGCTTCGACCTCGTCCTCCTGGCCAGCACCGTCCAGTTCTTCCCCGGCCCGCGCTACCTCGAGCGGGTGGTGGACCAGGCCCTCTCCCGGCTCGCCCCCGGCGGCGCCCTCCTGATCGCCGACGTCCTCGACGCCCGGCGGCGCGAGGAGCTGCGGCGGGAGGTCGAAAAGCGCCGGGAGGAGGCGGGGCTGGGACCCGCGCCGTCCCGGCGCCGGGAGCTGGACCTGGACGAGGACCTCTTCCGCGACCTCGCCGCCCGGCCCGGCGTGGAGGAGGTCGCCGTGCTGCGCCGCGAGTCGGGGTTCCCCAACGAGCTGCGCTTCCGCTACGACGTGCGGCTCACCCGCGCGGCCACCGCCGCCGAAATGGGCGAGGCCCCCCAGGAGGCGCGCCGCAAGCGCCTGTGGACCGGCTGGCACGTCGACCGCGCTGCCGCCTCCCGCCCGCCCGCGGTGGCCGGCCCGGAGGACGTCGCCTACGTGATCCACACCTCGGGCTCCACCGGCGAGCCCAAGGGGATCGTGGTCCAGCACCGGCCGGCGGCCAACCTGATCGACTGGGTGAACCGGACCTTCGAGGTGGGGCCCGGCGACCGCGTGCTGCTCGTCGCCTCGATCGCCTTCGACCTCTCGGTCTACGACCTGTTCGGAGCGCTGGCCGCGGGCGCCGCGGTGCACGTCGCGACCGACGGGGAGATGGCCGATCCCGACCGCCTGGTGGCCCTGCTGCGGACCGGCGGGATCACCGTCTGGGACTCGGCGCCGGCGGCGCTGGTGCGCCTCGCGCCCCTCTTCCCCGCCGCGCCGGACGGCGGCAGCCGGCTGCGGCTGGTGATCCTGTCCGGCGACTGGATCCCGGTCACCCTGCCGGACCGGGTGCGCCGGGCCTTCCCCGCGGCGCGGGTGATGGCCCTCGGCGGCGCCACCGAGGCCACGGTGTGGTCCAACTGGTTCCCGGTCGGCGAGGTCGATCCGGCCTGGCCCAGCATCCCCTACGGCCGGCCTATGGCCAACGTCCGCTACCACGTGCTGGACGCCGGCTTCGCCCCCTGCCCGGTCGGCGTCCCCGGCGACCTCTACATCGGCGGCGACTGTCTCTGCGTGGGCTACGCGCGGCGGCCGGACCTCACCGCCCTGTCCTTCCGGCCCGACCCCTTCTCGGGGGTGCCGGGCGCGCGCCTCTACGCCACCGGCGACCGGGCGCGCTACTACCCCGACGGCAACCTGGAGTTCCTGGGCCGCCTCGACCAGCAGGTGAAGGTGCGGGGCTATCGCATCGAGCTCGGCGAGATCGAGGTGGCGCTCGCCCGCCAGCCGGGGGTGCGCGAGGCCGTGGTGCTGGCGCGCGAGGACGAGCCCGGGGACCAGCGGCTGGTGGCCTACGTCGTCCCCGCCGCCGGAGCGGCCCCGGCCTCCGCGGAGCTGCGCGAGGCCCTGCGCCGGCAGCTCCCGGACTACATGGTGCCCGCCGCGTTCGTGACCCTGGAGGCGCTGCCGGTGACCGCCAACGGCAAGCTCGACCGCCAGGCCCTGCCGGCGCCCCGCTGGGGATCGGGGCCGGAGGGGGAAGCGGCGAGCACGCCGGTCGAGGAGATGCTCGCCGGGATCTGGTCGGACATCCTGGGGGCGTCGCGGATCGGCCGCGGGGACAGCTTCTTCTCCCTCGGCGGCCACTCCCTCCTGGCGACCCAGGTGGTCTCGCGGGTGCGGCAGGCGCTCGGGGTGGAGCTGCCGCTGCGGGTGCTGTTCGAGGCGCCGACGCTGGCGGAGATGGCCCACGAGATCGAGCAGGCCCGGCTCGGCCGGGCGGCCGCTCCCGCGCCGCCGATCGTGCCGGTGCCGCGCGGCGGCGGCCTGCCGCTCTCCTTCGGCCAGCGGCGGCTCTGGCTGATCGACCAGATCGAGCCGGGGGACCCGTCCTACAACGTGCCCTGGGGCGCGCGGCTCCGGGGGGAGTTAGAGATCGGCGTGCTGCGGCGCACTTTCGACGAGGTGGCGCGGCGGCACGAAGCGCTGCGCACCACGTTCTCCTCCGGCGCCGCCCAGGACGGCGAGCCGGCGCAGACGGTTCACGAGAGCGTCGAGATCCCCCTTTCCCTGGTTTCCCTGGAGGGGCTGCCGGAAGCGGCCGCGGCGGCCGAGGCGGAGCGCATCGCGGCCGGGGAGGTCCTGCGCCGCTTCGACCTCGCCACGGGTCCGCTCCTCCGCCTGACGCTGCTGCGCCTGGGGCCCGGCGACCACGTGCTGCTGGCGACCCTGCACCACATCGTCTCGGACGGCTGGTCGATGGGGGTGCTGCTGCGGGAGATGATGACCCTGTACGGGGCGTTCGCCCGCGGCGAGGGCTCGCCGCTGCCGGAGCTGCCGGTCCAGTACGCCGACTTCGCGGCCTGGCAGCGGGGCTGGCTGCGGGGGGAGGTGCTGGAATCGCAGCTCGCCTACTGGCGCGGGCAGCTCGCCGGCGCCCCGCCGCGGCTGGAGCTGCCGGCCGACAGGCCGCGGCCGGACTCGATCGTCCATCGCGGCGGGGTGTGCTGGGCGGCCCTGGACGCGGAGCTCTCGCGGGAGATCGCCGCGTTCAGCCGCCAGGAGGGCATGACCCCCTTCATGGTCCTGCTCGCCGTCTACGGGCTGCTCCTGGGCCGGCTGGCCCACCAGCGGGACGTGCTGGTGGGGAGCCCGATCGCCAACCGCAACCGCCACGAGGTCGAGGACCTGATCGGGTTCTTCATCAACACCCTGGTGCTGCGGGTTTCGTTCGACGGCGCGCCGAGCTTCCGGGAGCTGCTCGGCCGGACGCGGCAGGCCGCGCTCGACGCCTACGCCCACCAGGACCTCCCCTTCGAGCGCTTGGTCGAGGAGCTGGCGCCCGAGCGCAGCCGGAGCCACTCGCCGCTCTTCCAGGCGCTGTTCGCGTTCCAGAACAACCCGGCGGCGGACCCCATGTCGATGCCGGGCCTCGAGGCGGTCCCCCTGCGGATCGGGCGGACCGTGGCCCAGTACGACCTGGCGCTGAGCTTCGTGGAGACTCCCGAGGGCCTCGCCGGCGGGCTCGCCTACGACGCCGAGATCTTCGACCCGGCGACCGTGGAGCGGCTCCTCGCCCGCTTCGAGCAGTTGCTGCGGGCCGGGATCGCCGATCCCGACCGCGGCGTGGAGGAGCTGCCGCTGCTGCTGGCGGCCGAGCGCGAGCAGATCCTGCACGAGTGGAACGATACGGCGGTCCTCTACCCCGGGGCGGAGAGCACGCTGCACGAGCTGGTGGCGGCGCAAGCCGCGCTCTCGCCGGATGCGGTGGCGGTGAGCTCCGAGGAGGGAAGCCTGACCTACGGGGAGCTGGAGCGGCGGGCCAACCAGCTCGCGCGCTTCCTGCGCCGGCTGGGGGTGAGGCCGGAGTCGCGGGTGGGGATCGCGGTCGAGCGGTCGCCGGGGATGGTGGTGGCGGTGCTGGGCACCCTCAAGGCCGGCGGCGCCTACCTGCCGCTCGACCCGGAGGCGCCGCGCGACCGCATGGCCGCGATGCTGGAGGACGGCGCCGCGCGGGTGGTGATCAGCCGGCAGGGGCTCGCGGCGGCGCTGCCGGAGGGGGACTTCAAGCGGGTGTGGCTGGACGCCGACGGCGAGCGGATCGCGCTCGAGAGCGGCGAGCCGGTCGCCTCCGGGGTTGGCGGGGACCACCTGGCCTACGTGATCTACACCTCGGGATCGACGGGGCGCCCCAAGGGGGTGATGGTGACGCACCGGTCGATCCTCAACCGCCTGCTGTGGATGCAGGACCGGTTCCCCCTCACCCCCGGGGACGTGCTGCTGCAGAAGACCCCGCTGACTTTCGACGCCTCGATCTGGGAGCTGTTCGTGCCCCTGTTCGCCGGCGCGCGGCTGGAGCTGGCGCGCCCCGGCGGGCACCGCGACAGCGAGTACCTGGCGCAGCGGGTGCGGGAGGCCGGAGTGACCGTCCTGCAGCTCGTGCCGTCGCAGCTCCGGGTCTTCCTGGACCAGCCCGGCGTCGAGGAGCGCTCCAGCCTGCGCCGCCTGTTCTGCGGCGGCGAGGCCCTCCCCGAGAGCCTGCGGGAGCGCGCCTTCGAGCTCCTGGGCATCGAGGAGATGTGCAACCTGTACGGTCCGACCGAGGCCTCGATCGACGCCAGCTACCAGGAGTGCGCGCGCGGGGAGCGGACCCCGGGCGGCATGGTGCCGATCGGCAGGCCGCTGGGCAACCTGCGGCTGTTCGTGCTGGACGGGGAGCTGGCGCTGGCGCCGGTGGGGGCCGCCGGGGAGCTCTACATCGGCGGCGTGAACCTGGCGCGGGGCTACGCGGGGCGGCCGGACCTGACGGCGGAGCGCTTCGTGCCGGACGGCAGCTCGGGGCTGCCCGGGGAGCGGCTCTACCGGACGGGGGACCGCGCGCGCCACCTGGTGGACGGGCGGCTCGAGTACATGGGCCGCCTCGACAACCAGGTCAAGATCCGCGGCGTGCGGATCGAGCCGGGGGAGATCGAGTCCCTGCTCCGGCGCCACCCCGAGGTGCGCGAGGCGGTGGTGGTGGCGCGGGAGGACACCCCGGGGGACCGCCGCCTGGTGGCCTACGTGGAAGGGGACGCGGCGCCGGAGGCGGGCGAGCTGCGCGCCTGGCTACAGCAGAGCCTGCCGGAGGTGATGGTGCCCTCGGCGTTCGTGACGCTCGCCAAGCTGCCGGTCCTGCCGAACGGCAAGCTCGACCGCGGGGCGCTGCCGGCGCCCTCGGCCGTTCCCGCGGCGCCGGGAGCCGGGACCCCGGCGGAGCCGGCCGGCCGGGGACCGCAGACGCCCGTCGAGGAGCTGGTGGCGCAGGCCTGGCGCGAGGTGCTGGAGCTGGAGCGGGTGGGAGCGGAGGAGAGCTTCTTCGAGCTGGGCGGGCACTCGCTGCTGGTCTTCCAGGTGGTCACCCGGCTGCGGGAGACCTTCAAGGTGAAGGTGCCGCTGCGGGCGCTGTTCAACGCCCCCACGGTGGCCGCCCTGGCGGCCGAGATCGAGAAGCTGCTGCGGGCCGGGAGCGGCCTGGAAGCGCCGCCGATCGAGCCCGCGCCGCGCGGCGGGACGCTCGTCCCCAGCTTCGCCCAGCAGCGGCTCTGGCTGATCGACCAGCTCGCGCCGGGCAGCCCGGCCTACAACCTGCCCTCGGCCGTGCGCCTGACCGGCGGGCTGTCGGCCGGACTCCTGCGGCGGGTGTTCGCCGAGGTGGCGCGGCGGCACGAGTCGCTGCGCACCACCTTCGCCGCTCCCGAGGGCTGGCCGGTGCAGGTCATCGCTCCCCCCAGTCCGCCGGAGCTGCCGGTCGTCGACCTCTCGGCGCTGCCGGAGGCGAGGCGCGAGGCGCTGGCCCGCTCGCTGGCCCTGGAGGAGGCCCGGCGCCCCTTCGACCTGCAGCTCGGGCCGCTCCTGCGGCTGGGACTGGTGCGGCTGGGGGAGCGGGACCACCTCCTGCTGATGAACATGCACCACATCATCTCGGACGGCTGGTCCACGGGCGTGCTGCTGCGGGAGTTGGGCGCGCTGCACGCGGCCTTCTCCCAGGGCAGGCCCTCCCCCCTGCCGGAGCTGCCGGTGCAGTACGCCGACTTCGCCCTCTGGCAGCGGAGATGGCTCCAGGGAGAGGCCCTGGAGGCGCAGCTCGCCTACTGGAAGCGCCAGCTCGAGGGGACTCCGCGGGTGCTGGAGCTGCCCACCGACCGGCCGCGCCGGATAGTGGCGAACCGCCGCGGCGCCTCGCTCCCGGTGGCCCTCTCCCCCGCCCTGTCGGAGGCGGTGCGCGCCCTCTGCCTGCGGCAAGGGGTGACCCCCTTCATGGCGCTGCTGGCGGCCTGGTCGGTCCTGCTCGGCCGGCTGGCCGGCCAGGAGGACGTGCTGGTCGGCTCGCCGGTGGCCGGGCGCGACCGCCGGGAGGTCGAGGAGCTGATCGGCTTCTTCGTGAACACCCTGGTCCTGCGGGCCCGCCTGGCGGGCTCGCCGGCCTTCGGCGAGCTCCTCGGACGGGTGCGCGAGACGGCGCTCGACGCCTACACCCACCAGGACCTCCCCTTCGAGCGGCTGGTCGAGGAGGTGGTCGCCGAGCGCGACCTCGCCGTCTCCCCGCTCTTCCAGGTCCTGTTCGTGCTCCAGAGCCCCACCGGCGGAGCCGTTTCGGCGCCGGGGCTCACCCTGACGCCGCTCGCCCTGGACAGCGGGGTGGCCAAGGTCGACCTCACCCTCACCCTGCTGGAACGGACGGACCGGAGCTTCGCGGGCTCCCTGGAGTACGACGCCGAC
>Ga0070658_10003018_pt1 | contig 13926 bp, 13 predicted proteins | sample KBSC13metaG_FD_64664 | JGI IMG/M metagenome (GOLD analysis project Ga0070658, IMG submission 64664) | Corn rhizosphere microbial communities from Kellogg Biological Station, Michigan, USA - KBS C1-3 metaG | ecosystem: Host-associated > Plants > Roots > Rhizosphere > Soil ... | reverse complement strand
TTAGGCAGCGAGCCGCTGCGCAAGCTGCGGCGGCAGATGCAGATCGTCTTCCAGGATCCTTTCAGCTCGCTCAATCCGCGGATGACCGTCGGCGCGACCGTCGCCGAAGGGCTGATCATCCACAGGCTCGCCGAGGGCGCCGGAATCGACACCCGTGTCAGGCAGCTGCTCGACGAAGTCGGGCTGCGGCCCGATCATGCCTCGCGCTATCCGCACGAGCTCTCCGGCGGGCAGCGCCAGCGCGTCGGCATCGCCCGCGCGCTCGCCGTCGAGCCGCGCTTCATCGTCTGCGACGAACCGGTCTCCGCGCTCGACGTCTCGGTGCAGGCACAGGTGATCAACCTGCTCCAGGACCTGCAGCGCGATCGCGGGCTCGCCTACCTGTTCATCGCCCACGATCTCTCGGTCGTCGAGCACGTCGCCGACCGCGTCGCCGTCATGTACCTCGGCCGCATCGTCGAGACCGCGCCCGGCCCTGCTCTCTACGCCGAGCCGCTGATGCCGTACACGCAGGCGCTCCTCTCGGCGGTGCCCGTCCCCGATCCCGATGCGAAGCGGCAGCGCATCGTCCTCGGTGGGGACGTTCCCTCGCCGGCGGCGCCGCCAAGCGGGTGCGTCTTCCATCCGCGCTGCCAGCATCCGTCGCGCGATGCGGCGTGCGCGGTGATCGACCCGCCGCTCGAGCCGAAGGGGAGCGCGCCTGTGGAAACGTCCGGAACCGGCAAGGGTGCGGACCTCGTGCACCTGGTCGCCTGTATCAAGCAGCCACCAACCCGCGTCGATGACGCAATGCAGCGCGCCGCTGGCGCGACCAATGCACCCGAGCTGTACCTTCCCGTCGTCGCGCCGCGCTGACCGCGGCACCGCCACCCTGACGCCCTCGCCGTGACCGCCCCTCCGCAGCAATCGACCAACGTCAGCACGACGACGCTCGACCAGCCACCGCGCGTCTCCGACGACCGCGGCTTCTTCGGCCATCCGCGCGGGCTCGCGGTCCTCTTCACGACCGAGATGTGGGAGCGGTTCTCGTTCTACGGGATCCGGCCGCTCCTCATCCTGTTCATGACCGCCGCCCTCGCCGAGGGCGGCTTCGGCTTCGACCGTACCGAAGCCTCGGCGATCGTCGGCATCTACGCGTCGAGCGTCTACCTCTCATCGCTCCCCGGCGGATGGATCGCCGACCGGTTGCTCGGACTGAGGCGCGCGATCTTCTGGGGGGCGGTGCTGATCTCCGCCGGCCACATCTCGATCGGGCTCTCGGCGCTGGCGCACGGGCGGGCGCCGTTCTTCATCGGCCTCGTCCTGATCGTGCTCGGCACCGGGCTGCTCAAGCCGAACATCTCGGCGATCGTCGGCGACCTGTATCCCGAGGGCGGCGCCCGGCGTGATGCCGGCTTCTCCGTCTTCTACATGGGGATCAACCTCGGCGCGTTCGCCGGACAGATCGTGACCGGGCTGCTCGGCGAGAAGTACGGCTGGCACCTCGGCTTCGGCGCGGCCGGGGTCGGGATGCTGCTCGGCCTCTTCACCTACAGCTTCTTCGCCCGCCGCACGTTAGGCAGCCTCGGCGTCGAGCGCGCCCGGCATGCGGATCCCGTCGTCGACGCGCGGCAGGTACGCATCGGGACGATCGCGACCGCGGCGGCCGTGGCGGTGATCGCGATCGTCATCGCCCTCGCCGCGGCCGGCATCATCCATCTCGATCCGCTGGCGATCGCGAAGAGCATGACCTACGTGCTGGTCGGGATCGCGGTGCTCTACTTCGCCGGCATGCTCGCGTTAGGCGGGCTCAGTGGCGACGAGAAGAAGCGCATCGCCGTCATCTTCATCCTCTTCATCTTCGCGGCGATCTTCTGGGCGGCGTTCGAGCAGGCCCCGACCTCGCTCAACCTCTTCGCCCGCGACTTCACCCGTCGCACGATCGGCGGCTGGGAGGTCCCCGCGCTCTGGTTCCAGTCGATCAACTCGGCGTTCATCATCGTCTTCGCGCCGATCTTCGCCTGGGTCTGGACCTCGCTCGCGGGCCGCGGCGTCAACCTCTCGAGCCCGGCCAAGTTCTCGCTCGGGCTCCTGCTCACCGCGATCGGCTTCGGCCTGATGATCCCGGCGGCGAATTTCATCCTCGCCAGCGGCGCGACCGCGAAGGTCTCGGCGTGGTGGCTGACGTGGAGCTATCTGTTCCAGACGTTCGGCGAGTTGAGCATCAGCCCCGTCGGCCTGTCGACGATGACCAAGCTCTCCCCGCGCAAGTACGTCGGGCAGATGATGGGGATCTGGTTCCTCGCCACCTCGGTCGGAAACCTCATCGCCGGCCTCGTCGGAGGCAACGTCGATCCGGAGAAGCTCGAGCAGATGCCGAAGCTGTTCATGGGCACCGCCGGCGCCCTCGCCATCGCCGGCATCGTCATCGCTCTCCTCATCGTCCCGATCCGCCGCATGATGGCCACGACCGGCGACCCCATCGCCGCGGAGGCATGAGCTCCAGGCTGCTGTTCATGGCCAGTTGAAGATCGACGCCGGGACCGTGCTCTCTCGGCTCCGCTTCACATCTGACGGCTCGTCCCAGAAGACGCGCGTCAGGTCGGCCACGGACATCCGGATCTCGAACTTGGCGTGCGGGTCGTGCGATAGCGGATAGCCGAGCTCGAGCCGGAACAATCGCTTCGATCGCGGCGGGACCGCGACGAGGAGCGAGATGCCCGTGCCTGACCGCACCGGCGTGTTGACGCCGAACGCGGCGTCTCCCGCCCAGAGCCGCCCCGCGTCGAAGAACGGCGCCAGCCCGACATCGGCCAGCGCCTTCACGCGCCCGATGTACCAGCGGTCCTCGATCCGCCCGACCACGCGTTGGCCGCCGCCGGTCTGCGAGTCGCGGTAGCCGCGCACCCCGCCCCGCTCGTCGCCTAACGTGAGCTGGAACGGCAGCCGCTGTCTCCATCCGCCGCTCCACTCACCATCCACGACCACCGTGTGGCGGAGCGTCATGCGTTGGTAGAGCGCCGCCCGGCCGCTCCCGAGGATTCCGTCCCAGCGGTTGCTGTTGTAGTCCTGGCGCCCCTCACCCTGCACCTGTACTGCGGCGAACGTCAGCGGCGAGCCCACTCCGACGTACATGTCCCCCGAGACGAAGATGTCGTCGTTCTCCGAGCCGAGTACCGCCAGGCTGCGACCGCCGAGAAGCCCGAGCTGAAACCCTTCGCGCACGTCCTGCGTCGCCGACAGCGCGTCGAAGCCGGTGACGCGGAGGAAGTGGATGTTGCGCACCCCCCACAACCCGTTGATCCGGCCGCTCCGGTACGGGTGAATCGAGTCGGTCAGCAGCGTCGTGTCGCGGACGAGGCCATTGCGCGTCACGCGCACGTACTCGTTGTCGCCGCTGTCGTACTCGCGGGTGTAGGACGCGCCGAACAGGCTCAATCGTCCCGGTGCGCCGACGCGGATGATCCCGCCGACGTCGGTGAAGGAGCGCTGGATCCGCAGCGCCGGCGCGTCGACGTTCTCGCGCAGCAGCGGCACGTACTCGGACCGTTCGCCGGTGGCGGTTCGCCACGCCACCCGCTGCAGGTCGGTGAGGAAGGCATGCCCGGCCAGCGCTGTCCAGTCGCCGCCTAACGGCCGGCGCGTCCCCGACAGCATCAGCTGGTACGGGCGGCCGAGCAGCTGGTAGTCCATGAACCGCACGCCGTACGTGTCGCGGTAGGGGCCGTTCGCCGCCGCCCAGTTCCCCTGCAGCGCGATCGCCTCGCCGGCGATGTTGGCGTTGCCGAGCTTGAACCGGTTCACGTACGGGCTCGCCCCCCTCACCCCGAGGTCGACCAGCCATTCCAGCTCGTCCACCGTCACCACCTCGAGCACCACCGATCCATCCGCGGTCGCATGCGGGGTGATCGTCGCCTCGGCGATGAACGGTTGCGCGCGCAGGATGCGTTCGGACTCGGCGCGGGCCAGCTCGCGACACGGCGACCCGACCGACTGGATCATCAGCCGCCGCACGACCACTGGCTGGGTCGTCGCGTGCACCGACCGGACGACCCGCACCGCGAACCGCGACCGTTTCGACAGGTCGCCTAACGCTGGCGGGTTCGTCTTGACGACGATGTCGCTGACGATCTGCCCCGAGCACGGCACCGGCTCGCCGAAGTCCTGCGCCCGGAGCGGCAGCGCCCACCACAGCGCGAGCAGCCCGGCGGCCGGGAGCGAGATCTGAAGTCGCAATGTCAGGGCGACGGGCTACTTGCCCATGCGGCGCTTCAGCTCGGCCAGCCGCTCGTCGGCGTGCGCGTCACGTGCCGCGCGCGCGCGCGACCGCTCCAGCGACGAGAGCTCGTCGAGCGCGGCACTGTCGGCGTCGGCGAGCGGATCGGCCGCGACGCCGGGTACCGGCGGCACGGCGCCGATCGCCTTGCGAAGCTCGGCCGTCATCTCGCTCACCTCGCGCTCGCCGAGCGCGAGCTCGTCGCCCTGCACCCCGAGCTTCCGCGTCATCACCTCGATCCGCGACACGAGCTCCTGCTCATATCGCTCGGCGACACGCACCGTTTCGGCGTCCTCGATCGCGGCTGCCTGCGCCTTGCGCCGCCGGACCGTCTCGAGCTCGCGCTCCTTCGCCGCCAGCGCGATCCGCGTCTCCTCCACCCCCTGCCGCATCTCGGCCAGCCCGACCCGGGCCTGCACCAGCGTCTCGCGCATCTGCGCGAGCGAGGGCGCATCGCCGGAACCGGGATGAGCATCGAGCAGATCGCGCAACGACCGCCGGAGGTTTTCGAACATGCTCGAGGAAGAGGGCGGCGATTCGATCGAACGGAGTCCAGCGGCGGTACTCCTGGCACTCGCCGAGGCCCGTGCCGGGGGTGTACGATACAGGTCAGCCACGCACTCTCGCAACGTCTTTTCCGCACCGTGCTTCGTCAGCCGATCGTCGCCGTCACCGCGACCACCGAGGTCATTCGCGGACTCCTCCGCCTCCGGCTCAACGAGGCCTATCTCGACGCACTGACCGGCGCCGGCATCGTCCCGGTGGTCGTCGGCCCGCAACTCTCCGGGCTCGACGAGATCGTCGCCCGCGTCGATGGTCTCGTGCTCACCGGGGGTGAGGACGTTGCGCCCGCGCTCTACGGCGCCGATCCCGGCCCGCACACCGATCCGCCCCATGCGACGCGCGACCGCGCCGAGATCGCGCTGCTCGCCGCCGCACGCCGCGCGGCGCTCCCCACCCTCGCCATCTGCCGCGGGCTGCAGGTCGCGAACGTCGCGCTTGGCGGAACGCTGCTGCAGGACATCCCGACCGAGCGGCCGTCGGCGATCGCGCACGCCCGGTCCGACGCTCGCGCCCAGCGCGTGCACGAGGTGCGCGTGGTCAGCGGCTCGCGGATCGCCTCCGCCCTGGGAGCGACCGGCCTGACCGTGAACTCGTCGCACCACCAGGCGATCGACCGCGTCGCCGACGGACTGACCGTCAGCGCGACCGCCCCCGATGGCATCGTCGAGGGCGCCGAATGGACAGGCGACGACGGGTGGTGGATGGTCGGCGTCCAGTGGCATCCCGAGGAGCTGACCACCACGCCCGAGCGCTGGGACACCTCGCTCTTCGCCGCCTTCCGCGACGCGGTCGACGGCGCGGCGGTCCGCACCGCCGCGCGTTAGGCGCTTCCCTACTGGAGCCGGAACCCGGTCGCGACCTGCCGCATCAGCCGCTCCGGCGTGTGCACGTTCGGGAACAGCATCCGGTCGCTGACGTTGTTGAGGGCGGCGCGCATCGTCTCGAACCGCGCCGCGGCCAGGACGTAGAGCGCGCGCAGCCCGTGCTCGTCGGCCAGCCGGTGGTCGGCGGCGAGCTGGAAGCCGCGCTTCCCCATCTCGTCGTAGTAGTCGAGATCGGGGCCACCCTTCCGCCAGCGCCGCTGCACGATGAAATCGGGGAACAACCCCGCCAGCCAGAGCGCGTAGTTGCCGAGGTGCGCGCGGACGAGGAAGCTCCGGCGCGCGTCGGGATCGTTGGCATCCCCGATCAGCGCCGACAGCGTGTCATAACGCTCGTCATCGGCGCCGCCGACCCGCTCGGCGCGACCCTTGGTGCCGAACGCGATCACGATCGCCGCCATGTAGTCGGCGAGCGCGCGATTGTCTTCGCCGACTTCGTGCAGGGCGTGCCTGACGGCGACGTAGGCGAAGAGCGGGAACGACGAGTGCGCTCCCTGCGGCGCGTTGATCAGCGCGCTGATCAGCCGCGGATCATCGAGCAGCGCGTCGATCCCCTCGTCGCGCAGCGCCGCCTCGCACTGCTGCAGCTCGTGATCGTCGCCGCGCGCGATGAGCCGCATCGCGAGCTGCGCGTCGTTGCGTGTGAGACGATGTCTGACGTCGGCGACAATCATGTGCCCTCATCGAACTGGACGTCGTACATGTGGTCGTACTCGGCGAGCCCCGTCCGGGATCCACCCCTTTCCCCAGTGACGAGCGACGATCATCAAGGGCACGCGACGTGCCCGCCGATCGCGTTCGCCATGGCACGCCGGTACGTGGCACTCGCCGCCGTCGAGTGCTTGCCGCCATTCCATTCGGCGCGCGCGCCGGCCATCTTGCCCAGCGATGGGACTTCGCACCCTCCACATCGACGCCGGCCGCGAATGGCGCGGCGGACAGCGCCAGGTCTGGCTCCTCGCGCAGGGACTCCGCACGCGTGGACACGAGCCGCTCGTCGTCGGCATCCCCGACTCCCCGCTCCTGCAGCGCCTCCGCGCGCGCGGCATCGCCGTGGCGGCGGTGCCGATGCGCGCCGATTGGGATCTCCGCGCCGCGCGCCGCATCCGCGCGCTCATCAAGGCGTGGCGACCTGACGTGGTGCACGCGCACGATGCGCGCAGCCACGCCATCGCGATGGCCGCGCTGCTCGGCTCCGAAGTCCCGCTCATCGTCACGCGCCGCGTCCCGTTCATTCCGAAATCGGTGCGCTTCAAGTACGGCCGGCGCGTCGCCCGCTTCATCGCCATCTCGAACGCGGTGCGTGACGCGCTCGTTCGCGGCGGCGTCGACCCGCGCCGCATCGACGTCGTGTTCTCCGGAGTGCCGACCCCGCACGTCGCCGAGCGGCGCAACTGGCGGACGGAATGCGGCTGGCCCGATGACTCGATCCTGCTCGGTGTCGTCGGCGCGATGACCGCTGAAAAAGGAATCGGACTTCTCACCGAAGTCGCCGAGCGGCTCCCCGCTGCCGCGCGGGCACGGGCGCGACTCGTCCTCCTCGGGGGGAAGTCGAGCGGGCGATGCAACATCGGCGGAATCGATGCCTATCGCGCCGGCTTCGTCGACGAGATCCACGCGGCGATGTCAGGGCTCGACATCCTGCTCCATCCGTCGAGCGCCGAAGGGTTAGGCACCGCCGTCGTCGACGCGATGGCGCTCGGCGTCGCGCCGGTCGCGTTCGCGGTCGGTGGACTCGTCGAGCTCATCCAGCACGAGCGCAACGGGCTGCTCGTCCCCGCCGGAGACGCTATCGCGTTCGCCGCCGCGGCCGCCCTCCTCATCGAGGATGTATCGCTCCGCCAGCGGCTCGCCGCGGCGGGTCGGGTGCGCGCGGCATCCTTCGACGTCGAGTCGATGGTGCGCGGATCGGAAGCCACCTACGAATCGGTGCTCGCGTCGCGCATCCCGGCCGCGGTCTGACCGCGCGCACCCGGCGTCCGCAGCGCTCGACGCGCTAGATTCAGGACGACCCCCGAACCCAGCCATCGTGCTCTACCTCTGCATCCCCGCGTACAACGAAGCCGACACCGTCGGCGTGCTCCTCTGGCGCATTCGCAAGGTCTTCCAGGATTACTCGCGCGAATACGAGGTACTCGTCTACGACGACGGCAGCACCGACGCGACCCGTGAGACGCTCGAGCCGTACGCGAAGGTCCTCCCCCTCACGATCCTCGGTGGGACGACGAAGGTCGGTTATGGCGCAGCGATGGACGCGCTGCTGCGCGAAGCCTCGGCGCGCACGCGCTACCCGCGCCGCGACGGACTCGTGACAATGCAGGCCGACTTCACCGACCAGCCGGAGAGCCTTCCCGAGCTTGTGAAGCGCTTCGAGGGCGGTGCCGACATCGTCGTTGGTGAGCACGATTACAAGTCGTATCCGAAGGGCCCGGAGCGCACGCTCCGACGGGTCGCGCCGTGGATCATGAAGCCGTTCGTTCGGGTACCAGGAGTAGCGGACCCGTTCAGCACCCTGCGTCTGTATCGCGTCTCGGTGGTCCGCGACCTGCTGAAGTCGGTTGGTGATGGCCGTCTCGTCACCAACGATGGGTGGGCGGGCAACGTGGAGCTCCTGCTCCGCACCGCGCCTTTCGCTCGGCGGGTCGAGACTGCGCCCCTTGAAGCCCGGCACGACCTGCGGACGCGGGAGAGCCGGGTCCGCCCGTGGGCGGCGGCCAAGGACCTTTATCGCTTCGGACGGTCGGCACGTGCGACCGTTCCCCCACCACGCCGCGAGGCCACCCAAGCCCCATGACCATTCTTTCCCGGCTCCTCTGCCTCGCGCTCGCGCTGGCGGTCCATCAGGCCCCGCTCCTCGCTCAGACGGCGGCGATGCCGGTGCCGTGGGGGGTCGGCGAACGGCTGGACTACGACGTGAAGTTCGGTCCGATGCACGTCGGCAGCGGGTCGATGGAAGTCCTCGGCAACGACAACGTCCGCAACCGCCCCACCTGGCACATCATGTTCCGCGTGAAGGGTGGGACCTTCTTCTATCACGTCGACGACAAGTTCGAGAGCTGGATCGAGACGACCACCGGCTCGTCGCTCCGCCACAAGCAGGACATGAACGAAGGGCGCCGTGATCGGGAGCGCACCTTCGAGATCTTTCCCGAGCGCCCCTCCTACATCGAGGACGACAAGCCGGAGAAGCCGTCGGTCGAGCACCCGCTCGACGACGGATCGTTCCTCTACTTCATCCGCACCGTCCCGCTCGAAGTCGGAAAGACTTACGAGTTCAATCGCTACTTCCGCCCCGATCGCAACCCGGTGAAGATCACCGTGCTGCGCAAGGAACAGATCAAGGTTCCCGCCGGCACCTTCGACGCGATCGTCATCCGTCCCAGCATCAAGTCGAAGGGGATCTTCTCCGAGAACGGCCAGGCCGAGGTCTGGCTTTCGGATGATGACCGGCACATCATGCTGCAGATGAAGTCGAAGCTCTCGTTCGGGTCCCTCAACCTGTACCTCAAATCGTACCGCCCGTCCCCGGCCGCGGCGCAGTAGCGCCTGACGGCGCGCCCGATCGCGGCGAGGCGGATCTCTCCGCGATCCGCACGATCCCGATCGCCCGCCGCCCGAACAAGGTCCGCGCCGAGGAGTTCGCCTCCCCCCCGGGCTCCGACCGCTCCTTCGGCGCGTTTCTCCGCGCGCTGCCTGACGTTCTCGTCGCGCGCGACTTCCTCGCCGTCGTCAACGCGATCGTCGACGCGCACCGCCGCCAGCGCGGCGTCGTGGTGATGCTCGGCGGCCACGTCGTGAAGACCGGACTCGCACCGGTACTGATCGACCTGATGCGCCGCCGGGTGATCACTCACCTCGCCATGAACGGGTCGGCAGCGATTCACGATTACGAGATCGCGCGCTTCGGCGGAACGTCCGAAGACGTCGCCGCGGGGCTTCGCGACGGGACGTTCGGCATGGCCGAGGAAACGGGCCGCGAGCTGAACGAGGCCTTTGTCGCCGGGATGAAGGACGGGATCGGCATGGGCGAAGCGGTCGCTCGAGCGATCGCCGCGCACGAGACCGTCCATCCCGAGCTGTCGGTGATCCTCAACGCCTGGCAGCTCGGCGTCCCCGCCACCGTCCACGCCGCGTTAGGCGCGGAGATCATCCACCAGCACCCGGCCGCCAGCGGGGCCGCGATCGGCGACACCAGCCATCGCGATTTCCGCCGGCTCGCCCACTCGCTGATCCGGCTCGACGACGGCGGGGTCGTGCTCAACCTCGGCAGCGCGGTGATCATGCCCGAGGTCTTCCTCAAGGCGCTGACGATCGCCCGCAACCTGAGCGGCGACGGCTCGCCTAACGGTTTCGTCAGCTGCGATCTCGACATGCAGCGCCACTACCGCCCGCGCATGAACGTCGTCCAGCGCCCGACCATGCACGGGGGAAAGGGCTACGAGATCACCGGCCACCACGAGATCATGGTGCCCCTTCTCGCCTGGGCGGTCGTCACCGGGATCGACGCAGCGAAATGACGAAAGCCTCCCTCGCGAACGTTCGCGAGGGAGGCTTTCGTCGGGGGGCTGCCGGGGCGCTGCCTGTCGCGCTATGGCCTCGACCAGCGTTCCTTCCAGCGCCGCATCGTGTCGGGGCTGAACAGCGCGATGATGAAGTAGAGCACCGCGCCGACGATCAGCGCCTTGATCGCGAAGCCGATCAGGAAGAACAGCAGTCCGACGGCCGTGCCGAGGATCAGCTTGAAAGCGACGACGCCAACCAGTGCGACGACACCGAGCGTCAGGAACGAGCGAAACATGGGAGCTCCCCGCGTGATGGACGTTGGCTTCTACGAAGCACCCTTTCGGGAAGTTTCGCCAGAGGGGGGAGCGTCGCGATCGTCGGGTGCAGAGTCCTGACGTCATAGTCGCCGGCGCCGGGCTGGCCGGGCTGACCGCAGCGCTGGCCTGTGCCCGCCGCGGACTCACGGTCACCATCATCGCCGGCAGCCAGCACGGCGCCGCCTCGGCGGCGTCGGCCGGAGTGCTCGGCCCGTCGATCGGTCGCGGGCCGAAGGGCGGGCGCGTCGGCCGCTTCATGTTCGCGGCCCGCGACCGATATCCCTCCTTCCTCGACGACCTTCACGAGCGCTCCGGCATCCGCGTCCCGGCTTCGACCGGCGCGCTCGAGATCGCGTTCAACGAGACACACCTCGCCGAGCTGCGCGCTCGCGCCGCTGCGCTGCCGTCGACGACCGTCCTCGACGCAGCCGACGTCGCCTACCGCGACCCCAGGCTCGCGCCGGTGGCGGGTGCGCTGCACCATCCCCTCGATGGCGCCGTTGACCCCGGTGTGCTGCTCGCGGCAGTGAAGGCCACCCTCGCCGCAGACGAGCGGGTCGCGATCGTCCGCGCCGACGTTCGCACGCTCGGCGCGGTCGGATCGCCGCTGCCTAACGTTGGGCTGTCGACCGGCGCCACGTTTTCCGCGCCATGCCTGGTGCTCGCCACCGGCGCCTGGGCCGGCACGATCGCCGGCCTTCCGCGACCGCTCCCCGTTCGACCGGTGAAGGGCGAGGTCGCGGTCGCCGCCGCCGTCGCAGTGCGCGAGGTGACGTTCGGAGCGGGCGGATATCTGGTTCCGCGCGACACCGGGATGCTCGTCGGCGCGACCTCGGCTGACGCGGGCTTCGATGCCGCGCCGAGCGAGGGCGGAGCGGCCGAGCTCTCCGCGGTCGTGCGCGCGCTGCTCCGGAGTCCGCGCGACACGACGCCCTTCGTCGAGCAGCGCGCGGGCCTTCGCCCGATGACGCCCGACGGCTATCCGATCCTCGGGCCTGATCCCGACGCGCCGTCGCTGATCTACGCCTGCGGCTATTCGCGCAACGGCGTGCTGGTCTCGCCGCTCGCCGCGGATTGCATCGCCGCGCTCGCCGCCGGAGAAGAGGCTCCGATCGATCTTTCGGCGTTCTCGCTGTCGCGCTTCGCCGGGTAGCACCTGCCAGCGCCGCCGTCTAGATTATTGGGTTCCAATCGGTTGCATCCTGCGTCCGCCGCGGAGTCCGCGCGTGCCGACGCGCTCCACGATCCGCACTCCCCGCCAGATGGGCGAGACGTTCTACCAGATCATGGGCCGCCATCGCGTCACGCCGCTTCCCGACCGGAAGCCGTCGTGGCTCAAGGTGAAATCCCCCGGCGGCGAGAGGTACTCGCGGCTCAAGGGGCTGATGCGCGAGCTCGACCTGCACACGGTCTGCGAGGAAGCACACTGCCCGAACCTCGGCGAATGCTGGGACCACGGCACCGCGACCTTCATGATCCTTGGCGACGTGTGCACGCGGAACTGCGCCTACTGCGCGGTCGCGCACGGGCGTCCGCCGAAGTACGACATCGCGGAGCCGTCGCGCGTCGCGACAGCGATCGCCGAGCTGGGACTGCGCCACGCGGTGATCACTTCCGTCGATCGTGATGATCTCCCCGACTTCGGAGCCTGGATCTTCGCCGAGACCATCCGCCAGATTCACGAGCGCCTTCCCGGCTGCTCTGTCGAGGTGCTCGTCCCCGATTTCCAGGGGAACGAGCGGTCGATCGGGATGGTGCTCGACGCGCGGCCGGAGATCTACAACCACAACACCGAGACCGTGCCGCGGCTGTACAAGAAGGCGCGGCCGGGCGGGCGCTACGAGCGGGTGCTGAACATCTTCCGGGTCGCCAAGCGTCTCGCCCCGGACATCCCGACCAAGACCGGGATCATCCTCGGGATGGGCGAGACGATCGAGGAAGTCCTCGCCACCATGCGCGACCTGCGCACCGTGGACGTCGACATCCTGACGCTCGGCCAGTATCTGCGGCCGTCGGCGGCTCACATCGCGCTCGACCGGTACTACACCCCCGAGGAATTCCGTTCGCTTTACGAGGCGGGGATGGAGATGGGGTTCCGCCACGTCGAGAGCGGCCCGCTCGTTCGTTCGAGCTATCATGCATGGGAGCAGGTGCAGGCCGCCGGCGTCTGACGGTCCTCGCCGATCTCATTACTTCATCAGACCATGGCTACCAAGAAGAAATCCGACAACGGTGCGACCGCGGCCGCCGCGCCCTCCCGCAAGGCGGCGAGCGGCAACGGCGCCGAGGCGAAGGGCGACGCGATCCGCGGCGACGTCGAGTTCCGGAAGGGGTTGCTGCGCTCGATGCTCTTCCAGCGCCGCTTCGAGGAGCGGTGCGCCGAGGCCTACGCGTTAGGCAAGATCGGCGGCTTCTGCCACCTCTACATCGGCCAGGAAGCGGTGAGCACGGGAACGCTGTCCGTCCTCCGTCCCGACGACTACGTGATCACCACCTATCGTGATCACGGCCAGGCGCTCGCCCGCGGGATCTCGGCGCGCGCGATCATGGCCGAGCTGTTCGGGCGGCAGGACGGCGTCTCCGGCGGCAAGGGCGGCTCGATGCATTTGTTCGACAAGGAGACGAACTTCCTCGGCGGACATGGCATCGTCGGCGGTCACGTCCCGATCGCGACCGGTGTCGGCTTCGCGATCAAGTATCGTGGCGGCGACCAGGTCATCGTCTGCTTCATGGGCGAGTCGGTGGTGAACACCGGCGCCTTCCACGAAGCGTTGAACATGGCCGGGCTCTGGAAGCTCCCCGTCGTCTACATCATCGAGAACAACCGTTATGGGATGGGGACCTCGCTCGAGCGGGCATCGGCCATCCACGACATCTACGAGCGCGGCGCGGCGTACAACATGCCCCGCGCCCAGTGCGACGGGCAGGACGTCTTCGAGGTCCGGAAGGCGGTGACCGAAGCGGTCGAGCGCGCGCGCACCGAGAAGCTGCCGACGCTGCTCGAGATCCGCACCTATCGCTTCATGGGCCACTCGATGTCCGACGCGGTCAGCGGCACCTACCGCACGAAGGCCGAGCTCGAGGAACACATGCGCCGCGACCCGATCATCCTCCTCCGCAGCGCGATGCACGAAGCCGGCGAGATCGACGACGCCTACGTCGCGAAGCTCGACGAGGAGCTGAAGAAGGAAGTGCAGGATGCGTGGGACTTCGCCGACCAGAGCCCCGAGCCGCCGCTCGAGGCGCTCTATCGTGACGTGCTCGTCGAGACGACCAGCGACGATCACGCGAACGCGAGCGCCTGACCGGGAGAACGAGACTGATGCCAGTGATGACATACCGCGATGCGCTCAACATGGCGCTCCGCGAAGAGATGAAGCGCGACGACCGGGTCTTCCTGATGGGC
>Ga0070658_10003017_pt1 | contig 13928 bp, 16 predicted proteins | sample KBSC13metaG_FD_64664 | JGI IMG/M metagenome (GOLD analysis project Ga0070658, IMG submission 64664) | Corn rhizosphere microbial communities from Kellogg Biological Station, Michigan, USA - KBS C1-3 metaG | ecosystem: Host-associated > Plants > Roots > Rhizosphere > Soil ... | reverse complement strand
AACCAATCGCTGCTTTGGAATGGTGGCGGCAATGGCACGGCCATCTGCCTTGAGCTCGCCGTCAAGCGGATCGCGTTCAGCGGCAATTCGAAATTCAAAGCCATCGGCGAGTGCGGTTACGGCGACGACGATGACGACGCCAATCGCATCGTCAGGCTGGTAGGCTAAGCCATGAGGCAGATCATGCGCACACTGATCCGCGAGGAGCGCGGCGCCGTTCTCATCGAGCTTGCGCTCGTGGCCCCCGTGTTCATCACGATGGTGGTCGGCGTGGTCGACATCACCAATGCCTATAACCAGAAACTGGCCCTGGAGCAGGGTGCGCAGCGCGCCATCGAAAAGATGCAGCAGACGTCCCAGGACAAGACCGTCGACCAATCAGTAAAGGACGAAGTCGTCTGCCAGGTCAATGGTATGACGACGACGAATGGCGTGGAGACTTGCAAGAGCGGTCTCATTACGGCCGAAGACGTTACGGTCACGGACAGGCTGGAGTGCCTCGATGCCGCCGGAACGGCCGTTCATGTCTATACCGGGGCCGACGCTGTCGAGGACTGCGCTGGCGGTGAGACTGAAACCCGGTACGTGTCGGTTGCGGTGAATAGCGTCTATACGCCGATGTTCCCGCTTCATTTCGGCACTTACGACTCCGCCAAGGGCGGCTACGTGATCAACGTTACCGCCGGGGTGAGGACCAAATGAAGCTCTTCCGCCGCCTGCGTCGGGATGAGAATGGTGTGGCCGCCATCGAGATGGCGTTCGCGCTGCCGATCCTCATCCTGATGATCTACATCTTCGTGCAGCTGGCGCAGGTGTATCGCGCGGTGGCGGGCATCCAGCAGGCGCTCGGCGAAGGCGCGCGCATGGCCACACTTTGGCCGAGGCCGGACGCGCAGGCAATTGAAGATAAGATCAACGCAAGCGTTTACGGAATCGGGCCGGGCGACTTCACCGTCGACCCACCACAGCTCAAGAACGACGGAACCGAGATCGGCAATTACTACGATCTCAAAGTGTCATACACGCAGCCGACGAACCTGATCTTCTTCCCGGGTCCGGACATTTCGGTAAGCCGGACGAAGCGCGTCTGGGTCGCCCCCGAAGACTGATTACTTTCGCCGTTCGAAGAAAGCGGTGATCGCGTCGCGAACTTCGCTTGACGTTAGCCTTTCCGAAAAATGGCCGTTTTCCACGGCCATGCGCTCGAGTACCTCGCCATTATCCTCACGGCGAAGCAACCGCTGAGTAAGCCTCAGTGCCTCGGTCGGCTTGCCTTTTAGGGCCGTGACAATCGTTTCGAGGGTTTCCCGAACTCGACCCTGCTCCGCAATGTGGCTGACGAGACCGAATTCCGCCGCTTCGGCGGGACCGAACGCTTCGCCCAGCAGGAGATAACGCGCAGCCCGCCTCCGGCCGGCCAGCCGCGGCAATAGGAGGGAACTCGCCGCTTCCGGCACGAGCCCCAAATCCACGAACGGCATCAAGAAGCGAGTGCCCTGCTCCGCGACGACCAGGTCGCAGTGGAAAAGCATCGTCGTGCCGATGCCGACCGCATTGCCGTGCACTGCAGCGACAATCGGAACCTGATTGCGCGCCAAGGCACGCAAAAGCCTCCAGACTGGAATGTCGGACCCATCGCGCGGTATTTCGGCAAGGAAGTCGCCGAGGTCATTGCCGGCCGTGAAGTCCTGGCCTTCTCCGCTGAGCTTGATGAGGCGTAGCGCATTGTCGTCTGACGCGGCTTCGATCGCGTCCGCCAGCGCCGCGTACATCGCAACGGTGATTGCATTGCGTCTTTCGGGCCGGTTCAAGGTGATCGCCAGTACGTCGCCGTCCCGCTCGATCCGAACATGCTCGCTCATCGGTTCCCCCGAATCGGATGACGGGCTTCGCATCACCCGCTATCGGACGCTCATTCACGAAAGCCGGGATGCAAGCAAACCATGAAGTTCTTCGCCGACACAGCCGAGATCAGCGAAATCAAAGCTCTCGCTTCAGAGGGCCTGTTGGACGGGGTCACCACGAACCCCTCGCTTATTCACAAGTCCGGCCGGGACTTCCTGGAAGTCGTGCGGGAGATCGCCGGTGTCGTCAGCGGCCCGGTCTCTGCGGAAGTCGTCGCGCTCGATTACGACGGGATGATGCGCGAAGCGGAGATTCTCCGGAAAATCGCCGGCAATATTGCAATCAAGGTCCCGCTCACGCCCGATGGCCTGCGGACGTGTAAATCGCTGACGGACGACGGCACCATGGTCAACGTGACCCTGTGCTTCTCGGCGGCTCAGGCTCTGCTTGCGGCCAAGGCCGGAGCGACCTTCATTTCCCCGTTCGTCGGGCGGCACGATGATGTCGGCTTCGACGGGATGGCGTTGATCGCCGACATCCGCCTCATCTACGACAATTACGACTTCGACACGCAGATCCTGGTGGCGAGCGTGCGTCACCCGATGCATGTCGTCGAGGCGGCGAAGATTGGCGCCGACGTCATGACGGCGCCGCCGAAGATCATCCACCAGCTCTTCAAGCATCCGCTGACGGATGCAGGCATCGCGAGCTTCCTTAAGGATTGGCAGGCAACCGGTCAGTCGATCGGATGACGCTCCGTTAAACAGACACTTAAGTTTGCCAGCGGAACGGCCATCCACGCGGTTCGCGGTCGATCCACGCGCGTTGTAGGAAATTAACCGCCGCCAGCGTAGAAACGCGCGATGGCGCGAGTGATACCCTTCGAGGACCATGCCTTGGCCCGGCTGCGTGAGCGGCTTGGCGAAGCACAGGAGGCGAACGAGGATTTGATCGCCTTTGCTCGCGGTCACTCGGGAGCGGTCTCAGCGATCCATGCAGCGGTTCTGGCGGCGATCGAGGCAGATAGCGTCGACGACCTGCTTCATGTCGTCACGCAGGAATGGCCGCTAATCCTTGGAATCGACGCCGTGGCTCTTGCTCTCGTGGTTGGCGACAAAGCGTTCCGGGCCGATTGCAACGGCGTTCAGAACGTCGAGCCGCAGCTGCTTATGCGTTCGATCGAGCAGGTGAACGGCGTGGCCATGCGCGAGGTCCCGCGGGGCCATGCCCTGTTCGGACCCGCCTGCGACCTGATCCGGGCCGAAGCGGTCATTCGCATCGAATGCGAGCCGCCGCTTCCGGTCGGCCTTCTCGCCCTCGGCCAGAGGTCAGAGCAGACTCTGGACGCGCGCCACGGCTCCGAATTGCTGATGTTCCTCGGACGGAGCCTTGCCGCTATCATCCGCCGGTGGCTGGTGGACCCTCGGACCTGATCGATCATCCGGCGCGCGACTTGGTTGCGCGCTGGTCAGACCATCTCCTGCACGACCGCAGGCGCTCGGCGCACACCGCGCGAGCCTATGTCGCGACGGCGCATCGGCTGATTGAATTCCTCGGCGGTTATCGAGGCGAAGCGGTGGACGGGAGCGGCCTCCTGAACGTCACGTCTGCGGACCTTCGAGCTTTCCTCGCCGAACGTCGTCGCAATGGTTTGGGCGCTTCGTCTGCCGGTCGCGAGCTATCGGCCGTTCGCGCCTTCTTGACCTACGCAGCTGAAACGCAAGGTGAAATCGTCCAGCTTCCGCGAACCAGGGCTCCGCGCCGGCCTCGCACGCTCCCTCGTGCAGTCGCCGCCGACGAAGCGATTGCGCTCGCCGAGGATGCTGGAACCGCTTCGGAGGGATGGATAGGGGCCCGAGACCTAGCCATCCTCTTGCTGCTCTACGGCGCCGGTCTGCGCGTTGCCGAGGCGATGTCGCTTACCGGGGCAGTTAGGCCGATCGGAGATACTCTCCGTGTCACAGGCAAAAGGTCGAAGACCCGCATCGTACCAATCATGCCAACCGTGCGCGAAGCGATCGAAGATTACGCTCGTCAGTGCCCTTGGCCGATCGAGCATGATGGGCCGCTGTTTCTTGGCGCGCGAGGAGGTCCGCTCAACCCGGACCTGGTGCGTCGCGCAGTCGCCGCGGCTCGCAGGCGATTAGGCTTGCCCGATAGTCTCACTCCGCACGCGCTTCGGCACAGCTTTGCAACGCATTTGCTTGCACGAGGCGCCGATTTGAGGGCCCTGCAGGAACTATTGGGCCATGCGAGCCTGTCATCGACGCAGATATATACTGCTGTTGACGCCGCTCGCTTGCTCGACGTCTACCGACACGCGCACCCGCGCGCCTAAGATCAGTCTTCCTGCCTTGGATGGCGATGGGTCCAGAGTCGCCACACATAGCCGGCGGCGAGCACGACGAGGACGGCGTTCGACGCCGTGCCGACCCAATGCTCCATGTCACCGTAGTTCTGACGCATCTTGTAGCCCGCGCTGGCGAGAAGCGCCGTCCAGCCCAAGGTGCCGAGCGTCGAAGCGATGAAGAACGTCTTGAACCGCATTTTCAGCAGTCCCGCTGGAACGGACACCAGGGAACGGACTGTCGGGACGAGCCTTCCGAGGAATACGAAAAAGATACCGTTCTCTCGAAACCATTGCTGGGCGCGTTCGACCTCAGGCCAGGTCATCGTGACCCAACGACCGTGACGCCGGATCAGCGGCTCCAGCCGCTCGACGCCCAGCGCACGCGCAGCGAGGTACCAGACAATGTTGCCGAGCATGGCGCCGGAAGTCCCGCTCGCGACGACAAAGCCGAACTGCATCTTGCCTTCGGCCGCCGCCATGCCTGCGATTGGCATAATGACTTCCGAAGGAATCGGCGGAAACACCGTCTCCAGGAACATCAGGAATCCGACGCCAAGGTAGCCCGACTGCTCGATCAGGCGAATAACCCAGTCATTCATAGCTTTAAGCGGTCCGCCTTGCCTCGAGCCGTGCCTCGATGGCGTCCCATATCCGCCCAGGCGTGTCAGTCCCGTTAAACTTGTCGATTGCCACGATTCCGGTGGGAGAAGTGACGTTGATCTCCGTCAACCACTTGCCCCCGATTACATCGATGCCGACGAACAGCAGGCCGCGCCGCTTCAACTCGGGCCCGAGCGCAGCGCAAATTTCTTGCTCGGTCTCGGTGAGTTCGCTTGCTTCCGCTGTTCCCCCCGCGGCGAGGTTCGATCGAATGTCGCCCTTTGCCGGACGGCGATTGATCGCGCCGGTCACTTCGCCGTCGATCAGGACGATGCGCTTGTCGCCTTCGGCTACCTCCGGGAGGAAAGCCTGAAGAACATGAGGCTCGCGGTAGGTGGCATTGAACAGTTCCATCAGCGGGGCGAGGTTTCCACCGTCACGGCCGACCTTGAAGACTGCCTTTCCGGCGTTTCCGTGCAGCGGCTTGATGACGATCTCGCCATGCTCCGCGTGGAAATGACGCGCGGCACCTAATGACCGGGTCACCATCGTGGGCGGCATGTACTTTGCGAAATCGAGCACCCAAACCTTCTCGGGCGCGTTGCGGACCGCTTCCGGGTCGTTGACCACCAAGGTTTCGTCCTGGATGCGCTCCAGAAGGTGGGTTGCAGTAATGTAGCCGAGGTCGAACGGCGGATCCTGCCGCATGAGCACGACGTCGACGTCCTTGCCGAGGTCCAGGATTGAGAATTCGCCTAGCCGGAAATGATCCCCGGCAACTGGCTGAACCGTCACTTCGCGTACGCCGGCGTAGAGGCGGCCGTCCTGCCAAGTCAGGTCTTCCGCGAGATAATGGTAGAGCTTGTGACCGCGCGCCTGCGCACCGAGCATGATCGCAAAGGTGGAATCGCCGGAGATCTTGATGGTCTCGATAGGATCCATCTGCACTGCGACGCGAAGGCTCATGTCGAGCGGGTAGGCGAGGGGCATGGCTTTGTCACCCTTGCCAGACGTTCGTCATATGACGTGGAAGACGGCGCGGGACGATGAAGATCGCATCGATGCGCAGGTCGTCGCCGGGCTGCAGGTACCTCGGCGCTAGGCGTTCTGCGGCGCTAACGACGCGCCGCAGTCGCCAGGCGTCGAGCGACATGGACGCGGCCTCACTCGTCGAGCGCGCCTTCACCTCGACAAAAGCCAAAATCCGTCGGCGGCGAGCGATAATGTCCACCTCGCCACCGGGCACTCGGGCACGCCTCGCGAGGATGCGCCAGCCATGCAGTCGCAACCACCAACATGCGAGGTTCTCCGCGCCTCGACCGCGCTTTTCGGCAGCCTCGCGGTTCAATTACCGGAGCGTTCCAGTGCCAGCGCATATGCGCGCTTTCGAACGACATTCAGTCGTAGGGCCACATCCGCAGCTGCGCGTGAAGGCGACATGGTCTTCAGGGCTTTATCGAGCGCTGCGATCAACTCAGCATCACTCGCTTCCGCTTCTTCCGCGGGCGGGCCCACTACGATCACGATCTCGCCCTTCGGTGCTAGGTCCGCATATCGTTGAGCCAGTTCCGGCAGCAAGCCCGTCACTGTCTCTTCGTGCAGCTTGGTGATCTCCCGAACGACCGCAGCATCGCGCGGGCCCAGCACGTCGGCGAGGGCCGAAAGAGCTTCCCCGAGGCGCGGACCGGTCTCGTAAAAGACAAGGCTCGCGCGGACGCCCGCAAGCTCGGCAATCGCATCCGCCCGCGCCTTCGCCTTGGATGGGAGGAAGCCCGCAAACAGGAAGCGATCGGTCGGCAGGCCGGCCAGCGTGAGCGCAGCGACCACTGCGGAGGGGCCGGGGATCGTGAAAACGTTATGCCCGGCTTCTCGCGCGGCACGCACGAGCTTGTAGCCGGGGTCCGAGATGAGCGGCGTTCCGGCGTCGCTCACGAGCGCGACGGCTTCACTGGCGAGACGACCGAGGATCCTTTGGCGCTCAGCCTCGCTCGTATAGTCGTTGTAATTGGCCATCGGCGCCTTGGCGTTGGCATGCGCGAGCAGCTTCGCCGTGACCCTCTTGTCTTCCGCGAGAACGAGGTCCGCGCGGCGCAATGTCTCGGCCGCGCGTGGGCTCAAATCGCCCAGATTCCCGATGGGTGTCGCGACGATGTAGAGGCCGGGCGGGAGGCGCTGATGATCCATGTTCGCCCGCTCAATGGCATTGAAGGCGCGGAAGCTGCAACAAGCTCCTGATCTCGCTCAATAAATCCCCTACTTCCAATGGCATGCAAATGGAGTCATGCTCTGCTCGTTCGACTCTTTTGGGGAGAGGGGTCATGATTGGGTTGTTGGTTGCGTCTTCGATTTATGCGGCGGCCTTTCAAAGCAGCGGCGCCGACAGTGCGCGCACGACTTTGAGGACGTGCCTCCACGGAGCCGTTGAAGAAGCGAAGAAGCAGAAAGTGGCTGCCGACGGTTTCAGTGTCTTTGCTCACCAGCAGTGCGCGGTGCAGGAAACCAATTTCAAATCCGCGATGTGGGCTTTCGATTCCAAGAACAAGGTGTCGAAGAAGCAGTCGGAGTCCGACGCAGGGCTGCAGATTGATGATTTCGTAGCATCAGCGGCGGACCGCTACTCCATGGAAACGACCCCCCAGTAAGTATCAGGCGGCGATTGCAGCAAGCAGGCTGTCAAGAACCAGTCTTCCTTGTGGTGTTGCGCGGATGCGGCCTCCGTCGAATTCGAGAAGTCCAGTATTAGAGTGATGCTCTACGGCCGACCAATTCACAACGGGAACGGCGAAACGCTGCTCCACGGCTGCTACGTCGATGCCTTCTGACAGCCGCAAGCCCATGACGAGAGCTTCGTCAGATGCTTCGCGTGCGGTCAACGGCTCCTCCTCCACAATGCCGTGGCCGTTTCGGCGCATGCCAGAAAGGAAATTTTCGGGCTTGCGATGCCGGACGGTACGCATTCCGAGCCGCCGCCCATGCGCTCCCGGACCGACACCGGCATAATCAGCATAGCGCCAGTAGGTCAGGTTATGGCGGCTCTCATCGCCCGGGCGGGCATAATTGCTAATCTCGTAGCCCGGCATCCCGCTGGCCGCAGTCATCTCGGAGGTCAGCGCATAGAGGTTGGCCGCAGTATCGCTGTCGAGCGGATCGAACTCGTGCTTCGCGACCATCGAAGCAAAGCGCGTGCCCGGCTCGATCGTGAGCTGGTAGAGCGAGAGATGCGATGTTCCGAGCGATAAAGCTCGATCGAGGTTCGCCGACCAGCTTGCCCCGGTATCGCACGGCAATGCGTAGATCAGGTCGAAGCTGACGCGTCCAAAATGCTTCTGAGCGATCTCCAGCGCTTGCTGCCCCTCTGCTGCGGAGTGAGCCCTGCCGAGGAACGCGAGATTCGCATCGTCGAAGCTTTGCAGGCCGAGCGACAGACGATTCACGCCAGCGGCGGCGAGATCGGCGAACCGGGCGGACTCAACCGAGTTCGGATTGGCCTCCAATGTGATTTCGAGGTCATCGGCAGCATTCCAGTTCGCTCGAGCCCCATCGATGATCGCTGCTGCGGTCGATGGCTCCATCAGCGACGGCGTCCCGCCGCCGAAGAAAATGGACGTTAGTTGTCGGCCCTGAAGGATGCGCGCCTCATGCGCGAGGTCCGTCAGCAGCGCCTTACGCCATTCGTCCTGATCAATGTTGGAGCGAACGTGGCTGTTGAAGTCGCAGTAGGGACATTTGCTGATGCAGAACGGCCAATGGACGTAGAGCGCCAAAGCATCTTCGGGGCTCCGAATGTTCCGAATGTTCGCAGTGACGGCGATGTTTTCGGAGTCCGATTTCGTCAAACTCAAGCTCGGCCCGGACATGGCGTGAACGGCTATCGAAAAAGTCCCGCGTAGGACAGGGCCTTAGCGCAATGCAGCCACAAGCCTCCGGAAGGCCTCAGCCCGGTGGCTCATGCGATGCTTGTTGGTTGGCTCCATCTCGCCAAACGTTACGTCATGGCCAACCGGGACAAAGATGGGATCGTAACCGAAGCCTTTGTCGCCGCGCGGCGGCCAGGTGAGCGTGCCGTCGACGCGGCCTTCGAAGTTTTCGGCCTGCCCGTCGTTCGGCCAGGCGATCGCCAGCGCGCAGACGAAATGCGCTGCGGGTGCAGCGTCGGGCTCGGTCGCCTCCGTTTCGCGCCAAACACGCTCCATCGCGCGCATCCAGTCGCGATTGCCGTCGGCATCCTCAGCCCAGCGAGCTGAGAAGATGCCGGGCGAACCGTGAAGGGCATCGACGCAGAGGCCGCTGTCGTCGGCGAGCGCCGGCAAGCCTGACAGATCGGCTGCCTCACGAGCCTTAAGGTCGGCATTATCGACGAAGGTGTTGCCGATCTCGTCGGGCTCGGGAAGATCGAGTTCCTTCGCGCTGACGCATTTGATGCCCAGCGGCTCGATAAGAGCGGCGATCTCACGCAGCTTGCCCGGATTGTGCGTCGCGATGACCAGCTTGTCGCCGATAGGTCTCATTGGCCCACGGCCTTCCTCTGGGCCTCGAAGATCTCGCCGCAACCAATGCGCGCCAACCGAAGCAGCCTCAATAGACCTTCCTCGTCATAGCATTCGCCTTCCGCCGTCACCTGCGCCTCAACGATCGAACCGTCAGCCGTCAATACGAAGTTTCCATCGCAGCCGGCCTGGCTATCCTCGTCGTAATCAAGATCGAGCACGGCGGTTCCCTGATGGATACCGCAGCTGACCGCTGCGACTTGCGTGCGGATCGGGTCGACGGCGAGCGCCTTGGCGTCGAGCAGCTTGTTGACGGCGATGCGTAGCGCCACCCACGCGCCGGAGATAGCAGCCGTGCGAGTGCCGCCATCGGCCTGGATCACGTCGCAGTCGACGATGATCTGTCGTTCGCCGAGCTTCGGCAGGTCAACGACTGCACGGAGGCTGCGGCCGATCAGCCGCTGGATTTCCTGAGTGCGGCCCGACTGCTTGCCCTTTGCCGCCTCCCGATTGCCGCGCGTGTGCGTGGCACGCGGAAGCATCCCATATTCGGCGGTGACCCAGCCCTGGCCTTTGCCACGAAGGAAGGGCGGGACCTTCTCTTCGACCGAAGCGGTCACAAGTACGCGAGTGTCGCCGAACGAGACCAGACATGAGCCCTCAGCATGGCGCGTGAAGGCGGGTTCGAAATTCAGCTGTCGCATCTGGTCGGGTGTGCGGCCGCTCGGGCGCATTCATGATCTCCTGATACTGGTGTGGGCGCTCCCCTAGACCGGGCGGGACCGCAATCCTAGATGCTGGAGCATATGGCCGAGCATATCGCTGAACTCTCCGAACGGATGCGCGACATCTTCGGCCGCGTTGTCGAAGCCTACCTCGATCGCGGGCTGCCGGTCGGATCGAAGGCGCTGACGTCGACCATCAATCTCTCGCCGGCCTCGATCCGCGGCGTAATGCAGGAGCTGGAGGAGCGGGGCCTCCTGACGCACCCGCACACGTCCGCTGGCCGTATTCCCACCGAGAACGGCCTGAGGCTGTTCGTCGACGGGATCATGCAGGTCGCTGCCCCCGACCCGGGAGAGCGGGCCGTGATCGAACGGCAGATCACAAGGGACCAACCGATCGAGGACGCATTGGCGGCCGCTTCGGCAGCGCTGTCGGGTTTGTCGCAAGCAGCCGGCGTTGTGCTTGCTCCGAAGCAGGAAATGCGCCTCAAGCAATTGAACTTCGTGCCGTTGAGTGAGACGCGCGCGCTTGCAGTCCTGGTCGGCGCCGACGGGGCGGTCGAGAATCGGGTATTGACGCTCGACGGAGCAACGACCCCACAAGCACTCATCGAGGTCGCCAACTTCATCAATGCGCGGCTGTCCGGCATGACCCTTGCCGAGGCCCAGTCTCGATTGCTTGCCGAGATCCGCGATCATCGTGAGGCTCTTGATCGAGCAGCGGCCCAGCTTGTCGCCTCCGGGCTTGCGGCATGGACCGAGGACCATGCGCATCGGCCCGTGCTGATCGTTCGCGGCCAGGCTAATCTAATCGACGAGAGCACAGCCCTGGATCTGGAACGGGTGCGCAGCCTTTTGGAAGAATTGGAAGATCGCCAGGAAATCGCCCGCCTGCTGGGCGAGGCTCGTGACGCTCCGGGGTGCCGCATCTTCATCGGCAGTGAGAACCGGATGTTCGCTCTTTCGGGCTCTTCCGTGATCGCCGCACCCTATCGCGGGAGCCAGGGCGAGGTCGTTGGCGTTGTCGGCGTCATCGGCCCTACGCGGTTGAACTACGCCCGCGTAATCCCAATGGTAGACTTCACCGCGAAGGCCCTTACGAGACTGATGGCATGATCGAGAACGAAGACAGACTGGAAGAAGAGGCGGAGGAAATCCGCCGGGAAACCGCCGAAGGCTCGCCCGAAGTGGCCGAGCACGACCGCATCGCGGAGCTCGAACGGCAGCTGGAGGAAGCGAACAACAAAGCTCTTTACGCTGCGGCCGAGATCCAGAACGTCCGCCGCCGGCTGGAGACCGAGAAGACTCAGGCTGCCAATTACGCAACGACGCAGTTCGCGCGAGACATGCTGGCGATCAAGGATCACCTGGAGCGTGCTCTCGACGCCGTCACCGAGGAGCTTCGTGGCGACAAGGTCGCGAGCAACTTCCTCGCCGGTATTGAGTCCACCTCGCGCGAGCTGGACCAGGTTTTCACCCGTCACGGAATCACCAGGGTGGAAGCGATGGGCGAGGCGCTCGACCCGCATAAGCATCAGGCCATGATGGAAGTGCCGACCGCGGACGTCGAGCCGGGGACGATCGTTCAGGAAATGCAGCCGGGCTACATGCTCAAGGATCGCTTGTTGCGGCCTGCACTCGTCGGAGTGGCGCGCAAGCCCTAATGGACTTCGCGGTGCTGCGTTTCGCCCTTTGTCGACAGGCTGAAGCGCGGTTCCTCCTTCGCGGCTCCGAAAAGACGCGAGGCTGCGTAGCGGCCCACCTCCGGCCCATGCTTGAAGCCGTGCCCTGATCCGCCGCCCACCAGAAGCACGTTTTCGAGCTGGGGGTGCAAGTCGATCAGGAAGTCGCCGTTCGAGCTATTCTCATACTGGCAGACTTCGGCGCCGGTGAGCTGAGCCCCCCTTAGCGCGGGGAAGCGGCGATCGCGAAAGGCGATGATCTCGTCGATTGCTGCCTGCGTTGGACGGCGGTCCTGAGTGTCGGGGTCGACCAAAACGCCGTGCTGGTCATGGGCGAACTTCACTCCGCGGTTCTCAAGGTCCGGAAAGCCGTAGAAGATGTCGCCTGCGTTAAAGTCTGCCCAGCCCGGCATGGCGTCGGGCAGGAAGCGGCGATCGCCGGCGGGCGTCGCGAAGTAGAAGACTTCCTGCCGCGTCGCGAAAATTTTCTTGCCGAGGACGCTGGGGAAAATCTTGGGTAGCCATGGCCCAAGTGCGAAGACAAAGCGGTCAGCTGAGAGTGTCTCGCCGGATTGGAGCCTTATGGCGTCGAGCTTGCCGCTTCCATTCACCGGCAATGCGAAGCCGCGCCGATATTCGCCTCCTGAACGAACGAAGCGGTCGACGAGCGTCTGTACGGAGCGGCGTGCCATCAGCGCACCGAACTTCGGCTCGAAGAAACCGACTTCGACCCCGTCGAAATCGATCACGGGGAAGCGCGACTGCATCGCGCTACGTCCGAGACGCTCGAACGGCAGGCCGAGCTCGCGGTGTACGTCCATGCTCCCGCGGAAATAATCGTCTTCGACGGCGCCAAAGAAGACGACACCGCATTGATGAAGGATCGGTAAGCCGGAGACGGCGCTGAGCGCCTGCCATTGCGGCAGGCTGTCGGTTGCGAATCGCGTGTAGATTGCGTCGCGGCCGTATCCGGCGCGAGTCAGCCGGGATTCGCCGCCCGACGATGCACGGCTGTGAGATGCTCCCCACGCATCGATCAGCGTTACCCGGTGACCCGCATTCTGCAAATGATGCGCGGTCCAGGAGCCGAAGACGCCGGCTCCGACGACAAGGATATGTTCCTTCGAACCCTGCGCTGCCACGCCGCTGCTTCCTGCCAAGACGGCTGCGCCGCCCGCTCCACGAAGGAGCGAGCGGCGCGTCACGTCAAGACTCATTGCTTTAGCCGCGTTCCGGCGCAGGCGGTGGCGGAGGAGGCGGAGGCGGCGGAGCCGGGCAGGCATCCGTCGCCAGGATCGTCGATCCGTCGGCGCAGGTCTGCGTCGCCGGAGGCGGCGGAGGCGGTGGTGGCGGAGGCGGCGGTGCGGCAATAGCAGGCGCTGCGAAGAACTTGTACCGGGCTGTCAGGCCGATCGTCCGCGGTTGCCCGACCAGATAGCCAAAGCGTGCGCGAAGGCCGCGTTCGCGGTCGATTGCGAGCTTCGGATTCTCGTCGAACAGGTTCTTGATGTAGACAGAGACATCGAAGCCGCTGTCCCACTGAACGCCGGCCGACAAATTCGCGATCGTGTACGCCGGCAGGCGAAGCGAGCCGAAGTCGACCGCTACGCCCGGGCTGTTCGCGCCGGTGGCCGGATCGAAATAAATGGCGTTTCCAACGAAGCCGGCACCCGGAACCTGGTCAGCCGGTTCGCCGAAGCGATTGCCGATATGCTGAACGCCTGCCGTTACCGACCAGTCCGAATTGGAGCTGAGGCGCGTGCCATAGGTGGCGCTGCCCGAAAGCTGGAACTTGGGCACGGTCGGAAGGCGGTTGCCCTCTTCGATCCCACCGAGGACGGCGCCAGCACCGGTCAGAACGGTCGAGTCGAACTTGGCGCTCTGGTAGTTGCCGGAGAGCGAAAACTCGAGGCCCGGCAGCGGATGCGCCGAGAACTCGGCTTCGATACCCGTCGAGTGCGCCTTCGGCACGTTGAACACGACGCGTGACGAGCAGCTTCCGGCGGTCAAGGTCACCTGCAGGTCACGAATCTCGTTGTGGAAGATCGCCGAATTAAAGGTGAAGCCGTGCTTCGAATATTTTACGCCGGCTTCATAGTTCCACAGCGTTTCATCGTCGTAGGTGCCGTAACCGTCGAAGATCGTGAGATCTTCAGGCGTGCAGAGCGGCCGGTTCAGCGGATCGTTGACGCCTCCGAGGCGGAAGCCCTTGGCGGCCTGGATGTTCACGCTGAGATTG
>Ga0070658_10003016_pt1 | contig 13928 bp, 10 predicted proteins | sample KBSC13metaG_FD_64664 | JGI IMG/M metagenome (GOLD analysis project Ga0070658, IMG submission 64664) | Corn rhizosphere microbial communities from Kellogg Biological Station, Michigan, USA - KBS C1-3 metaG | ecosystem: Host-associated > Plants > Roots > Rhizosphere > Soil ... | reverse complement strand
AGTGGAGCGCGGCAACCCGGTGCTGGTGGAGCTGGATTCGTACTACCTGCCCGACACCGCGGGGACGGCCTACCAGCTCACGCATGCCAAGACCACGGTCGGCGTGAACGAGATCGATCCGGATCTCAAGCGCATGGGCTACTTCCACAATGCGGGCTATTTCGCGGTGCAGGGCGAGGATTTCGATCGCCTCTTCGACATCCGGGGGCTGCCGCCTTACGTCGAGTTCATGAAGCGGCGTGACGGAGCGAAGACGGGGCCCGCGCTGGTGGATTGCTCCCTGCAGATCCTGCGCGAGCACCTGGCGCGCGTGCCGCAGAAGAATCCGTTCGACGCGTTCAAGACGCGCTTCGAGCAGGACCTCACGTGGCTGATGGACGCGCCCATCGAGCGCTTCCACCTGTATTCGTTCGCGACGCTGCGCCAATACGGCGCGTGCTTCGAGCTGGCCGAGACCTACCTGCGCTGGCTGGGCGCCAACAGCATCAGCGGGGTCGAAGAGCCCACGGGGGCCCTGCACGCGATCGCCGAGACGGCGAAGGCATTCCAGTTCCAGCTCGCCCGCTCGATGGCGCGCAAGAAGCCGCTCGACCTCTCGCCCATCGACGCGATGGGCGCGCATTGGGAGAGCGCTATGGGCACGCTCAAGGCGCGCTTTCGGTGAAGACCCGTTATCCGATCACGAGCGGCTGGCAGCTCGCTCGGGTAGCCCCGGGCGCGTGCGCGAATCCCGACGCCCTTTCCGGCGTGACGCTGCAGTGGATCGATGCGCAGGTGCCGGGCACCGTCGCCGGCGCGCTCGATTCTCCGCTCGACGTGCCTGCCGATCACGATGCGCACGATTGGTGGTATCGGACCACGTTTACACAGGCGACCGATACCGGCCGGCAGTTCCTGCGCTTCGATGGGCTCGCGACTCTCGCCGAGGTGTGGCTCAACGGCGAGCGCATCCTCGAATCGAAGAACATGTTCGTGGCCGAGCGCGTCGAGGTGACCGGCAAGCTGCGCGACGTGAACCAGCTCGCCATCCGCTTCCTGTCGCTCGATGCCGCGATGGCGGCGAAGAAGCTGCCCCGCCCGAAGTGGAAGACGCAGCTCGTCACGCAGCAGAACCTGCGCGGCTTCCGCACGACGCTGCTGGGCCGCATGCCGGGATGGAATCCGACGATCCCGGTCGTGGGTCCCTGGGGCGAGGTGGCTCTCGAGTGCGTCGAGAGCTACGACATCGCGTCGCTCGACCTGCGCGCCTTCGCGGAGGGCGGCAAGGGGCGCGTCCTGCTGCGCGCGAAGATCGACGCGCTCGGAGACTCGGTCATCGAGGACGCGCGCCTGCGCATCGGGGACCATCCGCACGCGCTGCAGCGTGACGAAGGCGACGGCTTCGCGATCCGCGGCGACATCACGATCACCGAGGCGCCGTTGTGGTGGCCGCACACGCACGGCACGCCGCGGCGCCAGCGCTGCCGCCTGGAGATCCAGGTCGATGGCCAATGGCTGGGCGAAGACCTGGGGCGCATCGGCTTCAAGTCCCTGAACCCGGTGTCGCACCTGCACGCCGGGCGCCGCGCGGGCGACCGCGAGCGCGCCACGTCGCCCACCTTCATCGTGAACGGCAGCCCCGTATTCTGCCGCGGCGCGGTTTGGACCACGATGGACATCCGCACGCTGCGCGCACAACCGGGCGAGCTGCGGCGCGCGCTGGAAATGGCCCGGGACGCCGGCGTGAACATGCTGCGCATCGGCGGCACCATGCACTACGAGTGCCCCGAGTTCTACGAGCTGTGCGACGAGCTGGGCATCCTCGTGTGGCAGGACTTCATGTTCGCCAACATGGATTACCCCTTCAGGGACGCTGCCTTCCGCGCGGAAGCCGAGCGCGAGGCGCGTCACGTCGTTTCGCGCTTGCAGCGCCATGCGTGCATGGCGGCTTACTGCGGGGGCAGCGAGATCGCGCAGCAGGCCGCCATGATGGGGCTCGCGGAGGAGCACTGGAGCAACGAGTTCTTCCTCGAGATACTTCCCGCGATCTGCGCCGAGGGCCATCCGGGCGTTCCGTACTGGCCGTCCACGCCGTGGGGCGGCGCGCTGCCCTTCCATGTCAGCACGGGCATCGCCCACTACTACGGCGTCGGTGCGTATCGCCGCCCGCTTTCGGATGCAAAGGTCGCGCGCGTGAAATTCGCCGCCGAATGCCTCGCGTTCTCCAACCCGCCGGATGCCGCGGCCACCTCCGCCGTCGTCCCCGGCCAGGCGTTGCCCGCGCCGCACGACCCGCGCTGGAAGGCGCGTGTGCCGCGCGACAACGCCGCCGGTTGGGACTTCGAGGACGTGCGCGACCATTACCTGCGCGAGCTCTTCGGGGAGGACGCGACAGTCCTGCGCAGCGAGGACCTCGAGCGCTACCACGCCCTCTCGCGCGTGGTTTCGGGGGAGGTCATGGCGCGCACCTTCGCGGAGTGGCGCGCATCGCACAGCGGATGCGGCGGAGCGCTGGTATGGACCTGGCGCGATGTGTGGCCCGGCGCGGGCTGGGGGCTTACGGCTTCCAACGGCGACGCGAAGCCCGCGCTCTGGCATCTCAAGCGCGCATGGGCGCCGCGCAGCATCGCGTTCACCGACGAGGGGCTCGACGGGCTCGCGGTGCATCTCTTCAACGACGGCGACCAGCCGTTGGACGCGCGCATCGAGCTCGCCATGTTCCGCGACGGACGCGTCGCGGTCGGCGCCATGAAGACCACGCTCCACGTCGCGGCGCACGGTTCGATCTCGCGCCCGGTGGACGGCCTCTTCGGCTACTTCACCGACGCGAGCAATGCCTATCGCTTCGGCCCCCCGCGGCAGGACGTGGTGTTCGCGCGCCTCGTGGATGCGGCCACCGGAGAGACGATCGCCGATGCGTTCCATTTCCCCGTCGGATACAAGCACGCGGCGCAGCTGGGCGCCGAGGTCTCCGCGACGACGGAGCTGCAATCCGACGGCAAGGTCGGCATCGTCATCCGCAGCGATTCATTCCTGCAGTCGGTGGCGATCTCGTGCGAAGGCTTCACGCCCGACGATAATTTCTTCCACGTGGCGCCGGGGCACGCAAAGCGCGTGATGTTCGAGCCCCATGCGAGAGGCACGGCCTTTCGGGCGAGCTTCGAGGCATTGAACCTGCGGGAGGCGATCGTCGCGACCGGCCACGCACAGGACGCATCCGCGCAGCAGCCGGGCCTGCATCTGGTGAAGCCCTCCGCTGCCTGAGGCGCCATCGATGGGCCGAATCGCTTTCCGCTGTTTCGCGCTTGCGGCCGCGTTGGTCTTCGCGGGCATGGCACACGCCGGCCACTACGCGCCGGTGAACGGCTTGAAGATGTACTACGAGGACGACGGGCACGGCCGCCCGCTCGTGATGTTGCATGGCGGGCTTTGCACCATCGAGCTGTGCCTGGGCAAGCTGCGAGCGGAGCTGGCGACCGGACGACGCATCATCGCGCCCGAGCTGCAGGGACACGGGCACACGGCGGACATCGACCGTGCCATGACGATGGAGCAGCTCACCGAGGACGTGGCTGCGCTGCTGAGGCGGCTCGATGTGCGCGACGCGGATTTCTTCGGATTCAGCATCGGCGGCGGCATCGCGCTGCGGCTCGCGGCGAAGTATCCGGAGCTCGTGCACAAGGTGGTGGTGTTCGGCGCGCAGATCGACAAGGACGGGTTGGTCCCGGGCACGGCGGAATTCCTCGAAAGCGCGAAGGCCGCGGACTTCCCTCCGGAGTTTCGCGAGGCGTACGCCAAGGTCGCGCCCGACCCCGCGCGATTCGCGGCGCTGGTCCCGAAGGTGGCGAAGACCGTCGCCATGGACACGGGCCTGGGCCGCGACCGCTTGAAATGCATCGCCGCACCCGTGCTGGTCATGGTCGGAGACGCGGACATGGTGCGCGCCGAGCACGCCGTGGAGATGTACCGGCTGTTGCCGCACGCCAATCTCGCCGTGCTGCCGCGCTCCACGCATTTCGCGCCGAAGGATCGCCCGAAATGGGTCGCGTTCATGACGCGCGATTTTCTTGACGCGCCGATGCCTGCGCTCGCCGCGCGCGATGCGTGCCCGGCGCGTTGATTCATATTCCCGCCGGGACGGAATTCCGGCTCCTCGCCCTGCATAACTGCTATCGCGTTTGCGAGCCGTGGACCGGTTGGGAGGCCGCGCGCAGGGTCGGCGTGCAGGCACTCGTGAGCAGGCGCCCCGCTCCCTCATTGGCCTTCAGCACGGTCAGGCGAACCGTGTCCTTGCCCCTCGGAAAATATTGGATCGTTCGCCCATCGGGCAGGTAGATGCGGACCGGCCGATCGGGATCGCCCTGGCTCTTCCCGTGCCCGCGAAATTTCATGCCCTCTATCAAACCCGCTGCCTGCGCCGCCGAGCCCGGCTTCAGCCCGGTAATGGCGCGCGACTCGATGGAAGCCGCCTCATCGAATCCCAAGTCGTAACCGGTGGCGGTGATCTCGGACCAGGAGACACATGCACCGAACGCCGACACAGGCACGGGGATCGGTTCGCCTTTGACGATGTAACGGTCGATATCGTCGGCAAACGACGGATTGAACGCTGCAGCAGCCTCGCGCACGCGCTCGATCGTGAGCGGCCTCGAGACGGCCGCTCGATCCTCGTACAGACTGCGAACGAGATCGACCACTCCTTTGCGCCCGGCGCTCGCCGATCGCAGATCGCCCTCCCATTTCAAGCCGAGCAGGAAGCCCCGCACATACGGAAGACGCCTCGCGTCCGGATGCACCGCGAGCGCGCCTGAAATCTGGTCATTCGATGCGGCCCGAAGGTCGGATCGCGAATAGCTCGCGATCGTGCCATTCAGGTACGCGAGGAACCGCTCGTTCGGATAGTCCCCGCCGTTCAACAGCACCCAGTACGCGAGGAAGTCGGTAATGCCCTCGCTGAACCAGGCCATGTCACGGCCGATCGGCGAGGTCGTGAGCTTGCGCGGGAACCAGTGATGCAGCGTCTCGTGGGCCATCAGGTATTGCAGGTCGTTCACCTGCGCGGCGCGCCCGGCGAACGACACGAAAGCATCCGAATAATATCTTCCGCCTGTTTCCGGAGAGCGCTCGCTGGCGCCGTCGAGCGGCAGAAGTGCGATGAGCCGCAGCGGTGAATGGACGTTCGGGAAGAGTGCCCGTTCGGATCGATAGATCTTGCGAATGGACGACACGAGCGACTCATCCGAAAACTGCCACGCTCCCGCGAGGACGATGCGCCCGGACTCCTCGTCATCCAACGGATGAGCCCGCAGGGGTCCCGACAGAATCACGAAATTCGTGAGGGACTCGAGGGATGCATCCGTGGTGAAAGGGCTCTTGTTTTCCGGCGCGGAGGTGAAGATCGAAGCACTTTCCGCTAACCCGATCACCGACACGGTGGCCGAGCCGACGGTTGTCATCCATCCCGGCCGTACGAGAGTGTTTTCGCCGATGAGATACGTCAGATCCGGGAGAATGATCGGCCGGTAGGCGTCTTGCGCGTAAGACGCCGGCCTGCCTTTCAACCCGTGCTGGATGCGATAGGAAGTCGAGATCCACGCGCCCGGGGCGTGCGACACCAATGCCTGCCCGAGGGCCGGGTTCGTTTCGATCGACCGTACGTCTCCGGAGAATTCGAGGTCGGGATTGGCGAGGCCGCGCGGCAGCACGACGACCGTCTCACCGCTGGAATTTCCGCGGAAGGAGACCTTGACCTCGACCGTGCCCGTGGCCGCATTGGACGCATCGACAATCGCCTTGTACGCGACGTCGGATTGGGCGACGGCGGATGAAAACGCAAACGCGCAGAGCCAGGCAGCCAACCCGCGGACGGTAATGATCACCGTTCAGGCCTTCACTGTCACGCGCTGGGGATCGCGGAACACGCCCGGCCCTTGGACTGTGACGATGCGATCCGCCATTGCGATCGTGTCCGGTCGATGCGCGATCATGATTCGGGAAACGCTCAGGCTCTTAAGCGCCAGGTTGATGGCTTGCTCGTTCGCGAGGTCCAGATGGCTGGTGGCCTCGTCCAGAAAGAGCAGCTTGGGGCGCTTGTAGAGCGCCCTGGCAAGAAAGATGCGCTGCCTCTGACCCCCGGAAAGTGTGCTGCCCAAGTCTCCCACCCGCGTGTTATATCCCATTGGCATCGCGACGATCTCGTTGTGGATGGATGCAATTCTCGCGCATTCCTCGACCCACGCGTGGTCCGTTTCAAGGTCGAAGAAGGAAATGTTCTCGGTGATCGTGCCCTTGAGCAAGGTATCGTCCTGCATCACCGCGCCAAACAGCCTTCTGTATTGACGTTGACCGATGCGCTCGAGATCGACGCCATCGACCATCACGCGCCCGGATTGGGGCGCGAGGAGACCCGTCATCAGCTTCAACAGCGTCGTCTTCCCGGCGCCGGATGGCCCCACGATCGCAATACACTCCCCTGGGGACACCTCGACGGAGAAGTCATGCAGGACGTCGGGCTCCGACGACGCGTAGCGAAAACTCACCTCGCGCACCTGCACCGCGGGTGTCTTGTCGCAGGACACCGTCACCTGCCCATCGTAGCTTTCGGTCGCGGCATGGACGATTTCAGCGAGCTCGAAGTCCAGCCCGCCGCCCGGATTGGATTGATAGAACTCATGCCTCCCACGACCTTCTGCAGATGGTGCCGGCTAAGTTTGCTCGATGCCTCGTTCGTCTCTTCCAGTCCGGCTTCGGCGAGTTGGGCATCCAGATGCATCGACGCGTTTGACGTCCTCATCAAGTCTCCTTTGCGTTGTTGTCGTCACGTTGCGGTGGCCATTGTTCGAGTCAACGAACGAATTGGCCGGCGCAGGCTAACATGCGTTATCACAAACGTCAGCACGCGTTAATGGACCTGCAGAACAACGCTCATTCGTCCCTACCCGCGCGGGTAGGATCGGCGGTCAGGCCTGGATTGATGGATCCGGTGAGCGTGGCGGCGCGATTTCTTGCGCCGTAAGCTTGTTTGCGCGGGCGCGCAAACAAGCAGGCTGAGGCGCAGAAGTGGCCCGGTTTACGGCGATGATGAACAACGCACGAACCACATCCAGCACTTGCCTCGGCTGGTCTGTGGCCCTCTGTGTTATCGCCGCCTTAGCGCGCTAGCCGCGTCCGCACACAGTGCTCCACCACCGCGCGCACCAGGTCGCGGCGAGGGGCGTAGCGAGAGAAGGTGTGGTCGCCACCCGCGATCGAGTGCACCACGATGCGCCCGGAAGCGAGGCCCTTCTTCATCGCGCGCCGAGCCTCGGCGTTCAGGATCTTCAGCCCCTGGTCGCGGTCGCCGAGGAAGCACGTCACGCGGCGCTTCATCTTGCGGATCCTGCGCAGGTCGCGCGAAAGCCGGGTGCCGCCGGAGCGGGGCATCAGCGTCTCGTGCAGCGCGTCCCAATACGGCTTCACCTTGCCGATCGCGTGCGCCTTCAGCACCTCGAAGAGGCGCTTCATCTTCACCTCGCCGCGCAGCAGCTTCTTCCAGCGCTCGGGATCCCGCGCGGATTTCTTGTACTGCTCCATGTCCTCGAACGGCGTCGAGGTATCGAGGCTCATGCCCTCTTCCCAATAAAACACGAGGGGATTCAGTAGCAGGATCTCGTCCACGTCGTGCGCGGGATCGAGCGCCGCATGGAAAGCCATGTGCGCGCCGGAGCAAAGCCCCGCGGGAATGATGCGCGTGTAGCCCAGCTCGCGCCGCGCGAAATCGAATGCGGCCGCAACGTCGCGCATCGCGGTTCGCGGATACGGGTAGTTCTCGCGCCACGTGCCGTCGAGCACGCTGTCCCCCAGCGTCTCGAGGTCCATGCGAAGGCATGGCACGCCGGCCGCGGCCAGGGCGCGCGCGAGCTCCACGTAGACGCGATTGGTGCCGACGTGGTGCACGGCGCCCGCGTTGAAGAGGATCACAAGCGGCCGGTCGGTGCGGGGGTCGTTGCGCGAGAGCACACCGAAGAGGCGATGCCCCTCGCCGAAGCGGTGCACGCTCTCCTCGATGCCGTCGATGCCCGCGCGCTTCTCGATGCGGCGCTCCGGCGCGCGGTGACCCCACCAGCCTTCGGAGCTCGCCTCGACCCAGGCGGCGATGCGATCGAGCGTCTCGTCGGGGACCACGGTGAAGGCGTGGTCGGCCATCATGCCGCTCCAGCCCGGCAGCGACAGGTGCTCGATGTCCAGCCCGCGCTCCTGCAACCGCGCAGCCAGCCCCTTGTCCTGCGGCATGTCCTCGCGGCTCGCGACGAGCACGCGGCGTGCGCTGAAGTCCAGCGAGAGGAGATCGATCTTCTGGATCGCGGCACGCGTCTCGGCTGTCATCACGAAGCCGCCGCTTTCCAGCGCGCCGTCGATGGCCGAGGTCGTGTCCTCGGCGCTCGCGGCGATCGCCTGCAGCTCGCGAAGGTACGGCTTGCCGGTGACGCAGGCATTCCAGAGGACGAGCTGGTCCACGGGCTCGCGCCGCGCGACCATCGCCGCGAGCGAAGCGCCCAGCCGCACGCCGATGAGGCACACGCGCCCGCGACCCGAAAGCTTCTTCGCCTCGCGGATGGCCGCGACGATGCTGTCCTGCCAGGCGCCGAGGCGATCGGGATCGAGGTCGCTGCCGGGCGAATCGCCGACGCCGTCGTAGTCGAAGCGAAGCGCGGGCACGCCACGCCGCGCGAGGCGGTCCGCGAGATGCCTGAGGGAGCGATGCGCCCGCGTGTATTCGTACCCTACGGGCTGGCAGATGACCGCGACGGTATCTCGCGGTGCCGCCGTGGGCGCGTCGTGGTACCACCCGAACACGGGCGGTGCGTCCCCCGGCTGCGCGCCGGGGTTGGAGAAATACATCGCCTCGCGACGAACCGCGAGTGCGCCGGGCGCATTCGCGGTTTCGCTGGACGCGAGCTCGATGTCGTCACGTCTCATCTGGCGAGCGCGGCTTCCTCGGCCTTGCCGGCGGCCGCGTCGGGTGCGAGCTGCGCCACGTACCAGTCGATGGCGCGCTCGAGGCCCTGCTGCGCGTGGTAGATCGGCGCGTAGCCGAGCAGCGTCTGCGCCTTGGAGATGTCCGCGAGCGAGTAACGCACGTCACCCGCGCGGAAATCGCGATAGGTCGGCGGCGCGATGCGAAGGCCCGGCACGCGATCGGAGATCAGCTTCACGAGCGCCTGGTGCAGCTCGTTCAGCGTCGTGGTCTCGCCCACGGCCACGTTGTAGACCTGGCCGCTCGCTTCCGGGTTGCCCACCGTGCCCGAGAGCAGGTTGGCCTGGATCACGTTCTCGATGTAGCAGAAGTCGCGCGACGTCTCGCCGTCGCCGTTGATGAACACGGTCTCGTTGCGCAGCATCGAGGCGACCCACTTCGGGATCACGGCGGCGTATGCGCCTTCCGGATCCTGGCGCGGGCCGAACACGTTGAAGTAGCGCAGGCCCACGGTCTCGAGACCATAGCAGCGGCCGAAGACGTCCGCGTAGAGCTCGTTCATGTACTTGCCCGCGCCGTAGGGCGAGAGCGGACGGCCGATCGTGTCTTCCACTTTCGGAAGCCCCGGCCAGTCGCCGTACGCCGCGCTCGACGCGGCGTAGACGAAACGCTTCACCTTCGCATCGCGCGCGGCGACCAGCATGTTGAGGAAGCCGGTCACATTGGTCGAATGGCTGGTGATCGGATCCTCGATGGACCGCGGCACGCTGCCCAGCGCAGCCTGGTGGAGCACGATGTCCGCGCCCGCGCAGGCCTCGTGGCAGGTGTCGAGGTCGCGGATGTCGCCCTCGATGAACTTGAAGCTGCCCCAGGCCTTGGCGCCCACGGCCTCGCGGATCATGTCCAGGTTGTGACGATGGCCGGTGGCGAAGTTGTCGAGGCCCACGACGCGCTGGCCCAGCTTCAGCAGCGCCTCGGCGAGGTTCGAGCCGATGAACCCGGCGCAACCCGTCACGAGCCACGTGCGCGGATTGGCCGCGATCGCGGGATATTGGGCGGGAAGGTTGTTCATGGAACGCTCCTGTTTCTCAGTGAATCGATGAAGGCGGTGAGCTGCCGGCCCTGCCCGGTGAGGAAGAGCATCGCCGGATAGACGACCGCGACGATCGAGCCGCCCGCGAGCAAGGTCGCGAACGAAGACCATTCGGTGAAGTGAAGCGCGACGCCCGCCACGAGCGCGGCCAGGATCGCCGCGGCGAGGATGCCCGCGAGCGTAGCCCAGTCCTGCAGCTTCGAGATCGGGGTGGACGTGAGCTCGGCCAGGCGCGTGAGCGAGAGGACGCGCTCCGCGTAGATGGCGGCGATGCTGCCCATGGCGGCGCCCACGAGGCCCCAATGCATGGCGCCGAAGTAGCTCATCGGCAGCGCGAGGAAAAGGACCATCCCGTTCACGCGCGCGGCGAACTTGCCCTGCTGCAGCACGAAGAGCAGCGACACCAGCTCCACCACGAAGGCCACGAGGCCCACGATGTAGAGGCGCAGCACCGGCACCGCGTCCAGGTACGTGCGCGTGTAGACGAGCGTGATCACCTGCTCGGCGAACACGAAGGCGAAGGCGAGCAGCGGGTAGACGAGCAGCGCCACCATCGCATTGGCGCGGCTATTCAGCGCGAGCATGGCCTTCAGGTCCCCATTGGACTGCAGGCGGCTCATCTGCGGCAGGAACACATTGTTCACCGACTGCCGGAAGATCTGCACCATTGGCGCCAGCACCGTGGCGACAGAGAACGAAGCGAATTGCGCCACGCTGAACATCGCCGCGGCGATCCACTGGTCGCCTTGCGTGCGAACGCCGTGCAGCGCGCCCGAGAGCGCGAAGGGGCCGGCCTGCACGAACTGCGCCTTGTACGTATCGCGACGCGCCCACGGGCCGCCCAGGCCGTGGTGGCGCGCCACATAGACGATGAGGAGCGCGCACTTGATCGCGGCGAACACGAGCAGCGTGCAGAACACCGCGAACACGTCGTGCGTGAGGATCGCGACCGCGGAGAGGCCGACGGCGCGCAAGGCCGAGAGGGAAACCACCGCCTTCGCCTGCCAGCCCACGCGCTCGTCCGCCGTGGGCAGGATGTCCAGCGTCGAGGCGAAGACCCACAGCAGCACGAACGCCGGCACGACCGCGGAATGGTTGCCGGTCGCGATCTCGTAGAGCTTGCCCGGCAGCCACGGATTCCACGCCGACACGGCCCAGGCGCAGACGATTCCCGCGCCCACCAGGAAGAGCAGCGTCTGGTTGATGTAGAGCCGCTGCGTCGGTCGGTCCGAGCGCGGCAGGAAATAGTAGAGGCTGGACGGCATGCACATCGGCGCCACCAGCATCAGCGTGCTCACCGCGAGCCACAGCAGGCGGTACTGGCCGAAGCTGTGCGGATCGAGGGTGCGCGTGAGCACCATCGGCAGCAGGAACTGCAGCGCGTAGTCGATCGCGTTCGCCGTCCCGAGGGACAGGGCCCGGCGCTCGAGGGTGGCGGAGACGGCGTTCACGGCCTTGCGCACAACTGCGCGATCTCGCGCTCGTACTGGCCGACGACGGCCTCCACCGAGTGGTTCGCGTTGAAGTAGGCCTTCGCGCGGTTGGCCGAGGCGCGCCAGTGGATGTCGTCGCTCATGAGGCGCTGGAGCTGCGCGCAGGCGTCGTCCACGTCGCTCGCGTGCGCGTAGACGGGCTCGCCGTCCTGGCGCGAGCCGGTGTCGACGAAGCCGAGCGACGGCACGCCGCGCGACCACGCCTGCAGGAACGTGTTGGGGAAACCTTCGTACTTGGACGTGTTGACCAGCACGCGCGCGCCGTCGAAATAGCGGTCCGCCTCGGCAAAGGCGAGGAAACCCTTGTACTCCACGTTGGGCAGCGTGGCGGCCTCTTCGCGGATGCGATGGCCGAACTCCGGGTTGTCCGGGTCCGCGCCGCCGATCATCACGAAGCGATGCTCCGGCATGCGTCGCGCCATTTCGAGCAGGACCTCGGGCCGCTTGGGCGTGCGCAGCGTCGCGACCCAGAGCACATAGCCACGCGGATCCGCCGTAGCGCCCGCGGGGGCCGTGAAGCAATTCTGGATGAGCGCGCCTTCACGCCCGAAGTTCTCCTGCAGCAGGCGGCCCTGCTCCGGGTTCTGCACGAAGATGCGGTCCACGCGCTTCAGGCCCTGCTCGAAGATGAAGCGGTCGCGCGCGTAGACGATGTCCTGCTTGCCCGGGATGAAGTCCACGTCGGAGGCGCCGGCGTAGATGGATTTCTTGCCATTGCGCGCGCAGAACGCGGCTACATAGCCGGTCTGCACCGCGGCGCAGCGCTGGTAATACACGTCCGCATCGACGCGCTTCATCGCGCTCCAGAGCTTCGTCATGCGCGGGTGCACGAAGCGGACGATCGGCAGCCCCTCGTCGGGACCGTAAAGCTTGTGCACGGTGACGCCGTCCACGACCGCGCCGTCGGGCTGGCCGTAATCGAGGCACAGCATCGAGACGCGGTAGCCGCGCTTGGCCAGCGCGGTGGCGATCACGGTCTGCTGCAGCTCGGCGCCGCCGACCACGGGGATGCTGTTGTCCGCGGCGAGCACCGGCCAGGTGGTGGGAGCCACGAAGCACACGTGCGGACGCGATGCGGCCGGCACGCCCCCCGCCCTCGCGCTTTCGGCCGCGACGAGATCGCCGTCCACGGCCCTAGGCCGCCTGAGTGAGGCCGCCGGCTCGTACATAGCGCGAATAGACACTTTCCAGTTCCCTTGTGACCGTCTCGATGCCCGCATGCGCGCGCACCCAGCGTTTCTGTTCCGCCGCGATCGCGTCGCGATCGGCATGTGCAGCGATGATGGCCTGTGCGAGCTCCCGAGGCGACCGGGATTCCACGATTTGCTCTGTACGCGGAAGGATATGGCGGATGTCGGAATATTCTGTCGAGACCACCGGGGTGCCCAGGACCATGGCCTCGAGCACCACGTTGGGGAATCCCTCCCAGCGCGAGGTCATGAAGAGCACGTCGCATTGCTTGACGATCGCCGGGGCGTCCTTGCGCTCGCCGGCCCACTTGATGCGGTCGTGGTGGCCGATGCGCTCGTAGTGCGCCATGGCCATCGCCTTGTAGTCGCCGCTGTCCGAATCCTTGCCGACGCCGTAGTTGACCTTCTTGGAGAGCTGGTCGCCGATGAAGAGCACGCGCCACGAGGGATCGAGCTCCACGAGCTCCTTGGCCACGTCGAGCGCCAGCGGGTAGTCCTTGGCGGGCTTGATGGCGCCCACGAGGCAGGCCACCTTGTGCTGGCCGGGGCCGAAGAACTCCTGCTTGTAATCGGCGCTGCTCTCGCCGCGCTTCTCGAATTCGTCGATGCGCATGCCGTTCCAGACCACGTGCATCTGTTGCGGCGAGTAGCCGTAGAGCTTCTGCGCGAAGCGGCTGCCGGAGTTGCTGTTCGCCACGACGCCATGGACCAGCGGCTTGGTGAGCTGGTGCGCGATCTTCTGCACGCGCGAGATCGTGTAGTTGTCGCTGCGCTCGGAATTGAGCACCGGCACGCCCGTGCCGAAGGCCGCGATGCGCGCGTAGATGTCGCCGTCGAAGAGGAAGCCGTGGACGATGTCCGCCTTCCAGCCGCGGATCCTGGCGCGCAGGCGCTTCAATACCGCGGGATCCAGGCGCATGCGCTTCTGGTCCACCACGAGCTCGACGCCGGAGCCTTCCAGCTCCTTCGCCCGCGGCACGTCGTCGTTCAGCGTGTAGATCGCGACATCATGGCCATGGCGGACCAGCTGGCGTGCCAGCTCGACCACCTGCTTTTGCGCGCCACCGAACGTGAGCTCGCTAATTACAAACAGCACGCGCATCGAGCGTTTCCTTGCGATTGCGTTCAACGGGTTTCATCCAGCGCTCGCGCCACATCTCGAACGCAAGCAGGTACCAGAGTTTCTGGGTGTCGACGCGGTCGTTGCGCGAGCCGCC
>Ga0070658_10003015_pt1 | contig 13933 bp, 9 predicted proteins | sample KBSC13metaG_FD_64664 | JGI IMG/M metagenome (GOLD analysis project Ga0070658, IMG submission 64664) | Corn rhizosphere microbial communities from Kellogg Biological Station, Michigan, USA - KBS C1-3 metaG | ecosystem: Host-associated > Plants > Roots > Rhizosphere > Soil ... | reverse complement strand
ACACCCTTCCCCCCGCCGAGGCGCCACCGGCGCCGAAGGCTGCCGACAAGGGCGCCGACGGGGCCGGCCACCAGCTGCGCGTGACCTCGAAGCCCTCCGGCGCCGACGTGTCTCTGGATGGCCAGGTGATCGGGCAGACGCCGCTGGCCGCCGGGATCGCCGACGTCAGCGCGCCGCACTTCGTGTCCGTACACAAGGATGGCTACGAACCCTTCGAGCAGATGATCAGCGCCTCCTCGGCCTGGGCGAAGGGCAAGCCGGCCAAGGGGCAGCCCGCCATCCCCACGTTGAAGTTGAACGCGAAGCTGAAGGCGATGGCGCCGGCCGCGGAGGCGAAGCCCGCCGCCCCCGCCGAGGCCGCGCCCGTCAAAGAACCGGCGAAGGAACCGGCCGCCGACAAGCCGGCCGCTGCGGCCGCCGCCGCTCCCACCGCGCCGCCCAAGGTGGAGGAGACGAAGGTGGATCGTCCGCTTCCCCCCTCCGACGACCGCCTGCCGCCCAGCACCCCTTAGCTGGCCAGGGCGACGCGGCCCTTTTCAAGTACACTAGGCGGCCATGGCGCCGAGGCTCGTCCCGACGAGAAACGGCACGGTCCCGGGCCTGGCGGCGTACGTCGCGCTGGCGTGCGTGAGCGTGGTCGCGAGCTGCCGGGGTGGTCGCTCCATCGTGGTCGCGGACGCGGCGGCCGCGCCTGCCGTGGCGCCGGCCAGCCGCGCCGACACCCCGTCGCGAAGCGAGGCTGGCTCGCCGGCCGCGGCGGCGCAGGTTCTGGCCGTCGCGGCCGGTGACGCGGCCGGCACAGCGGTCAGCGCGCCTGCGCGCGCGTCGCGCTACCCGAAGATCGACGTGCACATGCACATCGGCCCGGACGGGATCCCGCGCGCCCTGACGTTGATGAACAGGTGGGGCATTGCGGGCGGCGTCAACCTGAGCGGCATGTACCCGGGCCCGCCCCGCCACGGGCTGGAGACTCAGCTCGCGGCCGCGGGTGCGATGGACGGTCGCCTGCTGGTGTTCGCGAACGCCGACTTCCGTCACGTCCTTCATGACGTCGACTACGGAAAGAAGATGGCCGCCGACCTGGTCGAATCGAAGCGCCTGGGGGCGCGCGGCCTGAAGGTCCCGAAGGGGCTGGGCCTGGGCTATCCGAATCCAGACCGCAGCGCGCTGCTGCCGGTCGACGATCCTGGCCTGGATCCGCTGTTCGAGCAGGCGGGCAAGCTGGGCATACCGGTGGCCATCCACGTGGGAGATCCGAAGGCCTTCTGGAAGCCCGCCACGCCCGACAACGAGCGGTGGGACGAGCTGCAGGCGCACCCCGAGTGGAGCTTCTACGGGCAGCCCGTGCCGTCGTGGGAGCAGCTGTACGCGGCGTTCGAACGCCGCGTGGCGCGCCACCCCAGGACGATCTTCATCGGCGTTCACTTCGGCAACGACCCCGAGGATCCCGAGCGCGTCGCGCAGATGCTGGACCGGCACCCGAACCTCTACATCGACACCGCCGCGCGCGTCCCCGAGATGGGCCGGCACGATCCCGTGAAGATGCGCCGCTTCTTCGAGAAGTACCAGGACCGCATCCTGTTCGGGACGGACACCGGCGTGGGCCCGGAGGACGCCGACATGATGTTCGGCTCGACGGGCGCGTCGCCCCCGACGGCGGCCGACGAGGAGCGGTTCTTCCGGGCCAGCTGGCGCTACTTCGAGACCACCGACAAGCAGTTCGAGAGCCCCACGCCCATCCAGGGCCGGTGGAAGATAGACGGCATCGGGCTGCCTGACGCTATCCTGCGCAAGGTGTACTACGAGAACGCCGCCCGCCTGTTGAAGTGGCACCCGCGCCTGCCCCAGCAACGCGAGGGAGGCACGCCGTGACCGCCCTCGCGGTGGCGCTGGCGTTGCTGGCGGCGGGCCCCCCGCCTGCCACCGGTGAGCCGGCCGCCGCGCCGCCCGCGGCGCCTCTCGCCTGGCAGACGGTGGTCCCGGGCGCCTGGCGCGCGACGCTGAAGACCGAAGAGGGGCAGCCCATCGAGCTGCTGCGCTTCGATCTGGAGCACTTCCGCGCCGCCGTGGTCGTCGGCAAGGGGCAGCCGCCGCAGCCCAGGACCGCGCAGGAGCTGCGGCAGAACCGGGGCGCCGTGGCTGCCGTCAACGGCGGCTTCTTCGATGGGCGCGTGGTCCCGCTGGGCCTGCGCATCGCGGACGGCGAGCAACGCTTCCCGCTGCGGCCCAAGGCCGACTGGGGCGTGCTGGTGCTGGCGGGCCGCCGCGCCCGCATCGTCCACACCCGCGACTACCCCGCCCTGCCGCTGGACAGGGAACAGGGCCAAGCGCCGCCGGACCAGCCCGACAAGGCGCAGGAGCGAATCGACGGCGCCATCCAGGTGGGGCCGCGGCTGCTGGTCGATGGCGCGCCCACCAGGTTGCGCCCCCAGCTGGCGCGCCGGACGGCCGTCGCCCTCGACCAGCACGGCCGCGAGCTGACGCTGGTGGTGGTGCCCGAGCCCGCCGACGCGAACGAGGTCGCCGAGCGCCTGGCCGCCGCGGGCTTCGCGGACGCCATGCTCCTCGACGGGGGCCCGTCGACGCAGGCCTCGGTGGAGCTGGGCGACGCCCACCTGGAGATCGCGGGCGGTTACCCCGTACCCGACCTGCTGGCGGTCTTCCCGCGTTCCGCTCATCGAAAAGTCAACACCCCTGCCCCAGGCCCTGCATCCGCGACGAAGACAACCCCTCGAAACCCTTGACGCCATCCGATCGACCCGCATAATGGCGGCGCCATTCCGGAGTAGCTCAGGGGCAGAGCAGGCGGCTGTTAACCGCCGGGTCGGGGGTTCGAAACCCTCCTCCGGAGCCAGAGGTTCCTCCTCGCGATTTCGCGAGGAGTGGCGGCGCTCAGGGCCGCCCGGTCGACAGGACGCCGTTCACCAGCGCGTCCAGTCCCCAGCGGAACCTGTCGCGGCTGTCGCCAGCGAGCAACTCGCCGCCCAGCTTGGCCAGGTGGGGGTGGGTGCTGGGATCGAGGGTCGACAGTTTTTGGCGGAGGTCGTTCAGTTGCGGCGCATCGCTGCGGGGCCGGCCGGCGTGTTCCACGGCGGTGGCGATCACGTAAGTCAGCAGGAGATCCACGCCCCAGGCGGCGGTACGGCCATCGGCGCCGCCCGACTGCAGCAGGCCAATCACCGTGTCGATCAGCCGCATCGTGTTCGGGCCGGTGGCCTGGGTCGACATGGTCATGCGCGCGATCTCGGGGTAACGCATCAGCACCGCGAAGAAGGCCTCGGCGACGCGCGCCAGGTCGGCGCGCCAGTGTCGTCCAGGCCGGGGCGCTGGTAGCCCGGCCAGCAGCGCGTCCAGGATCTGGGCGTGCAGGTCCTGGGTCTCGCTGACGTAGACGTAAAGTGAGGCCGGCCCGGTATCCAGGGCCGCGGCGATTCGCCTCATGGTCACCTTCTTCAGGCCGTCCTTCTTCAGGATGGAAAGGGCGGCCTTCACCACCGCCTGGCGGCTGAGGGGAGGTTTGGCGGGCCGGTCGCGCCGGCTGAGGGGCTTCTTCGGCATGGGCGCCATTATCCGCCAGCGGCGCCGCCCTGGCGAACATGTTCGTTACGAACTTGTTCGTGACGAACATGTTCGTCATACTGAAGCCCACGAACGATGAGCGACTCGACCGGTGATGGGGGCTACGACGTGGTGATCGCGGGCGCCGGGCCGGTGGGGCTGTTCCTGGCCTGCGAGCTCCGGCTTGCCGGGCTGTCCGTCTTGGTGCTGGAGGCGACAACGGACCCGCGCTCGCCGCTCAAGCGACTGCCCTTCGGCATGCGAGGACTGTGGGGGCCCAGCGTCGAGGCGCTGCACCGGCGCGGTTTGCTGGACCAGGTCGCCTCGGCGAACGGCCGCCCTGACGCGCGGGTCGAGGGCGGGGCCCCGCGCCCGGGTCCGCTGGGTGGCGGCGACCGCCGCGGGCCAGCCGGCCACTTCGCCGGCATCCCGTTCGACTACCGCCACATCGATACTTCGCGATGGAGCTACCGGGTTCCGGGGCCCGCCGACAGCCAGCTGGGCGTCGAAATGGAGCAGCTGGAGCTGGTCCTGGCGGCACGCGCGCTGTCGGTCGGCGTCCAGATCGAGCGTGGCCTGGGGGTCGACGGCTTCGAGGCCTCCGACGACGCGATCGTCGTGCAGGCCGGCGACCGGCGCGTGTGGGCGCGCTTCCTTGTCGGGTGCGACGGGGGCCGCAGCACCGTTCGCAAGCGCGGCGGCTTCCAGTTCGAGGGGACCGAGCCCGAGTTCACCGGGTATTCGGTGCACGTCGTGCTGGAGGACCCGGCGGCGCTTCCCCTCGGCCGTCATCACACCGCGACCGGCATGTTCACGCAGTGGCAACCGGGGGTGTTCGGCCTCGCCGACTTCGACGGCGGCGCTGCCCATCGCACGGCGCCGCTCACCGGCGAGCACGTGCAGGCGGTGCTGCGGCGCGTGTGCGGGGTCGACGTGACGGTGAAGGCCTTGCACCTGGCCTCGACCTGGACGGACCGCTCGAAGCAGGCGACGACGTACCGGCGGGGACGGGTGCTGCTGGCGGGCGACGCAGCGCACGTTCATTCGCCGCTCGGTGGCCAGGGCCTGAACCTGGGTCTGGGTGATGCGATGAACCTGGGGTGGAAGCTGGCCGCGACCATCCGCGGTGACGCCCCCGAGGGCCTGCTGGACAGTTACACGGCGGAACGCCACCCGATCGGGGCGCGCATCCTCGAATGGACGCGGGCCCAGGTCGCGCTGATGCGGCCCGACCGTCAGGCGCGTGCGCTGCAGGCGATCGTCCGCGAGCTGATCGACACGCGTGACGGCGCGACCTACTTCGCCGAGCGCGTGTGGGGCGTGTCGTTGCGCTACGGCCTGGGCGAGGGGCACCCGCTGGTGGGTCGGAGCTGCCCGGACTTCGAACTTTCGGACGGGACCCGTGTGGGCGCGTTGCTGCGAGACGGAACCGGCCTGCTGCTCGACCTCGACAGCCACACGCCGCTGCAGGGGCTGGCGGGCCGCTGGGGCGAGCGGGTCAGGTACGTGCGCGCCCAGGTCGCCGATCCCCTGGGGCTCTGCGCGGTGCTGGTGCGTCCTGACGGCTTCGTCGCATGGGCGAGCGACGTTGCTCCGCAGGTCGGTGACGTGACACGGGCGGCGGCCCGCTGGTTCGCTGGCCCCGTCAGGAGCTGACCAGCTGTGGAAGTCGAGTATCGGCAGGCCGTCGACGACGCGGCGACGCCAGGTTCAGCCGGCCACCCGGCGGTCTAGGAAGGACGTCGAAGAGAAGCGTCCGACGGGCAGAAAGACCGAGAGATCTTCGGGATCCTCCACCGTGAAGGAGCGAGGCCACTTTCCCGCGGCGGCGCGCGCCCCACCCTTTCATGCATGCCCCGCCCCGCCGCACGCGCGTTCATAGGCACCAGCGGCTGGCTGTACCCGCGCTGGCGCGGCGACTTCTACCCGCGCGGTCTGCCGCAGCGGCGCGAGCTGGCCTACCTGGCCGAGCGGTTGCCTAGCGTGGAGGTGAACGGGACCTTCTACTCGTTGACCCGGCCTTCGACGTGCGCCGCCTGGCGGGCGGCGGCTCCCCCCGGCTTCACCTTCGCCATCAAGGGCAGCCGGTTCATCACGCACATGCTGAAGCTGCGCAACTTCGAGGGCCCCCTGGCGAACTTCTTCTCGTCGGGCCTGCTGCGCCTGGGCGAGATGCTGGGCCCCATCCTGTGGCAGCTTCCGCCCCAGTTGCCTTACGACGAAGATCGGGCGCGCCGGTTCTTCGAGGCGGTGCCTCGCGACATCGCCGCGGCCGAGCGCTGGGCGCGGCGGCACGACCCGCGCACGACGGGCCGCGCGGCGCTGACGGCGCCCGACGGCCGCGACCGGAAGTTGAGGCACGCCGTCGAGATCCGTCACGTGTCCTGGCTGACGGATGGCGCGCTGGCCACCCTGCGGCAGCTGGACGTGGCGCTGGTGGCGGCTGACACCGCCGGCAAGCATCCCCTTTCGTTCGAGCGCACCGCCGACTTCGCCTACGTGCGGCTGCACGGTGCCACCACGCTGTACGCGAGCCGCTACGAGGACGACGAGGTGGCGGCCTGGGCCGAGCGCGTGGCCGCCTGGATCGCGGCGGGCGACGACGCCTATGTCTACTTCGACAACGACGCCCAGGGGCACGCCCCCCACGACGCCGTCCGCCTGCTGGCGGCAGTGCAGGCCCGCCAGGGATCCCGGACGTCGGGCCGCTGAACGAACTCGTCCCGCCACGCTCCCCTCGCCAGGAAGCGCGGTCCGTTCCGTCGGAGGGCGCGGCGCCCGGCTGCGGTCGTGGCAGCGATCGCGGGTCGAAAGCCCGACCAGCGCCGTGCTAGCGTACGCGACGCGGCGCTGGGCGCCGCGAACGTCGTCGGAGAGTGCCCGGCGGCTGTCGGCTGCGTGACTGGATGAGCGGTGCCTGCGGGGCACCGGAGGTACAGGACAGGATGGCAGACGCTGAAGCCCCGGGGGAGATCGGGAGAGCGTCGCGACGTGAGCGCGGCGGACGGAGACCCCTGCCCTTCGGCGAGCGGTTCTTGCGGGCGCGGAGGTCGGCGCCCACAACCGGCGGGTTCGACGCGTGCCCGTTGCCGGGCTGCCCGGTCCGCCGAGGAGGGTTTGTCCGTGAGTGATCCGGAGCTCCCGCTGCAGGTGCTGATGATCGAAGATTCCCCGAGCGATGCGAAGCTGCTGGGCCACGAGCTGCGCCGACTCCCTCGCCCGGTCGCCATCGAGCGCGTCGAGACCGGTGCGGCCCTGCGCGCGTCGCTGGAGCGTCAGGATTGGGACGTCATCCTGTCCGACTGGTCGCTGCCCGACTTCGACGCGCCGGCGGCGCTGGCCATCGCGCAGGAGCTGCGGCCCGACGTCCCCTTCGTCATCGTGTCCGGCACCATCGGCGAGGAGGCAGCCGTCGACGCCATGCACGCGGGGGCCCGCGACTACGTCCTCAAGGACAAGCTGGGCCGGCTGCTGCCGGTGCTGAACCGCGAGCTGCTGGGCCGCACGGGCCGGCTGGCCCGGCGGCAGGCAGAGGCGGCGTTGAAGGAGAGCGAGGCGCGCTTCCGCTGCCTGGCCGAGTCGGGCGTCGTCGGCATCATCATCGCGGAGCGCTCGGGCCGGTTCCTTGAGGCGAACGAGGCTTTCCTGCACATGGTCGGTTACACGAAGGACGAGGTGCAGGCGGGCCTGGTCACCTGGGAGTCGCTGACCCCGCCAAACCTCCGGCGCCAGGACGTCGAGGCCGCCGAGCGGCTGGACGGCCAGCGGGCGGCGCGCCCCTGGGAGAAGGAATATTCGCGCAAGGACGGCAGTCCGGTGCCCGTGCTGGTGACCGCCGCCAAGCTGGACGAGCGACGCTACATCTCGCTCTCCATCGATCTGACGGAGCAGAAGCGGGCCGAGAGCGCGCGGGCGCGGGCCGAGGCCGCCCTGCGCCACAGTGAAGATCAGCTGCGCCAGGCCCAGAAGATGGAAGCGGTGGGCCGCCTGGCGGGCGGCGTCGCGCACGACTTCAACAATCTGCTGTCGGTGATCCTCAGCTACAGCGAGATGGTCCAGGAGGGCCTGGCCGGTGACGATCGCTTGCGGGCCGATCTGGGCGAGATCCACGAGGCCGCCACGCGCGCCAGCGCCCTGACGCGGCAGCTTCTGCTGTTCAGCCGCCAGCAGATCGTGGAGCCGCGCGTGATCGATCTGGGCGACGTGGTCGCCAGCCTGAACAGGATGATGCACCGGATGGTGGGCGAGGACGTCTCCGTGATCGTGGTGCCGCCGCCCCATCACGCCCGCGTGAACGCCGATCCCAACCTGATGGAACAGGTCCTGTTGAACCTGGTGGTGAACGCACGCGACGCCATGCCCCGCGGTGGCAAGCTGACGATCGCGACCGACACCGTCAGGCTGGAGGACGACTACGCGGCCCGACACCTGGGCGTCGTGCCCGGCCGCTATGTGAGACTGGCGGTGACCGACACCGGGGTGGGCATGTCCGCCGAGATACAGTCGCGGATCTTCGAGCCCTTCTTCACCACCAAGGAGAAGGGCAAGGGGACCGGGCTCGGCCTCTCGACGGTGTTCGGGATCGTCCAGCAGAGCGGCGGTCACATCGCCGTCGACAGCGAGCCGGGACGGGGGACCACGTTCAACGTGTACCTGCCGCGCGTGGATGGCGATCTCAGCGGCGCCATCCAGCTATCCCAGCCGGGCGAGCTGCGCGGCACGGAGACCGTGTTGCTGGTCGAGGACGAACGGCAGGTGCGGACCATCGCGGAGAACATCCTGAGGCGCCACGGCTACAACGTCCTGGTCGCCCAGAACGCAGGCGACGCGCTGCTGATCTGCGAGCGGGAGACGTGCGCCATCCACCTGCTGTTGACGGACGTGGTGATGCCCCACGTGAGCGGTCCGGAGCTGGCCAAGAGGCTGGCCCGGCTGCGCCCTGACATGAAGGTGCTGTTCATGTCGGGCTACACGGACGACAGCGCCGTCCGGCACGGCGCCCTGGAGGGAACTGTCAGCTTCCTGCAGAAGCCGATCACGCCCGCGCTGCTGGGGCGGAAGGTGCGCGAGGTGCTGGACAACCACGGCCCGGCCTGACGGTCCCGTTGCCTCCGGCGGGCGCCGAACGCATGTTGTGGCGGCTTGTCCAGGGCCAACACCGACCCGCAGTCCCCTCCCCTCGAGTCTGGCTTCGTCCAGGTGCGCGGCGCCCGGGAGCACAACCTGAAGAACGTCGATCTCGACATCCCGCGCGACGCGCTGGTGGTGTTCACCGGCGTCTCGGGGTCGGGCAAGTCGTCGCTGGCCTTCGGGACGCTGTATGCGGAGGCGCAGCGGCGCTACCTGGAATCCGTGTCGCCCTACGCGCGGCGGCTGTTCCACCAGATGGCCGTGCCGGAGGTCGACGCCATCGACGGCCTGCCCCCGGCAGTGGCCCTGCAGCAGCAACGGGGGACGCCCACCACGCGCTCGTCCGTCGGCAGCGTGACGACGCTTTCGAACCTGCTGCGCATGCTGTACTCGCGGGCAGGCACCTATCCGCGCGGCCAGGAGCACCTGGAGGCCGAGGCCTTCTCGCCGAACACGCCGGCGGGTGCCTGTCCCGACTGTCACGGGCTGGGCCGGATCTACACCGCCACCGAGCGATCGATGGTGCCCGATGACACCTTGACCATCCGCGAGCGCGCCATCGCCGCCTGGCCCCCCGCCTGGGGGGGCCAGAACCTGCGCGACATCCTGGTGTCGCTGGGCTACGACGTCGACCGGCCGTTTCGCGAGCTGCCCCGCAAGGATCGCGACTGGATCCTGTTCACCGACGAGCAGCCCACGGTGCCGGTCTACGCCGGGCTGACCCCGGCCGAGACGCGCCGGGCCCTGCGCCGCAAGGAAGAGCCGAGCTACCTGGGCACGTTCACCAGCGCCCGGCGCCACGTCTTGCACACGTTCGCCACCACCGAGAGCGCCCTGATGAAGAAGCGGGCCGCCCAGTACATGCTCAGCGCCGATTGCCCGTCGTGCCACGGCAAGCGGCTGCGGCCTCAGTCGCTGTCCGTGAAGTTCGCCGGGGCCGACATCGCCGAGACGGCCGCCCTGACGCTGGCGCGCCTGCGTGAGCGCCTGGCCCCCTACGCATCGGGCGCGGCGCCCGAGTTGGTTCGCCTGCGCGAGCGGCATCCCGAGAAGGCCGAGGTCACGTTGAGGATCGCCCAAGACGCCCGGGCCCGCCTGACCACGCTGATCGACCTGGGGCTCGGCTACCTGTCGCTCGATCGCAGCACGCCCACCTTGTCGCCGGGCGAGCTGCAGCGCCTGCGCCTGGGCACCCAGGTGCGGTCCAACCTGTTCGGCGTGGCCTACGTGCTGGACGAACCCTCGGCCGGGCTGCATCCCTCCGACACCGAGGCGCTGCTGGCGGCGCTCGAGCAACTCAAGGCCGGCGGAAACTCGCTGTTCGTCGTCGAGCACGAGATCGACGTCATCCGCCGCGCCGACTGGATCGTCGACGTCGGTCCCGGCGCCGGGGAAGGTGGCGGTCGCATCCTGTACAGCGGGCGGCCCGCCGGACTGGCGGACGTCGAGGGCTCGCAGACGGCCCGCCACCTGTTCGGCGGCGAAGGCGGTCCTCAGCAGCGCCCCACCCGATCGCCCCGGGTCTGGCTGCGCCTTCGCGGCGTCACCCGCAACAACCTCCGCCACCTGGACGTGGCGTTTCCCCTCGCCGTCTTCACGGCGGTGACCGGCGTGTCCGGCTCGGGCAAGTCCAGCCTGGTCAGCCAGGTGCTGGTCGAGCTGGTGGCGGCGCGACTGGGCCAGCCGCTGCGCGAGAGCAATGACGAGGACGAGGCCGTGGGACCCACGCTGGACAAGGCCGCTGCTCCGCCGGGGGGCGAGATCGTGGCCGGTCTGGAACAGATTGGCCGCCTGGTGCAGGTCGATCAGAAGGCCATCGGCCGCACGCCTCGCTCGAACCTGGCCACGTACACGGGCCTGTTCGATCCCGTGCGCCGCCTGTTCGCCGGCACGCCGGCGGCGCGCGCGCGGCGCTACGACGCGGGCCGCTTCTCGTTCAACGTGGCCAAGGGTCGCTGCGACACCTGTCACGGCGAGGGATTCGTCTCCGTCGAGCTGCTGTTCCTGCCCAGCGTGTACAGCCCCTGCCCTGCCTGCCACGGGGCGCGCTACAACGCCAAGACGCTGGAGGTGAAGTACCGCGAGCGCAGCATCGCCGACGTGCTGGCGATGACGGTGGACGACGCTGCCCGCTTCTTCGCCGACGAGCCGGCCGTACGGCGCCCGCTGCAGGTGTTGCTGGAGGTCGGGCTTGGTTACCTGCGTCTGGGTCAGCCGGCCACCGAGCTATCGGGCGGCGAGGCCCAGCGCATCAAGCTGGCCACCGAGCTGCAGCGCCCGGCGCGCGGCGACACGCTGTACGTGCTGGACGAGCCCACCACCGGGCTGCACCCCGCCGACGTGGAGAAGCTGATGACGCAGCTGCATGGCCTGGTGGACGCCGGGAACACGGTCGTGGTCATCGAGCACGACATGCACGTGATCGCGGGCAGCGACTGGGTCCTGGACATCGGGCCTGGCGCCGGCGAGGAAGGCGGCCGGGTGGTGGCGGCGGGCGTGCCGCACGACGTCGCGCGCGCGCCCGGCAGCCGCACGGCCCCCTACCTGGCCCGCCACCTGGAGCGTTCCGCCGGCTGACCGCCCTCGACGGGACGCCGGTCCGCTCGGTCGTCGCCGCGTTCGCGGTCGGTCAGGCGCGTCCGGGCGCTTCGTGCCCGCTGCGCGCCACGTACTCGGTGTATCCGCCGCCGTAAACGACGGGGCCGGCGGGCCCCAGCTCCAGCACCTGGTTCGACAGCCGGGCCAGGAAGTTGCGGTCGTGCGACACGAAGATCATCGTCCCCTCGTAGTCGGCCAGCGCGCGCACGATCATGTCCTTGGTGGCGATGTCCAGGTGGTTCGTGGGCTCGTCGAACACCAGGAAGTTGGGGCGATCGTACAGCAGCCGCGCCAGCACCAGCCGCGCCTTCTCGCCGCCCGACAGCACCCGGCAGCTCTTGTCGATGTCGTCGCCGGAGAAGCCGAAGCAGCCGGCCAGCGTCCGCAGCTGCCCCGGGTTCGCCAGGGGGAACGCGTCCTGCAGCGTGTCGTACACGTTCTTCGCGGGGTCCAGCACGTCCATCGCGTGCTGGGCGAAGTAGCCCATCTTCACGCCCGCGCCCAGGGTCAGCGCCCCGCTGTCCGGCGCCGTCTCGCCGGCGATCAGCTTCAGCAGCGTCGACTTTCCGGCGCCGTTCACCCCCATCACCGCCCAGCGCTGGCGCCGGCGGATCATCAGGCTCAGCCCGTCATAGATGACGCGCGCGCCGTAACGCTTGCCCAGCTTCTCGATCTTCACCACGTCCTCGCCCGAGCGGGCGCAGGGGGGGAACTCGAACGTCAGCGTCCTGGCGCGCTTGGGCGGCTCGACCTTCTCGATCTTGTCCAGCTTCTTCACGCGTGACTGCACCTGGGACGCCTTGGCCGCCTGGGCCTTGAACCGCTCGATGAAGCGCATCTCCTTGGCCAGCATCGCCTGCTGGCGCTCGTAGGCGGCCTGTGCCTGGACCTCGTTCAGCGCCCGCTGCTGCTCGTAGAAGTCCATGTTGCCCGAGTAGCTGTTCAGGACGCCCCCGTCGATCTCGATGACCCGGCCCACGATGCGGTTCATCAGCTCGCGGTCGTGGGAGGTCATGACCAGCGCGCCCTCGTAGGCGCGCAGGAAGTCCTCCAGCCACAGGATCGACTCCAGGTCCAGGTGGTTCGAGGGCTCGTCGAGCAGCATGGCGTCGGGGCGCATCAGCAGGATGCGCGCCAGCGCCACGCGCATCTTCCATCCGCCCGACAGCGCGCCCACGTCGCCGTCCATCATCTCTTGCGAGAACCCCAGGCCGGCCAGGATCTCGCGCGCCTTCGCCTCCAGCGCGTACCCGCCCAGGTTGTCGAAGCGCGCCTGCACGTCGCCGAACCGGGCCAGCAGCGCGTCCATCTCGTCCGCGCGCGCCGGATCGCCCAGCGCCTCCTCCAGCTCCTTCAGCTCGGCGGCCACCTCGGACACGGCGCCCGCGCCCGCCATCACCTCGGCCACGGCGGGCCGGCCGGCCATCTCGCCCACGTCCTGGCTGAAGTAGCCGATGCTGACGCCGCGCTCGATGGAGATCTGGCCGTCGTCCGGCGACTCCTGCTTCGTGATGAGGCGGAAGACGGTCGACTTGCCCGCGCCGTTCGGCCCCACCAGGCCCACCTTCTCGCCGCGCTGGATGGCGGCGGAGGCCTCCACGAACAGGATCTGGGGGCCGTGCTGCTTGCTGATCTGGTCGAGACGAATCACGGGAGGACGCTGCCTCTACCGCGAAAAGCCCGGCGCCGCCAGGCGCCTGACGCGGCAGCCGGCGCGGGTGGCGAAGTCACGCCCGCGCCGCCTCCGCCCGCGACCTACTTCTTCCAGAAGTTGTAGCCCGCCGACACCACCAGCGACATCGAGTCGCTCGCGTGGCCCAGATCAACGAACTCCAGCGAGGCGCGGAAGTCGAGATCTCCCATGCGATACCCGGCGCCCAAGGTCAGGCCGAAGTCGGTCTCGCTGCCCGACACGGTGCCGAAGAACGGGACGTCCGTGGTGAAGTGATTGTTGAACAGGCCGATTTCACCGGCCACGTACAGGTTGGGGATGACGGCGAACTTGGCGCCCACGAGGATCGGGATGGTCCAGTAATGCAGATCCACGCCACCCACGGACTTCGGCAAGAAGTACGTGAAACCGATACGGCCGGTCAGATTCACCTGAGGTGTGAGGACGTACTCGAACCGACCAAGGGCGCCGATGCCCAGGCCTGCGGCGTCGCTGAAGTTACCAAGCGGCAGCGCCAGACGGAGATCGGCGCCGATGAGCATGCCGCCGCCCAGGGCGGTCGAGGCCGCGGGCGCCTGCTCCGCCGGAACGGCCACGGGCGGTGGGGCCGCCGCCGGCGGCTCTTGCGCAAAGGACGAGGTGGCCGTGAGGGCCACGAGCGAGAGGGTTGCCGTCTGGATGATGCGCTTCACGTTTTCTCCGTTCGCAAGGGATGTCGATCAATATTTCAATCGGTCGTCGATTGACGACCGGCGGAGTATCGCCGCGGCCCCTTTGCGGACGCAAATCGATCATGGCCCTTCGCACGGCGCGGCGTCCCAGCACGGTCGCCCTCGTGCCACGCCACGCTGACGGCGCGGGCGCGCGCCCCAAATGAAAAACGGGACCGGCTCGAAGCTCGAACCGATCCCGTTTGCTTGCTGCGGACGATGACTACGGGTGGATACGGAACAGGATCATCAGGTCGCGGTAATC
>Ga0070658_10003014_pt1 | contig 13934 bp, 9 predicted proteins | sample KBSC13metaG_FD_64664 | JGI IMG/M metagenome (GOLD analysis project Ga0070658, IMG submission 64664) | Corn rhizosphere microbial communities from Kellogg Biological Station, Michigan, USA - KBS C1-3 metaG | ecosystem: Host-associated > Plants > Roots > Rhizosphere > Soil ... | reverse complement strand
TGAAGCGGTTTCCGGTGCTGGGGGCGTATGAGCTGGCGCTGAAGTGCTCGCATGTTTTTAATCTGCTGGATGCTCGCGGGGCGATCTCGGTGACGGAACGGGTTGGAGTGATGGCCCGGATTCGGACGCTGGTGGTGGGGGTGGCTAAGATTTATGCGGCTCAGGGTGAACGACTGGCAGCGGGTGTCGATGTGAAGGAAGTTTTGGCAGGTTGAAGAACAAGAACAACCGCAGGTTCTTCGACTAAGTAACTCGCAAAGGCGCGAGTTACTTCGCTCAGGATGACAGTTCATTCGGAGCGACTGGACGGATGGATCGCGATAAGGATTGAGGAAGAACGATGGCTGAGTTTTTGTTTGAGATTGGGTTGGAGGAGATTCCGGCGCGGATGATTGCAGGCGCGCAGGCGGAGTTAGAGCGTCGCGTGGTGGGAATGCTGGAGCGCGAACGGCTGGTCATGGCTGGAGTGGCTAGTAAGAGCTTTGCTACTCCGCGGCGGCTGGCTGTGTGGGTGGATGGCGTGGCGGCTCGGCAGGAGGATGTCGCCGAGGAGTTGGTGGGGCCGTCGGTGAAGGTGGCTTATAAGGATGGCGTGGCGACGGCTGCTGCGGCGGCGTTCGCGAAGAAGGCTGGAGTTGCGGTTGATGCGCTGAAGACGGTGACTACCGCGAAGGGGGAGTATCTGGCGGCGAGTTCGGTGAAGGCCGGGCGGGGGGCTGCGGAGGTGATTGCGGCGGAGTTGCCGAAGGAGCTGGCGGGGATCTATTGGGCGAAGAATATGTACTGGCGAGCTGGGCGGCCGGAGCGGTTTGTGCGGCCGGTGCGTTGGCTGGTGGCGCTGCTGGGTGGGGAGACGGTGCCGGTGAGTTTTGGCGGGTATGAGGCTGGGGCGGTGACGTTTGGGCATCGGGTTTTGTTTGGGGATGCCGGGATTTCGCTGAAAGCTGCGGGTGAGTATGAGGCGGCGTTGCTGAAGGGGTTTGTGGTCGCGGATGTGGAGGTGCGGCGGCAGAAGATTCGTAAGGCTCTGGATGCGGTGACGCGGGCTGGCGGGGCCGGGCTGCGTTGGCGCGAGGATGAGGAGTTGGTGGAGACGGTGACGCAGTTGACCGAGTGGCCTTCGGTGGTGATGGGTGGGTTCGAGGCCGAGTATCTCGCGCTGCCGGAGGAGGTTCTGGTGACGGTGATGCGGGATCATCAGAAGTATTTTGCGGTGGAGAACAAGGATGGAGGGCTGGCTCCGTATTTTCTGGCGGTGCTGAATACGGAGGCGGATGAGGCTGGGCTGGGAGTGATTCGGCATGGGAATGAGCGGGTGCTGCGGGCTCGGTTTAATGATGCGCGGTTCTTCTGGGAGTTCGATCAGAGGGTGCCGCTGGTGGAGCGGGTGGAGTTGCTGAAGAATGTGACTTTCCAAAAGGACTTGGGGAGTTACGCGGCTAAGACAGAGCGGGTGCGGGCCTTGGCTGCGCGGCTGGCTGAGCTGGTTGCGGGGCGTGGCGTTGGGTTGGATGCTGGCTCTTTGGATGATGCTGCCCGGTTGGCTAAGACGGACCTGACTTCGGAGTTGGTGAAGGAATTTACGGAGTTGCAGGGTGTGGTGGGTGGGCTTTATGCGCGGGCGCAGGGATTTTCGGCTGCGGTGGGCGATGCGATCTACGATCAGTACAAGCCGGTGTCGATGGAGGACCGAGTGCCTCGGACGGTGGAGGGGGCGGTGCTGGCGATTGCAGATAAGGCGGATACGATTGCCGGGATGTTTGGGTTGGGGCTGGAGCCTACAGGGTCGAAGGATCCATTTGCGCTGCGACGGGCGGCGAATGGCATTGTGAAGATTCTGGCGGAGAGTGCGGTTGCGCTGCCTCTGACGCTGGGATATGTGGCAGATGCGGCGGTAAAGGAGGAAGCTGTTCGGTTGAAGGTGGAGATCTTTCTCGCAGAGCGGCTGGAGTTTTATCTGCGCGAGGCTCGCGGACAGGCTTATGACGTCGTGAAGGCTGTGCTGGCCGCTGGTGCGGATGATGTGCGGGATGCGGTGGCTCGGGCAGAGGCGGTGACGGCTGTGCGTGGGTCGGATGATTTCGCTGCTGTAAGTGCGGCGTTCAAGCGGATGAAGAATATTCTTTCGCAAGCTACGGAGAAGGGAATTGCCGCGGGTTCGAAGGTGGATGATGCTTTGTTGACTGAGCCTACCGAAAAAACTCTGGCGGAAAAATCCGCGGAGTTGGCTGGACGCGTGAAGGTTTTGGGCGCTGGGAAGAATTACACGGCTGCGCTGGAGGCAATTGCTACGCTGCGGCCGCAGGTGGATGCGTTCTTCGATGCGGTGATGGTGATGGCTCCGGATGCTGCGGTGCGGGCGAACCGGTTGGCTTTGCTACAGCGGGTGCTGGGGGATTTTTCCGGGATTGCGGACTTTTCGGAGATTGTCGTGGCGGGTTGAAGCGGTCGGGCTTTGCCCCATCTCAGAATCGAGATATGGGCACCCGGCTAGAACCCCTCTTTCTCGCGGGTTTGAGATATCCAAGGCTGAAGCGTGGGGTACCTGGATGCACGGCAACGGCAAGAGTAGCGGCGATGTCAGCGGCAGCGGTCGGGCTTCGCACGATACCCCACCCTTTGCAAAAAGCGCAAAGGATGGGGCACCCGGTTTGGTGGCGTCAGGGTGTTTTTGAGGCGCTGGTGGCGATGATGAAGGAGGCTCCGCTGAAGGCCAGGGCTACGAAGAGGCTGGAGAGCTCGTCTCCGTTGTGTAGGTGGACGAGGACGCGGGGGACGTGGAGGACGATGACCCAGAGCAGGAACATGATGCCGAGACAGATGGCAGCAAGGCGCTCCTGTTGGCGGAGAAGCATGGCGATTCCTACGGCGATCATGCCTGCGCCGGTGAGGTAAATCCAGAAGGGATGAGCGGGAATCCACGCAGGAATCAGGGCCACGAGGAATGTGACGTAAAGGAAGTGCTGGATGCCGAAGACGATCATCGACAGGGCGAAGAGATAGCGGCCGAGCGTGGCCAGCTTGTCGATGATGCTGGATAACGATTCGGTTCGCTCGCGCGGGAGGACTCCAGCCAAAATCCATGCTGCCGCGCCGAGTGCCAGCGGTTCTAAAGCGCGGGTGCGCATGGTTCCGTCATGGAGGACTGCGGTTGTTCTAAGGGCGATCATGGCTGCGGCGCAGAGGCAGAACAGCGCTCCGATGAGGACGGCTGAGAGGCGTGCTTTGGTTTTGGCTACGAGGGCGATGGCTGCTGCGATGAGAAAGACTCCGACCAGGTAGGCCAGCATGGGTGCGCCGGGTGTGAAGGGCGGGATGGGCGGCAGGCCGCCGGGGAACTTGCCGTAGCGGATGTACTGTGCGCCGAAGACGGCTATGGAAGTGGCGAAGAACAGGCGTCCAGGTCTGAGCAGAGGAATCATCGTGGCGGGGCCTCCCGGCTTATGACAAAAGAGCAGCCCTCTCCGGAAAAGGAGAGGGCTGCCAGTTTACGACGTGCTATGGAATTGGCGAGGGGCTAGAGGTGCGGCTCCCAGCCTTTTTCGTAGGTGCGATCCCACTGCTTCATAGCTTCAGGATCGTTCTTGATGTGGCCGTTGGAAGGGTCGAGGTTGAGGACGCGATTGGTGAAGTAGGCGACGTTGGCGAGCTGCAGCGTGGTTACGCTGACATTGCCCGATGCGATGGGCTGGTTGAGCTTCTCGCCGTGTTGGATGGCGGCGATGAAGTTGGCGAAGTGGAGGTCCGTCATGCTATCGGCGCCGGTGAGGTCGGCTGAGTCGGACGCCTTGCCTCCGTGGACATCGCCGGTCTTTTTACCGTGAAGGTCGTAGGTGGTGTAGCCGGCTTCGTCGATGACGATGGTGCCGGTCGTCCCTTCGATGGCTACGCCGCGGTCGCGGCCGTACTGCCGGATGCCACTGCAACTGTTGCAATCCCACGAGATGAGCTTGTCGCCGTACTCGAAGCTGGTGTTGAGGGTGTCGTAGAACTGCCAGTCGTCTTTGTAGTTGTAACGGCCGCCCATGGCTGTGACGCGGTTGGGAAACTCTACGCCGAGAATCCAGCGGCAGACGTCGACCTCGTGGGTGCCGTTGTTGAGAGCCTCGCCGGTGCCGTAGCGGCGCAGCCAGTGCCAGTTGTAAGGGTGAATGTTGTCCTTGTACTCGCTGCGAGGGACCGGGCCTTGCCAGAGATTCCAGTCGAGGGTGGCGGGAACGGGAACAACTTTGCCGGTGCCCATGGACTTGCGGCTGTTGCTGTACCAGGCTTTGCCGTGATAAGCGCGACCGATGAGTCCGTCCTGAATTTTCTTGACGACGTCGATATAGACAGGGGAGGAGCGGCGCTGGGTTCCCATCTGCACCTTCTTGCCATATTTTTTCTGGGCGGCAACGAGGAGTGCGCCTTCGCCGGGGTTGTGGCTGCAGGGCTTTTCCACATAGACGTGCTTGCCGGCACGCAGTCCGTCGATCGCCATGGGTGCGTGCCAGTGATCGGGCGTGGCGATGGTGATGGCGTCGACATCCTTGGAAGAGAGAACGTGGCGGAAGTCCCTGTCGGTTGCGGGAGCGTAGCCCAGAGCGGTTTTGGCGCGACCAGCGAAGCGCTCGAGGATCACGCTGTCCACATCGCAGACGTGAGAGATGCGCGCGTTCTTGCTGTTTGCCTTGAGGGATGCGAGGTGGGCGTAGGCGCGGCTGTTGAGGCCGATGACCGCGAAGTTCAGGCGGTCGTTGGCACCGACGATCTGGGCGTAACTTTTGGCTGTGGAACTAACGGCGGCGCTGGCCGCGGTGACCGCGAGACCATCGAGAAAGGTGCGTCGAGAGATCATTGTTTCTCCTTACCTGGGTACCGGCAAAACGGGGAACGGTGGGGGTAAATTACGGTATCCCTTATACACGCGTTTTAGTTGTAAGCTCAAACGAAGAGTGCGTCGTGGCAGGATTGATTGCTATAGAAAAAAGGGTCGCCCTCGATTGGGCGACCCTTTGTTTGGTGGTTCTTGCGGAGGTTAGACTTTGGGCTCCCAGCCTTTTTCGTAGGTGCGGCCCCAGAGCTTCATGGCTTCGGAGTCGCCCTTGATGTGGCCGTTTGCGGTGTCGAGGTTGAGTGCACGCTGGGTGAAGTAGGCGATGTTGGAGAGTTGCAGGATGGTCACGGAGACGTTGGCGACCGGGATAGGCGAGTGGAGCTTTTCGCCGTGCTTGATTCCGTTGATGAAGTTGAGGAAGTGAGCATCGGTCATCGAGTCGCGTCCGACGGTATCGGCGCTGGAGGTCTGCTTGCCGGTTTTGAACTCGTCGACCATTTTGCCGTTCCAGTCGTAGTGCTCGTAGCCGTCGCGGTCGATGAGGATGGAGCCCTTAGTGCCGAGGATCGATGAACCGCGCTCGCGGCCATAGATCTTCATGCCCTGGCAGGAGCGGCCTTCCCAACTGAGCATCTTGTCGGGACCATATTCGAAGCTGGTGTTGAGGGTGTCGTAGAACTGCCAGTCGTCCTTGAAGTTGTAACGGCCGCCGGATGCGGAGACGCGGGTGGGGTATTCGACGCCGAGTGCCCAGCGGCAGACGTCGACCTCGTGGGTGCCGTTGTTGAGGGCTTCGCCGGTGCCGTAGCGGGTGAGCCAGTGCCAGTTATAGGGGTGAACGTTGTCGACGTAGTCGTGCCGGGGGGCAGGGCCCTGCCAGAGCTCCCAGTTGAGCGTGGAGGGGACGGCGGCGGGCTTGCCGATGCCCATGGACTTGCGCTTGTTCACGTACCAAGCCTTGGCGTAGTAGGGCTCGCCGATGAGGCCTTCGCGAATCTGCTGGATGACCTTGATGGTGTAGTCGGAGGAGCGCTGCTGGTCGCCGACCTGGACGAGCTTGCCGTACTTCTTCTGGGCTTCGACGAGGAGTTCGCCCTCGCGGGGGTTGTGGCTGGAGGGCTTTTCGACGTAGACGTTCTTGCCGGCTTCGAGCCCGTAGATGGCCATGGGGGCGTGCCAGTGGTCGGGGAGTGCGACGGTGATCGCGTCTACGTCCTTGGCAGCGAGAATCTTGCGGTAGTCGGTCTCGGTGGCTGGAGCGTAGCCGAGCGTCGTCTGGGCCTTGGCTGAGAATCTGGCGAGGATGGTGGAGTCGACATCGCAGACGTGGGAGATGCGTGCGTCCTTTGCGTTGGCGTGCAGAGCATCCAGATGAGCGTAGCCGCGACCATTGAGGCCGAGGATGGCGAAGTTCAGACGGTTGTTCGAGCCAAGAATCTGGGCATAGCTTTTGGCGGTGGAACTGACTGCTGCGCTGGCTGCGGTGACCGCGAGACCATCGAGAAAGGTGCGTCGAGAGATCATTGTTTCTCCTTGCGTGGGTGCCGGCAAAACGTGAAATTGTGAGGTTAAATCACGGTATCCCTTATACAGTGTTTTAGTTGTAAGTTCATACGAAAAGTGCGTTGGCTGCGGAACTGAGGTGTGGGGATCGGCTAATTGAGACGTTGGAGGCGGTCGATGAGTTTCTGGGCGAGGGGTTCGCCGGATTCTGTCCAGAGGAGGCGGCTGCTGATGTTGCAGTGCTTTTCGACGGAGAGGGTGAAGGCGAGGAGCATCTCTACGTTCTGCTGGATGTGTTTGGCGGCGTCGGCGTCGAGGTCTTCGTCTTCAAGGGTTTCGGCGAGCCAGGGAGTGTCGAGGCCGAAGTCGATGCGGATGTGGCCGTTTTGTTCGAAGCTGGCGTCGTCGAAGCGGGGGCCGAGCCCGAGGATGCGGACGGTAGAGGATTGGAGCTTCCAGAGGGTGTCGAGGCGGCCGAACTCGCGCTGGGATTCGGCGTCGGGTGCGATGTCGAGGCGGTTGTGGAAGTCGTCGTCGATCTGGGGCGTCCAGAGCTTCCAGCGCATCTCGAACTCGTAGGCCATGTCGTCGTGAAGCTGCTCGGTGGCTTCGGCGACGGCGTTTTCGATGATGGAGTCGGAGGTGTCTTCGGAGCGTTTGTCGTTGACGTAGATGCGCTGGTAGGTGGGGGCTTCGTTGAAGCTGATGGGATAGACGGTGGCGGCTGCAATGCGCTTGTCGCCACTGATGAGGGCGAACTGGCGCAGAACCGAGATCAGCGTGTCGGGGAGGGTGTCGAAGCGGAAGTTCGGAAACCAGAGGCTAAGGTAGAGCTGATCGGCCATACGATAGTTTAGTCCTTCGAGGGAACAGGGTGTAGGGAACAGGGAACAGCGACCGCGGATTAGCGCGGAGGATCGCGGATGAAGAGACAGGAGCGGATAAGGCCAGGCAACGGCAAGAACAACGGCAACAGCAGTGCGGCGGGTGAGAAGATAAGAGGCGATGGGCGTTTCGGTTTCAGTGGAGAGGCTGCGGGTCTGGTTGCTGGCGGGAGCGGTCCTGCTGGTGATCGTGATTGCTGCGTTTCTGGGATATGCACGCTATCGCGCGCATCGGTTTCTGACGGAACTGCCGGGGAAGCTGGGGGCGGATATTCGGCAGGAGACGAATTCGTTTACCTATTCGCAGTCGGGCGGGCCGGAAGGGAAGACGCTGTATACGATTCATGCGGCGAAGGCGATTCAGCATAAGGACGGGCGGTACACGCTGCGGGATGTGGGGATCGTGTTGTATGGACGGAAGCAGGAGCGTGCGGACCGGATCTATGGAAGTGAGTTTGAGTATGACCAGAAGGCCGGAGTGGTTCGGGCGATGGGTGAGGTGCACCTGGATCTGGAGGCACCGACGGCCAAGGATGCTCACGCGAAGATGGACTATGCTGCGGGCAAGGATCTGAAGGGGAAGGGAGAGCATGAGGTTGACGATGCACACCTGATTCACGTGACGACGAGCGGGCTGGTCTATCTGGAGAAGCTGGGGGTGGCGGCAACGGATCAAGAGATCGAGTTCGAGGCTGGCGGAGTGAAGGGTCAGGCGGTGGGCGCGGATTACAGCTCGGATACGGGAGTGGTGGTGTTGCATTCGGCGGTGAAGATGGTGGGGCTGGAGAAGGGGCAGCCCACGGTGTTGACGGCGACGCGGGCGGAGTTGGACCGGGCGAAGATGCGGGTGGTGCTTTCTCATGCGAAGTATGTGACGGTTGGGGGGAGAGGCTCTGGGGATGGGGCCGCGGCAGGGGAGCAGACGGCCCAGGCGGAGTTGGTGGCTGTACGTCTGCGGAGCGATGGGACGGCGGAGAAGGTGGAGGCTGAGGGGGCCGTCACGCTGAAGGATGGGGAGGGTGGGGTAGTTACGGCTCCCAGGGGCGTGGTGCTGCTGAATGCGGCGAGTCAGCCACAGTCGGCGGTGCTTTCAGGCGGGGTGAAGTATGGAGCAGATGGGCCTCTGCGGCAGTCGCAGGGAGAGGCTGCCGAGAGTCGAGCGACGTTCGACAAGGTGGGCCGGCTGGAGCGGGTGTTGCTGACGGGGGCAGTGCATCTGCATGAGCGTGTGCGTGGTTCGGGGGCGGCGGGATGGAGCGAGCGTGAGTTGGGGGCTGGTGCGGTGGATCTTGCGATGGATACAAACGCAGGAGGGAAGGTGCGATTGCGGGAGGCGACGGGTACAGGGGATGCCCGGTTGCGGTTGGTGAATCCTCCGGGCAAGACCGGGGGGGCGACGAGCAGTTCGCTGGCGGGGGATGTATTGACAGCCCATTTTGCGCGGGTGAATGGTGCGCAGCATCTGACGGAGGTGCATGGGGATGGACATACTTCGTTGCGACGGACGAGTGCGACGGGTGTGGTGAATACGAGTTCGGGGGATTCGCTGGAGGTTAAGTTTCGACCGGCGGCAGGGGCTGCTGCGCATCGTGCGGGGCAGAGTCGGCAGAAGAATAGCAACGACGCGGGGCGGTTGGGGACGGATGAGGTCGCTTCCGCGGTGGAGCAGGGCCATGTGGTGATGATGCAGCAGCCGGTACGGAAGGTTGGCGAGACGGGGGTCCCTGCGGAGGAGCGCGCGACGGCGGAACGGGCTGCGTATGACGGCGATCTGGAAAGGATGACGCTGACCGGCAATGTGCAGGTATCGGATGCGAGCAGCGTGCTGTGGGCGGACCGGGTGGTGACGGAGCAGAAGACCGGGGATGCGACAGCAGATGGGTCGGTCAAGGTGAGTTATGTGCAACCTAAAGATGAGTCCGCGAAGGGCGCGGCTGCAAAGAGTGGGAGTGCGAAGGGAGGGGCTTCGGAGGCCGACAATGAGCCGGTGCATGTGCTGGCAGAGCGGGCGGAGTTGAAGCATGACTCGCAGGTGGCGGTGTTTCATGGAGCGTCGGGCAAGCCGGCGCGGTTGTGGCAGGGGGCTTCGCAGGTAGAGGCGCCGATGATTCAGTTTGAGCAGAAGGTGAAGCGACTGACGGCAAAGGGCAATGGGCAGGGTGCGGCGATGGGCGTGCGGACGGTGCTTGCTTCTGCTGCAAAGAAGGATTCTGCAAAGGGCGATGGGACAGGGGCAAAGGCGAAGGGGGGAGCGGGACTCGACAAGGTCAACGACAAGGCGAGTGTGTTGCGAGTGGCGAGCCGGGAGCTGGTCTATTCGGATGAGACGCGGGAGGCGAAGTTTAGTGGCGGGGTGCGTGTAGAGAGCGCGGACGGAAGTATGCGGGGACAGGAGGCTGTGGTGTATCTTCAGGGCGCTTCGGCGGGTGGCGGAAAGGCTGCTGGGGGGAAGACTGTTTCCGGCGCGGGTCAGAGCGGATTTATGGGAGGCGGCGTAGAGCGAGTGGTTGCGACTGGACATATTTCGATCGATCAGCCGGGGCGGCGCGCAACCGGGGAGCAGGTCGTTTATACGGCTGATGATGGTGTGTTTGTGTTGACGGGGACGGCGGGATTGCCTCCGAAGATTGTGGATGAGCAGCGTGGAACCGTGACGGGTACGCTGTTGCGATTCCATGCGCGGGATCAGAGCGTCGTGGTTTCTAATGGAGGGAGCAACGGTGCGGGGCAGCGGGTTCGCACGGAGACGCGGGTGAAAAAGTAACGATGAAGACGTTATCGACGGAGGACATCGGCAAGTCATACGGCGGGCGCGAGGTGGTGCGGGGTGTGAGCCTGCAGATTGAGCAGGGTGAGGTCGTGGGGCTGCTGGGGCCGAATGGCGCAGGGAAGACGACGAGCTTCTACATGATTGTGGGGCTAGTGCGGCCGGATGCGGGACGGGTGCTGGCGGATGGGCACGACATTACGCGGCTGCCGATGTATCTGCGGGCGAGGAACTATGGGATCAGCTATCTGCCGCAGGAGCCCTCGGTGTTTCGCAAGCTGACGGTGCAGGACAATATTCTCGCGGTGCTGGAGGCGCAGCAGTTGAGCTGGGAGAGTCGGCGAACGCGCACGGAGAAGCTGATTGAACAGTTGAACCTGGGGCATGTGCGCAAGACGCGCGGGTATGCGCTGAGCGGCGGCGAACGGCGGCGGGTGGAGATTGCGCGCTGCCTGGCGATTGAACCGGCGTTTATTTTGCTGGATGAACCCTTCTCCGGAATCGATCCGATTGCGGTGCTGGATTTGCAGGAGATTATCTTCGGGTTGAAGAAGAGCGGGATCGGTGTGCTGATTACGGACCACAATGTCCGGGAGACGTTGTCGGTGACGGATCGGGCTTATATCATCAATGAAGGAAAGATTTTTCGTACTGGGACGCCGGGTGAGCTGGGGCGCGATCCCGAGGTGAGACGGATTTATCTGGGAGAGAATTTCTCGATGGCTTGAGGATGAGAAGAGGGGTATGTGCAAGGGGTGAAACGTCTTTTGCACGATGACGGCCAAGCGATGGGGACGATACAACTTCTGTTGTAAGTCAGGGTTGCTATCGGTGCAGTTCGCGGAGTGCTTGTCAGGGTTAGACTTACAGCGAGTAAGAGTGGAAGGCGTGTAGACTGAGGCCAAGCCGGAACGCGGTTTGCGCAAGGGCTTGCACGACAAATGCCAAATGGCACCCTCAACTCAGGATTTTAAGAATCAGATGTAGGAGAGGCTAAAGAACGTGCTGCTGCAACCCAAGCTAAATATGAAGGTCTCGCAACGGCAGGTGCTGACGCCTGGGTTGGTGCAGATGGTCAGCGTGCTGGCGCTGAACAAGCTTGAGTTGAGAGAGATGATCAACACTGAGATGGTGGAGAATCCGGTGCTGGAGGAGTTGGAAGAGACGGTGGTCTCGCTGGATGAGCGGACGGGGATTGAGGGTGACCGGGAGCGCTCTGCCGAAGACGTGGCAGCGGAGAGCGCGCGGGAGGAGAAAGATCCGTTCGACGAGATCGACTTCGGAAGCTACTTTCAGGACTACCTGGATCCGGGGTTCCGCACGTCGTCGAACTTTGAAGAGTACGACAAGCCTTCGTTTGAGAATTTTCTGTCGCAGCCTAGCACGCTAAGCGATCATCTGGCGTGGCAACTGGGATCGTTGACGCTGACTCCGGAGGTTCGGGCGGCAGCGGAGCTGGTGGTTGGAAATCTGAATGATGATGGGTATCTGACTGCGAGCGATGAAGAGATGGTGGAGTCGCTGTTGCAGTTCAACAGCACGGCCCGTCCAGAACCGATCCCGTTTGAGCGTGGGGCGAAGGTGAAGGCGCCTTACCGTTGGATTGAGCCGAAGCAGAGTGAAGATGGCGACGGCGATATGCGAGATCAGCCGCTGGATCTGGCTGCCGCTGCCGAGCATGAAGATGAACGCGGGGTATTGCTGGCTGCTGTAGAAGAGGCACGGAAGGTTGTCAACTTTCTGGACCCCGTGGGTGTGGGGGCGCGAAATTTGCAGGAGTGCCTATTGATCCAGATCTGCGCGCAGCGTGGCGAGGCTGCCCTTGTCCTGCATCGACGAGTGACGGCTGCGACGAAGAATGGGAGCGGCGGGGATGAAAACTATGGCGCGGCCCACGGTGTGGCCACGACTGATGATCCGGATCGCGAGGACATCTTCAATATTGCTACGCATATCGTGACGCATTGCCTGCCGCTGCTGCAGAAGAAGGATATGCGCGAGTTGACGAAGAGCTGCGGGCGCTCGGCGGAGGAGGTACATGCGGCTGTGGAGTTTATCCGGACGCTGGATCCTCGGCCTGGGCAGCGCTACAACCAGAGTGAGACGCGGCTGATTGAGCCGGACGTCGCTTTCGTGAAGCGCGACGGCGAGTACATCGTTGTGATGAATGAAGAGGACATGCCCACGCTGCGGTTGAACCAGGGCTATCGGAAGATGTTGCAGCAGAAGCAGACGGAGAAGGAAGTCAAGGAGTATGTGAAGGAGCGATACAAGTCGGCGATTCAACTGCTGAGGAACATCGAGCAGAGGAAGAACACGATTGTACGGACGTGCGATGCGATTGTGCGGCGACAGCAGGAGTTTCTGGAGCACGGTGTCAACGCGCTGAAGCCGATGATGATCAAGGAAGTGGCGGAGGAGATCGGGGTGCATCCTTCTACCGTGAGCCGGGCGGTGGCAAATAAATATGTTCACACGTCGCAGGGAGTGTTTGAGCTGCGATTCTTCTTCTCGGAGGCGGTCAACGGGCCCGAGGGTGGAGACCTTCCGCTGGTGTTGCTGAAGCGCAAGGTAAAGAAGCTGATTGAAGATGAGGACGAACGGAAGCCGCTGACAGACGATCAGTTAGCTGCGGAGTTGCAGCGGCAGGGGATTCAGGTGACGCGGAGAACGGTGGCGAAGTACCGCGAAGATATGCAGATTCCTAGTACGCACCAGCGTCGTGTACGCTGACCTAGCAGCAAGTGCGAGGTGAGCGCGATGGATGTGGAGTACACCGGCCGACAGGCGACGATTACCAGAAAATTCAAAGCTCAGACCGAAGCGGGGTTGAAGCGGATCGAGAAGATTATCGGTCATGCGGGCAACGTGCATGTGGTGTTGTCTACGGATAAGTACCGCCAGATTGCTGAGATCAAAGTTCAGACGAGGAGCCTGAAGCTGGTGGCTTCGTGCGAGGCGACGGAGATGGAGGCCGCTCTGCGCGATGCGCTGGAGAAGATTGAACAGCAGGCCATTCGACATAAGAAGAGAAAGACGTCGATCAAACGGCATCCCAAGAGCGATGTGAAGGCGGCGGGCGTCGAGGCGGAGGTTGAGGTTGTTCCTCCTGCGGACGCGAAGGCCTCGACGGTGAAGGTGGCGGCGAAGAGCAGCGTGGGGCGCAGAGCGGTTCCGATGCTGGTGCACTCGTTTCCTTCGCGGCTGCCGATGGCGGAGCCGCATGTGGTGCGGTCGTCGGAGTGCGTGGCGTTGCGGCCGATGTCTTTGGAGGAGGCTCTGAAAGAGGCTGCGCTGATGGATCGGGATGTCTTTGTGTTTCGCGACTATGTGGGGCAGGCGATGGTGCTTCATCGGAGGCGGGACGGGAAGATGGAGTTGATCGAAGTGCCGTAGAGGATGCGAGGGCAGCGAAATGCGGCTGGAAGCAAGCTGGAGCGGGTTTGGGTGCTAGGATTTCTACCATGCTACGCAAGCAGGCTAAGAAAGTTGACGCGAAGACGGCGAAGCGATTGCCGGAGCCGGAACGCAAACGGGAACTGGTGATCGTGACGGGGCTTTCGGGGTCGGGGAAGCTGTCGGCGCTGAAGACGTTTGAAGACCTTGGGTACTACTCGGTGGATAATCTGCCGCTGGAGCTGGTGCCGCGGTTTGCGGACCTGGTGCGGCAGTCGGCGGAGATTGAACGCGCTGCACTGGTGGTGGATGTGCGCGAGGGGATGCGGCTGGATGAATTTCCGGCGCTGCTGAAGAAGGTGCGGCGGGTGCTTCCGACGCGGGTAGTTTTTCTGGAGGCGAGCGACGATGCGTTGGTGCGGCGGTTTTCCGAGACGCGGCGACCGCACCCGATGGGACGGAGCAATACGGTGGTGAAGTCGATCCGCGCAGAGCGGAAGCGGCTGGACCCGATCCGCAACGTGGCTGACATCGTGCTGGATACGACGAAGTTCAATGTGCATGATCT